>Ga0160469_100026_pt1 | contig 294357 bp, 224 predicted proteins | sample HID1972M_E11MG_FD_108246 | JGI IMG/M metagenome (GOLD analysis project Ga0160469, IMG submission 108246) | Enriched pill bug-associated microbial communities from UW Madison campus, WI, USA - HID1972M_E11 MG | ecosystem: Host-associated > Arthropoda: Insects > Digestive system > Unclassified ...
CAATGTTGCTGACGAAGTTCATGCTGCGCGCCACACCGCTGGCCTTGACCAAATCGATGGGGTACAGCAGCAGGCTGCTCACCGTCCAGAACGCGCCGGTACCGGGGCCGGCGACACCGTCGTAGAAACCGAGGCTGAAACCTTGGGTCGATTGCCATTTCTTTTTGATCGGCGCGTCGCTGTCCAGTGGCGCTTTTGGCGTGCCGCCGAACAACAGATACAGGCCGCAGGCAAAGACGATCACCGGGAGCATCTTGTTCAGCCATTCAGCCGGCAGGTAATGGGCGACGACGGCACCGGTCAATGCGCCGACCAGTGTGCCGACAATGGCGTGAACCCATTGCCTTGGATGGAACAACTTGCGGCGGTAGAAGGTGAAACTGGCGGTCGCCGAGCCGAATGTTGAGCTGAGTTTGTTGGTGCCCAACACCAGGTGCGGCGGCAGGCCAGCGGTGAGCAACGCGGGTGTGGTCAACAGACCGCCACCGCCGGCGATGGCGTCGATGAAACCGGCAACGAAAGCGACAAGGGCGAGAATCGCCAGGGTGGTGAGGTCAACGCTGAGTTCGAAGGGCATGGAATCGGCTTATTCGGCAGGGCGCAGAACGGGAGCTGCGGGGAGGGCGGTTATGTTACCTGTATCCAACTGTTGCGGCGACCCGTCTGACGCCTTCGCGAGCAAGCTCGCTCCCACAGTTTCTGGGTTGTTCGCAATATCGATATTCACTACAAATCCCCTGTGGGAGCGAGCCTGCTCGCGAAGGCGGCTTTCCAGCCACTGCAAAATCTACTGTTGCCCACTCAACAGCCAGCCAACAAATTCCCCCTCTACAAAACATCTACTCCACGCTAAACATCAATAAAACCAGGCATTCCAACCCTGGCACACTTGCTGCTCTACCACTCCCATCTCCGCAAACATCCCGAGGACACGCCAATGAGCCAGCAACCCGTCAAATTTGCCTACTGGGTGCCGAACGTCAGCGGTGGGCTGGTGGTCAGCAAGATCGAACAGCGCACCGATTGGGGCATCGACTACAACCGCAAACTGGCGCAAATCGCCGAAGCCGCCGGGTTTGAATACGCGTTGACGCAAATCCGCTTCACCGCCGGTTACGGCGCCGAGTTTCAGCATGAATCGGTTGCGTTCAGTCATGCACTGCTGGCCGCGACGACCAAGCTCAAAGTCATCGCCGCGCTCCTGCCCGGCCCGTGGCAACCGGCGCTCGCGGCGAAGCAACTGGCGACCATCGATCAACTCACCAACGGCCGCATCGCGGTGAACATCGTCAGCGGCTGGTTCAAAGGCGAGTTTCAGGCGATTGGCGAGCACTGGCTGGAGCACGACGAGCGTTATCGCCGTTCCGAAGAATTCATTCGCTGCCTGCGCGGTGTATGGAGTCAGGACAACTTCTCCTTTCGCGGCGACTTCTACCGTTTCGACCATTACAGCCTGAAACCGAAACCGCTTGGGCGGCCGGAAATCTTTCAGGGCGGCAGCTCGCGGGCAGCACGGGACATGGCGGCAAGGGTCTCGGACTGGTATTTCACCAACGGCAACAGCGTCGAAGGGATCAAGGCGCAGGTTGACGATATTCGTGCCAAGTCAGCGGCGAATAATCATGCGGTGAAGATTGGCGTCAATGCGTTCGTGATTGCCCGCGACACCGAAGAAGAAGCGCGAGCGGTGTTGGCGCAGATCATCGATCAGGCCGATCCGCAAGCGGTGAACGCGTTTGGTGATGCGGCGAAACAGGCGGGCAGGGCGTCGCCGGAGGGTGAAGGCAACTGGGCGAAATCAACCTTTGAGGATCTGGTGCAGTACAACGATGGCTTCAAGACCAATTTGATTGGTACGCCGTTACAGATCGCCGAGAGGATCGTGGCGTTGAAAGCGGTGGGTGTGGATCTGGTGCTGGCGGGGTTTCTGCACTTTCAGGAAGAAGTGGAATATTTCGGTGAGCGGGTGTTGCCGCTAGTACGCGAACTTGAGGCCGAGAAGACCGCCGCCGTTGCCTGAACACCATAAATCCCCTGTAGGAGCTGCCGAAGGCTGCAATCTTTTGATGTTGTTTTTTTAGGATCAAGATCAAAAGATCGCAGCCTTCGGCAGCTCCTACAGGGGACGGTGTTTACAGGCCCAGGTCGGACAGGCCTGGGTGATCATCCGGGCGGCGGCCCAGTGGCCAGCGGAATTTGCGTTCGCTCTCTTTGATCGGCAGGTCATTGATGCACGCATAGCGCTGGAACATCAGGCCTTGCTCATCAAACTCCCAGTTCTCGTTGCCGTAAGAACGGAACCAGTTGCCCGAATCGTCGTGCCATTCATAGGCGTAACGCACCGCGATGCGCGTGTCGGAGTAGGCCCAGAGTTCTTTGATCAAGCGGTAATCCAGCTCTTTCGCCCACTTGCGCGTCAGGAAGGCTTTGGCTGCTTCGCGGTTGTCGGCGAACTCGGCGCGGTTGCGCCATTTGGTGTCGAGGGTGTAGGCCAGCGAAACCTTTTCCGGATCGCGGGAATTCCAGCCATCTTCGGCCAGACGCACTTTCTCGATCGCCGACTCGCGGTTGAAGGGCGGCAATGGCGGACGTACTTGCGCTGCAGTAGACATATCAGACTCCCGATAGGGTTTGCGGTTTAACAACAAGTCCGGCTTATAAAGGCATTACAGATCCAACAACTTTCGCGCCATGTTTTGCGCGTTATCGGCGGCGCTGTGATCGCCCATCACCCGCGCGACGGTAATGGCGCCGTCAATCAGGATCAGCAGCTGTCTGGCCAGTTGCTGCGGATCCGCGACGCCCTGTTCGGTACATAGCTCAACCACGTAGTCGAGCAGCTTCTGTTTGTGTTCCTTGGCGATCAGACGCACCGGATTCTGTGGATCACCGGTTTCGCCGCTGGTGTTGATGAAGGCGCAACCACGGAAACCTTCCGAGGCGAACCACTCCTTGAGCACGGTAAACAGGTTGAGCAGGCGATCGGCCGGGGTTTCGGCTTGATCGACGGCGTTGCGGTACCAGTGCATCCAGCGAATGTCGCGGCGTTGCAGGGCGGCGGCGACCAGTTGGTCTTTGTCTGCAAAATAACGGTAGATGCTTTTTCTCGAGACGCCGGCGGTTTTCACCAGGAGATCCATGCTGGTGGCAGCGATGCCACTTTTGTAGATCAGTTTTTCGGTGACGTCGAGGATGATGTCGCGGGTTTCGGTATTGATTGGTTCGTTCATGTGGCCGACAGTAGAACGGGCGTTCTCCTTTTGCAATTGTTTTTTAAGATCAAAAGATCGCAGCCTTCTGCAGCTCCTACACGGGCCAATGTAGGAGCTGCCGAAGCCTGCGATCTTTTGATCTGTTTGAGGGCTCTAACAAGACCCGAAGGATGCGATGGTGTAAGCTCTCGGGTTCTTCGGATTCGACCCATTGCGAGCCCTATGCCGTTGCTTTTCAAACGTTCCTTGCTGCCTAAACTGCGCAGCTTCCCGCTGACCGCCGAGGCCGTGACCATTCTGTCCGGCGCCGCCGAGTTCCGTCGTTGCCTGCTGGAAAAAATCGCCACGGCGACCCAGCGCATCTACATCGTCGCGCTGTATCTGCAGCAAGACGAAGCCGGTCAGGAAATTCTCGATGCTCTCCACGCCGCCAAGCTCAAACGTCCTGAGCTGGAAATCGCCGTGGTCGTCGACTGGCTGCGCGCGCAGCGCGGGCTGATCGGTGCCGGCAAGCAGCCGGGCAATTCCGCGTGGTACCAGGAAATGACCCGTACGCACCAGAGCGAAGTGCCGGTGTACGGCGTGCCGGTGCAGACCCGCGAACTGTTCGGCGTGCTGCATTTGAAGGGCTTCGTGATCGACGATTGCGTGGTCTACAGCGGTGCGAGCCTGAACAACGTTTACCTGCACAAGTTCGATAAGTACCGGTTTGACCGTTATCACGTGCTGCAAAGCCACGAACTGGCGGACTCGATGCATCATCTGGTCAAGCACGGCCTGATCGAATCGAAAGCCGTGCATCGCCTCGACCTGCCGAACCTGCCGACCACGCGCAGTTTGCGCAACGACATCGGCGATCTGCGCAGCCGCCTCAAATATGCAACGTACGACACGGCCACTGGCAGCACCGCCAGAGACGGTCTGTCGGTGACACCGTTGCTCGGCGTCGGCAAGAACAACCCGCTGAACCGGGCGATTCTCGAGCTGATTGCCAGCGCGCAAAAGCAGCTGACCATCTGCACGCCGTACTTCAACTTGCCGCTGGGCGTGATCCGCGAGATCAACCGCGCATTGGCGCGTGGCGTGAAGATCGACATCGTGGTCGGCGACAAAACCGCCAACGACTTCTACATCCCGCCGAGCGAGCCGTTCAAGGTCATCGCCGCGCTGCCGTATCTGTACGAGATCAGCCTGCGCCGCTTTGCCAAACGGCATCAGCGCAATATCGACAGCGGCCAGTTGAACCTGCACCTGTGGCGTGATGGCGACAACACCTATCACCTCAAGGGTATGTGGGTTGATCAGCGTTATACGTTGTTGACCGGCAACAACCTTAATCCACGGGCGTTCCGTCTGGATCTGGAAAACGCGCTGCTGATTGAAGACCCGAAAGGCGAGTGGCTGGAACCACGGGCGAAGGAGCTGGAAGAGATTTTCCGCCATACCACGCGGATCGACAGCTTTCAGAATCTTGAGACGTTGCCGGAGTATCCGGGCGCGGTGGCGAAGTTTCTCAAGCGCGTGAGTCGGGTGCGGATTGAGCGGTTGCTGTACCGGATTTTGTAAGGTTTTACATTTGTCGTGGTCATGCAGCCGCTATCGCGAGCAGGCTCACTCCTACAGGGGAACGCATTCCAAATGTAGGAGTGAGCCTGCTCGCGATGGGGCCTTGCTAGACGCTACAAAAAATCAATTCAGACCGAGCTTCCCACGCAACGTGGACAGGTCTTCCGCCAAGGTATTCACCGGGCCGACCAGCGCTTTACGATCGTTATCCTTCACCTTGTCATACGTCTCAAATCCACCGTCCTTGGTCTTATACTTGGCCAGAATCTTGTCGACCGTGGCGAAGTTTTTGTCGACCTTCGCGATGAACGCCTTGTCCTGCTTCTCGATCTGCGGACGGAACAGATCGACGATTTTCTTCGCACCGTCGATGTTGCCCTGGAAGTCATACAGATCAGTGTGGCTGTAGCGATCTTCTTCGCCGGAGATCTTGGTTGCAGCGACTTCTTCCAGCAACGCAGCCGCGCCACCCACCACTTTCTCAGGCGGGAAGGTCAGGCCAGCGACGCGGGTTTGCAAGTCTTTGACGTCGCTGTTGAGCTTGTCCGCCAATTCGTTCAGGCCCTGGGTGCTTTTCTCCGAGAACAGCGTGTACTCGATGCGGTGGAAACCGGTGAAGTCGTCAGCCTTCACGCCTTTCTCGTGGTCGTCGACGCGCGAATCGATGGACGCATCGAGGTCACTGAACAGCTCGGCAATCGGCTCGATCGACTCGTAGTAAACGCGGGTCGGGGCGTAGAGCTTTTGCGCGGTGGCCAGGTCGCCTTTCTTCACCGCATCGGTGAATTGTTGGGTGTGACTGCCCAGCTCATCGAGTTGCTCGGTGACGTAAATCTTGTAGTCAGACACCGGCCCGACCAGATCCAGCGGCGCTGTCGCGGCGAACGCCGACAGCGGGGTGTTGAGCAAACCAAGGGTCAGCAATAACGCGAGTGGCGTCTTCTTCATGGGGGCGGCTCCAGTGTTGAATGTTGTTTTTAGGCAGCGGTTTTGGGGTGAGTGGCGTTGAGCAGCGAGCGACCGATGAAATCCTTGTCGCCCGTAACACCCGGAAGGGTGAAGAAGTAACCGCCGCCGACCGGTTTGAGGTATTCCTCAAGCGGTTCGCCGTTGAGGCGGGACTGCACGGTGATGAAGCCTTTTTCCAGATCGGCCTGGTAACAGATGAACAGCAGGCCAATGTCGAGCTGGCCGTTCTTGTTCACGCCGTTGGAATAGTTGAACGGCCGACGCAGGATCAGGTTGGCCTGGCTCGCAGCAGTGCGCGGGTTGGCCAGGCGAATGTGTGCGTCGAGTTTGGTCAGCTTGCCTTCCGGGTCTTTGTGATAGTCCGGGACTTCAGTTTCGTGTTTGCCACCGATAGGCGCGCCGGAGGTTTTCACCCGGCCAAGGATGCTTTCCTGTTCCTGCAACGGCGTGCGATCCCAGCGCTCGACGAAGTTGCGGATGATCCGCACCGCTTGGTAACTGCCATGCGCAGCCCAGGCCGGTTCGTCGCTGCCCGGTTGCACCCAGACGATGTTGTCCATGGCTTTCGCATCGTTGGAATTCGGGTTGGCCGAGCCGTCGCGAAAACCAAGAAAATTACGCGCCGATTGCGCCGGCACACCGGGTTTCGCCGGGGCTTGCGGCGGCACGCTGCCTTCCTGTTTCCAGCGCACCAGCAGCAGATCGGGCAGGTTTTTGACGATGTCGCGCAGGGCGTGAATATTGGTGTCGGTGGTGTTGGAGCAGAACTGCAAACTCAGGTCGCCGTGGCAGCAATCGGCCTCCAGCGCATCGTTGGGGAAACCGACCATGCGTTGCAGGCGCTTGGGCTTGGCATCGGCCAGACCGAAGCGCTCGTCGAACAGCGATTCGCCGACGGAAACGGTGATGGTCAGATTGTCCGGCGTCACGTTCGGACCGAGGATGCCGGAGTCCGGTGGCGGCAACTTCGGATCGATTTGCTCAACCGGGCCGCCCCTCATCAGGAAGGCGATGCGCTCGTTGAGGGTGCGGAACAGTCGCTCAAGGTCTTCGCGATCACTGGCCAACACGTCGAACGAAACGAGCATGCCCGACGCCGGGCGCGGGGTGACGATGCCGGTCTGGTGGACGCCGTGGAAATCGTGGCGGTCTTCGGTTTTGTCGCTGCTCGGCGCTTCGGTGACTTGCGCCGGCGCGGCGGCCATGGCCGGGCAGCTCAGGGCTGATCCGGCGAGGGCGACACCGGCGGCGCCCATGCCCATCAGGACACGGCGACGTTGCAGGTTGAGGGGTTCCAAATCTTTCATCGCGAATTCGTCTTCTGCTTACAGGCCGGAGAGGCCGAGGGCGGGATCAATACCATCAAGCGCGTCGGCCAGAGCCTGGGCCTTGTCGGCGATCTGCTTGCGTTGTTCGCCGCTGACGGAGTCGTAGCTGGCGTAGCCGTCCTTGATCTTGTAGCTGTTGAGTTCTGTGTCGAAGTCCGCCAGTGCCTTGTCGATTTTCGGCAGCAGGTCAGCGGCTGACTTGCTCAGCATTGGCCGCAGCAGATCGACGACTTTGTGCGCGGTTTCGGCATTCGCAGCAAAACCGTTGAGATCGCTGTGGCTGTAGCGTTCCTCTTCACCGCTGGCGGCGCGCACGTCGGCCAAGGTGTTGAGGTTGCGCACGACGATGTTCACCAGTTGCTCCGGTGGCAGCGATTGGGCGAGCAGTTGCTGTTTGAGCGTGGTGACGTCGCTGAGCAGGCGTTGGCCAATCGGCGTCAGTTCATCGAGTTTGCGCTGTTGGAACAGGCCGAATTCGAGGCGATGGAAGCCGACGAAGGCCGGATCCTGTTCGCGTTTTTCGAAATAATCGGCGCGGGCATTGATGCTGTTGTCCAGCTCGGCCAGGCGTTGAGCGGCCGGGGCCAGACGCTGATACGCCGCACGGGCCGGCAGGTACAACGCCTGAGCCTGACTCAAATCACCGCTTTCAATCGCTTGATTGAGCGCGGTCACGGCTTTGATCAGCACGCTGCTCTGGCTGGCCAGATAAACGCGGAATTCCGACAGCGGCCCAACGAAAGCGACCATCGATGGTTTGGCTTTCGCGGCAGCATCGGAGGCGGCAGTCGGCGTGACGTGCAAGGTGCCGCGCGGGTTGCTCAGCAGGCCGCAGGTAATCGCGTAATCGCCCGGTTGCAGATTGGCGTTGATCACCTGGCTCAGGCCCGGCGCGATGTTCTCGCGCTCTTCGACAACCAGCACGCCGTCGAGGATTTCCCATTCCACCGCGCGGTCGGAGCGGTTGACGATACGGAAGCTGGCGCGGCCGGCCGGTACGGTCAGCGCATTCGGTTCGCAACTGCCCGGATGGATATTCACCACCACTTCATCGTGATTGTGCTGACGCTTGGCCGCAGCCATTTTCGAGGCGTACCAGAACAGGCCACCGGCGGCGATCATGATGACCACCGAACCGGCCACCGCCCAACGCAAGGCGCGGGGAGGGGAGGCCTGAGGAGTATTAGGCTTTGACATGAATGCCCTTATTGGCTGGAAACGGAAGACGATTGCGCGGCGGGTTTGGGCGCGGGAGCCGGAACCGGGTAAAAGAACATCACCAGCGCCACCAGCAGATAAAGCAGATAGGCACCGAGGGTGCTGACGGTCGGTGCATCCTGATAGCCGAACATGCCGGCCAGCACCGAGCCCAGCGGGCCATCCATCGGCAGCGTCGCGCTGAAGTCGAACAGCACGGTTTGCAGGTGATTCCACAGCCCGGCTTCATGCAGCGCCTGCACCGAGTTGGCGAGAATCCCCGCGGCGACCACCAGAATGAACAGGCCGGTCCACTTGAAGAATGCGGAAAGATTGAGGCGCATGCTGCCGCTGTAGATCAGGAACCCGACGATGATCGCCAGAATCAGCCCGAGCAGGGCACCGATCGGCGCGCCCGGGCCTTCGCTTTGCTGGAACACCGCGAGCAGGAAGAACACCGTTTCCAGACCTTCGCGGGCCACGGCAAAGAAGACCATGGCGATCAGCGCAATGACCTGATGCTTGGAAGAAGTCAGCGCGTGATCGAGTGAGGCTTGCAGCGAATGTTTGATCGAGCGCGCGACTTTGCGCATCCAGAACACCATCGAACTGAGAATCCCCACGGCGACCAGACCGACGATGCCTTCAAACAGTTCCTGCTGCTTTTGCGGGAATTCGGCGCTGACCAGTTCCAGACCGCCACCGACCAGCAGGGCGAGGGCGGCGGCGAGGAAAACGCCGATCCACACGGCAGGCATCCACTGGCCACGGCCGGTTTGCTGGAGGTAACTGGCGATGATGCCAACGATCAGCGCGGCTTCAATGCCTTCGCGCAGCATGATCAGAAAGGGAACGAGCATTCGGTGTCCAATAAGTCATTCTGAGGGGTTACAAGTTGTAACATAATGACAACCATTCTCACATGACAATCATTGACACAAACCTGAACAGAAGCTGAACAAAGTAAAGAACAACCATTCTCATGCGGGTGACACCGGAACTTTGTAGGAGCTGCCGAAGGCTGCGATCTTTTGATCTTGGTTTTGAAAATCAAAAGATCGCAGCCTTCGGCAGCTCCTACATAGGGTTTCGTGTGGCCTGAGGTAAGATGCGTGTCATCGAAAAAAAAACAGGAATACGCGCGCTCCATGTCGGAAAAAGACACCATCGCCGTTCAACTGGTGCGTGAAGCGCTGCTGCAAAGTTGTGCCCTGGGCGTGGCCACGGACGAAGTCTTGAACAAGGTCGGGATTGATCCGGCGCTGCTGCAAACCGACAACGGTCGGGTGCCGGCCTCGCAATACGCCAAACTCTGGCGCCTGCTGGCCCGGCGTGGCGATGACGAGTTTTTCGGCATGGATCCGCGTCGGCTCAAGTCCGGCAGTCTGGAGTTCCTCTGCCGCAGCGCCATGGCGCAACCCACGCTGGCAGCGGGTTTGAGTACGGGTTTGAGTTTTCTCTCGCTGATGCTGGAGCGCATGCCGGCGCAGTTGGTGCACCAGCAGAGCCTCGCCGAAATCGTTCTGCTTGAGGATGACCCCGAACCGCGTCGCGCCTTCACCTATTTCACTTACTGGATGATCGTCCACGGCGTCGCCTGTTGGCTCGCCGGGCGGCGGATTCCGATTCTGGCGATAGAGCTGCGTTGCCCCGAGCCGCCGTTCACCGATGACTATCGGGTGATGTTTTCCGAGAACCTGCGTTTCGATCGACCGCGCACGCGGATGATCTTCTCGGCGGATTGCCTCGATCTGCCGATCAAGCGGTCTGCCGAAGAGTTGAAACGCTTTCTGGCCCATGCGCCGGCGAACATTCTGGTGAAGTACCGCGATCCCGAGAGTCTGGCGAGTCGGATCAAGCAGGATCTGCGAGAGTTGCCGGCCGAGCAGTGGCCGGAAACCGAGGCCCTGGCGCAGCAATTGTGCATGTCGGCCTCGACCTTGCGCCGAAGACTGGCCGAGGAAGGGCAGACGTATCAGGGGCTCAAGGACAGCGTGCGCAAGGAGTTGGCAATTGTTTGGCTGGCGGAGCCTTCGATCAGTTTTGTCGAGATTGCGAGTCGGTTGGGGTTTGCCGATGCGAGTTCGTTTTATAAGGCGTTTCGTAAATGGTCGGGTTCGAATCCGGGGCACTATCGGACGCTAATCCTCAATGAGGTTGTCTGACCCGGCCCTATCGCGAGCAGGCTCACTCCTACATTTGAAAGGCACTCCCCTGTAGGAGCTGCCGAAGGCTGCGATCTTTTGATCCTGTTCTAAAAAAATAAACGTCAAAAGATCGCAGCCTTCGGCAGCTCCTACAGGGAGGGCGATGTTGAGCTGTCTTGGCCAAACCAGTCAGCCACTTTGATGGCTTTGACCATTGCCCCATCCCCCGCACAGCGCGACTATCCCTCTGTTGTTTACGGTTCCCAGCCTAATAAAAACACAGAGGGATTCTGGCAATGCGCGATTACTTGTCTGCCACCACACAGTTCAACTTTCAGCACACCGTGGAAGCCGCGCTCAGCGGTACGCTGGAGGCGCTCAACGCCTGCGTCGAATGCTGCGACCGCCACGCCTTGCCCGGGCGCATTGCGTTGTTCTGGGAAGGCCGCGACGGCGCCAGTGCGACGTACACCTTCAGCGACCTGCAGGACAAAGCCGCGCGTTTCGCCAATTTCCTTCTCGCTCAGGGCGTGCAGAAGGGTGACAAGGTCGCCGGCCTGCTGCCGCGCAACATCGAATTGCTCATCACCGTACTCGCCACCTGGCGCATCGGCGCGGTCTATCAACCGCTGTTCACCGCGTTCGGCCCGAAAGCCCTCGAACATCGCCTGAACAGCTCCGGGGCCAAAGTCGTGGTCACCGATGCGGTCAACCGGCCGAAACTCGCTGAAGTCGCCGATTGCCCAACGCTGGTCACTGTCGGCGGCGCCAAAGGCCAGGGCATCGTCCGTGGCGATTTCAGTTTCTGGGCCGAACTGGCCAATTATTCCAACCTCTGCGAGCCAGTGCTGCTGACCGGCGAAGACCCGTTTCTGCTGATGTTCACTTCGGGCACCACCGGCCCATCGAAAGCACTCTCAGTACCACTCAAAGCCATCGTCGCGTTCCAGAGCTACACCCGCGATGCCGTTGATCTGCGCCCGGAAGATGCATTCTGGAACGTTGCCGATCCGGGCTGGGCCTACGGCATTTATTTCGGCGTTACCGGCCCGTTGTCGATGGGCCACCCGATCACTTTTTACGATGGCCCGTTCACCCTCGAAAGTACCTGCCGGGTCATCAATAAATACGGCATCACCAACCTCACCGGTTCGCCGACGGCTTATCGCTTGCTGATTGCTGGCGGTGACGAGTTCGCCAAGTCGATCAAAGGCAAGCTGCGCATTGTCAGCAGCGCCGGCGAGCCGCTGAACCCGGAGGTGATCCGCTGGTTCGCCGACAACCTCGACGTGGTTATTCACGATCACTACGGCCAGACCGAATTGGGCATGGTGCTGTGCAACCACCATGGCCTCGACCACGCGGTACACGTCGGCGCTGCCGGTTTTGCCTCGCCGGGCCATCGCATCGTCGTGCTCGATGATCAGTACAACGAACTCGGAGTCGGCCAGCCCGGCATCCTCGCCATCGACCGTCCGCAATCACCGATGTGCTGGTTCGGTGGCTACGAAGGCGCGCCGACCAAGGCCTTCGTCGGCGATTACTACTTGAGCGGCGACACCGTGGAATGGAACCCGGACGGCAGCATCAGTTTCGTCGGTCGCAGCGATGATGTGATCACCACTTCTGGTTATCGCGTCGGCCCGTTCGACGTTGAAAGCGCGCTGATTGAGCACCCGGCGGTGGTCGAAGCGGCGGTGGTCGGCAAGCCGGATCCGGAGCGCACCGAACTGGTCAAAGCTTTTGTCGTGCTGAGTGCGCAATACCGCGCCGCGCCAGAGCTGGCCGAGGAACTGCGCCAACACGTGCGCAAGCGTCTGGCCGCGCATTCGTACCCGCGTGAAATCGAATTTGTCAGCGAATTGCCCAAGACCCCGAGCGGCAAATTGCAGCGCTTTATCTTGCGCAACCAGGAAATCGCCAAGGCTCAAGAGGCCGCGGCGCATAACGTTTCAGCTTGAATCAGGAAAGACAGTCATGCAGATCGAGAACAAGGTTTTTATCGTCACCGGCGGCGCATCCGGCCTCGGTGCGGCCACCGCTGAATTGCTGGTGAATGCCGGCGCCAAAGTGATGCTGGTGGACATGAACGCCGAAGCGGTTGCCGCTCAGGCTCAGCGTCTCGGTGCGCAAAGTGTGGTGGCCGACATCAGCAACGAAGCCGCCGCCGAAGCTGCTGTGCAAGCGACCGTCGCCGCATTTGGCAGCCTCAATGGTCTGGTCAACTGCGCTGGCATCGTCCGTGGCGAGAAAATCCTCGGCAAGAATGGCCCGCATGCGTTGAGCAGTTTCGCGCAAGTGATCAACGTCAACTTGATCGGCAGTTTCAACATGCTGCGTCTGGCCGCTGCGGCGATTGCCGAATCCGAGGCAAACGCTGACGGCGAGCGCGGCGTGATCATCAACACTGCCTCGGTCGCAGCGTTCGACGGCCAGATCGGTCAGGCAGCTTACGCCGCATCCAAAGGCGCAATCGCCAGTCTGACTCTGCCCGCCGCCCGTGAACTGGCGCGCTTCGGCATCCGCGTGATGACCATCGCCCCGGGCATTTTCGAAACCCCGATGATGGCCGGCATGACCCCGGAAGTCCGCGACTCGCTGGCCGCCGGCGTACCGTTCCCGCCGCGTCTGGGCAAGCCTGCCGAATACGCTGCACTGGTTCGGCATATCATCGAAAACAGCATGCTCAACGGCGAGGTGATCCGTCTCGACGGCGCCTTGCGCATGGCCGCCAAGTAAGGAGGATTTGTCATGACTATTTCCAACGATCCGATTGTTATCGTCAGCGCTGTGCGTACGCCAATGGGCGGTTTTCAAGGCGAATTGAAAAGTCTCACCGCGCCGCAACTCGGTGCGGCGGCGATCAAGGCTGCGGTTGAACGCGCCGGTGTCGCCAGTGATGCGGTTGATGAAGTGCTGTTCGGTTGCGTGTTGCCGGCCGGCCTCGGTCAGGCGCCGGCGCGCCAGGCTGCACTGGGCGCCGGGCTGGACAAGTCGACCCGTTGCACCACCGTCAACAAGATGTGCGGTTCGGGCATGGAAACCACCATGCTTGCTCACGACATGCTGGTCGCCGGCAGTGCCGATGTGGTGATTGCGGGTGGCATGGAGAGCATGTCCAACTCGCCGTATCTGCTGGATCGTGCTCGCGCCGGCTACCGCATGGGCCATGGTCGCGTGCTCGACTCGATGTTCCTTGATGGCCTCGAAGACGCTTATGACAAGGGCCGCTTGATGGGCACCTTCGCCGAGGATTGCGCCGAGACTAACCATTTCAGTCGCGAGGCGCAGGACGCTTTTGCCATTGCCTCGACCACCCGCGCGCAGCAGGCGATTCAGGACGGCAGCTTCAAGGACGAAATTGTCCCGCTGACCGTGACCGTCGGCAAGGAACAGGTGCTGATCAGCCACGACGAGCAGCCGCCGAAAGCCAAACTGGACAAGATCGCCTCGCTGAAACCGGCGTTCCGCGAAGGTGGCACGGTGACGGCAGCGAACTCCAGTTCGATTTCCGATGGCGCGGCGGCGTTGGTGCTGATGCGTCAATCGCAGGCGCAGAAGCTGGGGTTGAAACCGCTGGCGGCGATTCATGGTCATGCTGCATTCGCTGACACCCCCGGTCTGTTCCCGGTGGCGCCGATTGGGGCGATCAAGAAGTTGATCAAGAAAACCGGTTGGTCGCTGGGTGATGTCGATCTATTTGAGGTAAACGAAGCGTTTGCCGTGGTCGGCATGGCGGCCATGACGCATCTGGAAATCCCGCATGACAAGTTGAATGTGCATGGCGGTGCGTGTGCGCTCGGCCATCCGATCGGTGCTTCCGGTGCGCGGATTCTGGTGACGTTGCTCTCGGCCCTGCGCCAACGAAACCTCAAACGCGGCATCGCCGCGATCTGCATTGGCGGCGGTGAAGCCACGGCCATGGCCGTGGAATGCCTCTACTAAACACACCACCCCTGTAGGAGCTGCCGCAGGCTGCGATCTTTTGACTTTGATTTTTGGAAAACAAAAGCAAGATCAAAAGATCGCAGCCTGCGGCAGCTCCTACAAGGGATTGTGGAAACCCGGATTTAAGGATTCACCATGATTCCCAACGAAGACCAGACCCAGATCCGCGACATGGCCCGGCAGTTCGCCGAGGAACGCCTCAAGCCGTTCGCCGCCGAGTGGGATCGCGAGCACCGTTTCCCCAAGGAAGCCATCGGCGAAATGGCCGAGCTGGGCTTCTTCGGCATGCTCGTGCCGGAGCAGTGGGGCGGTTGCGACACCGGCTACCTGGCCTACGCCATGGCCCTGGAAGAAATCGCTGCCGGTGACGGTGCCTGCTCGACGATCATGAGCGTGCACAACTCGGTCGGCTGTGTGCCGATCCTCAAGTTCGGCAACGACGATCAGCGCGAACGCTTCCTCAAACCGCTGGCCAGCGGCGCCATGCTCGGTGCCTTCGCGCTGACCGAACCGCAGGCAGGTTCCGACGCCAGCAGCCTGAAAACCCGCGCGCGTCTGGACGGCAATCACTACGTGCTGAACGGCTGCAAACAGTTCATCACTTCGGGGCAAAACGCCGGGATCGTCATCGTCTTTGCCGTGACCGATCCGAGCGCTGGCAAGCGCGGCATCAGCGCGTTTATCGTGCCGACTGATTCGCCGGGCTACAAAGTTGCGCGGGTCGAAGACAAGCTCGGCCAGCACGCCTCCGACACCTGCCAGATTCTTTTCGAAGACGTGAAGGTGCCGGTGGCCAACCGTTTGGGCGAGGAGGGCGAGGGCTACAAAATCGCCTTGGCCAATCTTGAGGGCGGTCGCGTCGGCATCGCTTCGCAATCGGTGGGCATGGCCCGTGCCGCATTTGAAGCCGCGCGTGATTACGCCCGCGAGCGTGACACCTTCGGCAAGCCGATCATCGAACATCAAGCCGTCGCATTCCGCCTCGCGGACATGGCCACGCAAATTGCCGTCGCCCGGCAGATGGTGCATTACGCGGCGGCCCTGCGTGACAGCGGCCAGCCGGCGTTAGTCGAGGCGTCGATGGCCAAACTGTTCGCTTCGGAAATGGCCGAGAAGGTCTGCTCGATGGCATTGCAAACCCTCGGCGGTTACGGTTATCTCAACGACTTCCCGCTGGAACGCATCTACCGCGACGTGCGCGTCTGCCAGATCTACGAAGGCACCAGCGACATTCAGCGCATGGTCATTTCGCGCAACCTTTAAACCCAACCCGTGTGTAGGAGCTGACGAGTGCAACGAGGCTGCGATCTTTTGATCTTGAAAACCAAAGTCAAAAGATCGCAGCCTGCGGCAGCTCCTACACAGGGAATGAATTGAGGAGTTATGTAATGAGCTACGAAACGATTCTCCTGGAAAACCACGGCCGCGTTGGCCTGATCACCCTCAATCGCCCGCAGGCGCTGAACGCCCTGAACGCGCAACTGGTCAGCGAAGTGAACCAGGCGCTGGATACGCTGGAAGCGGACGCGAACATCGGTTGCATCGTCATCACCGGTTCGAAAAAAGCTTTCGCCGCCGGTGCCGACATCAAGGAAATGGCTGAGCTCACCTACCCGCAGATCTACATGGACGACCTGTTCAGCGACAGCGATCGCGTGGCCAACCGCCGCAAGCCGATCATTGCGGCGGTGAACGGTTTCGCCCTCGGCGGTGGCTGTGAACTGGCGCTGATGTGCGACTTCATTCTGGCCGGCGACAACGCCAGGTTCGGTCAACCGGAAATCAACCTCGGCGTGCTGCCGGGCATGGGCGGCACCCAGCGTTTGACCCGTGCCGTGGGCAAAGCCAAAGCCATGGAAATGTGCCTGAGCGGGCGCTTGATTGATGCGGTGGAAGCGGAGCGTTGCGGGATTGTCGCGCGGATTGTGCCGAGTGATGAGCTGCTGGATGAAGCGCTGAAGGTTGCGGCGGTGATTGCGAGCAAGTCGTTGCCGATTGCGATGATGGTCAAGGAGAGTGTCAACCGTGCCTTTGAAGTGAACCTGACGGAAGGCGTGCGTTTTGAGCGTCGAGTGTTCCATGCGGCGTTTGCGACGCAGGATCAGAAAGAAGGGATGGCGGCGTTTGTGGCCAAGCGTGCGCCGGAGTTCACGGGCAAATAGCGCAGATCAAAAGATCGCAGCCTTCGGCAGCTCCTACAGGAAACGCGTTCCAATGTAGGAGCTGCCGAAGGCTGCGATCTTTTGCCGTTAAAGTTGATAGTTCTTCAAATCCCGCGCAATCACCATCCGCTGAATCTCGCTCGACCCTTCATAAATCTGGGTAATCCGCGCATCACGGTAGTACTTCTCGACCGGATAATCTTCCAGATACCCATACCCGCCATGAATCTGAATCGCCGACGAACAGACCTTCTCGGCCATTTCCGAAGCAAATAACTTGGCCTGCGAAGCCTCCGATAAACACGGTTTCCCCGCCGAACGTAATCTCGCCGCGTGCAAGATCAGCAGCCGTGACGCATTGATCTGCATGTGCATGTCCGCAAGCATATTGGCGATGCTCTGGTGTTCGATGATCGGCTTGTCGAACTGCACGCGATCCTTCGAATAGGCCAACGCCGCTTCAAACGCCGCACGGGCAATGCCCAATGCCTGAGCCGCGATGCCGATACGTCCACCCTCAAGATTGGATAGAGCAATCGCCAGACCTTTGCCACGCTCACCGAGCAGATTGGCCTCGGGAATGCTGCAATTGTTCAGCGTCACCGCGCAGGTATCCGACGCGCGAATGCCCATCTTGTGTTCAGTGCGATCAACGATAAAACCGGCGGTATCGGTCGGCACCAGAAACGCCGAGATGCCTTTCTTGCCCAGCTCCGGATCCGTCACGGCAAACACAATCGCCAGTTTCGCCCGCTTGCCGTTGCTGACAAATTGCTTGGCGCCGTTGATCACCCACTGGCCGTCACGCAATTCAGCGCGGGTGCGCAGGTTGTGCGCTTCGGAGCCGGCCTGCGGTTCGGTCAGGCAGAAGCAGCCGATGGTTTTGCCACTGGCCAGATCCGCCAGCCAGGTTTGCTTTTGTGCTTCGCTGCCGTAATTGAGCACCGGGCCGCAGCCGACCGAGTTGTGGATGCTCATGAACGCGCCGGTCGCACCGTCACCAGCGGAAATCTCTTCCACCGCCAAGGCATAAGCGACGTAGTCGACGTAGGTGCCGCCCCATTCTTCGGGAACGACCATGCCGAGCAAACCGAGCTCGCCCATCTTCGCCACGAGCGCATCATCGATCCAGCCTGCCTTTTCCCACTCTTGTGCGTGCGGCGCGATTTCGCCACGGGCAAAATCGCGGGCCATGTCGCGGATCATCACTTGTTCTTCAGTCAGTTCGAGATCGTGCATGGCTCAGCTCCCGCTCTCATCAAAACCGTGGAAGAAACTCGCGACGTGCGCAGCGTCCAGCGCGGCGAGGGTCGGCGGGTTCCAGCGTGGTGACTTGTCTCTGTCGATCAGCAGGGCGCGTACGCCTTCGATCAGGTCGCCGCGAGCGAACCATTGGCGATCGAGATGCAGCTCCAGGGCGAAGCAATTTTCCAGGCTCAGGTGGCGACCGCGACGGAGCATTTCCAGGGTGACGGCCATGGCCAGCGGCGAGCGGGTTTCCAGCAGATCAGCCGTGGTGGTTGCCCATTCATGGCTGTCGGCTACGGTCACCGCGCGCAATTGCTCGACCATGCTCGGTACGTCGGGCAGGGCGAAGAAATGGTCGATGGCTGGACGCAATTTTTCGAGCGGTGCGTCGGGCAGGGTTTGCACGCCGTGTTTCGCCAGCAGGTTTTGCAGCGATTTGAGCGGCGTGTCCTGCCATTCCATCGCGTCGAGTTTTTCGTCGAGGAGTGCGAGTTTGCTGCTGTCCAGATACCAGTCAGCCAAGCCGCAATACAGCGCATCGGCGGCGCGAATCTGCACGCCGCTGACGCCCAGATAAATCCCCAGCTCACCGGGAATCCGAGGCAGGAAATAGCTGCCGCCGACGTCCGGGAAATAACCGATCGCCACTTCCGGCATCGCCAGACGGCTCTTCTCGGTGACCACGCGCAGATCCGCGCCTTGCACCAGGCCCATACCGCCGCCGAGGACAAAACCGTCCATCAAGGCCAGCACCGGTTTGCGGTAGTGATGAATCGTCAGGTCGAGGGCGTATTCCTCGACGAAGAAATCTTCGTGCAACGTGTCGCCGCTTTTGAAACTGTCGTACAGGGAACGAATGTCGCCGCCTGCGCAGAAGGCTTTTTCGCCGGCACCGCGTAACACAACGGCGTGGACGTCGGCATCGGTCGCCCAAGCGTCGAGCTGCTGTTGCAGCAGGCGCACCATGTCGAGGGTGATGGCGTTGAGACCGGCGGGGCGGTTAAGGGTCAGGTGCCCGATGTGGTTGCGAACCTCGGCCAGCACTTCGTTTTGCGTGGCATCCATGGACTGAGTCCGCGGGGATGAAGCCTGAGCTGTCATCAGTAACTCCCTGCTTTTATTGTCTTTATTCGAGAAGCTCGCGCGCGAGCGTTACCGGATCGTAACAGTGCAAATTTGCCATGTACAACGGGGATATGTGCAGGGGCTGTCTGCGTTTTTGCCTTAACACACGATCCCATTGTAGGAGCTGCCGAAGGCTGCGATCTTTTGATCTTGAAAAACAAAGTCAAAAGATCGCAGCCTTCGGCAGCTCCTACAAAGGTCAGGTGAAGGTTGCGGTGATGCTGCGGCGCTTGGCGTGCAGTTCGCTGGCGTGGATCAGTTGTTCGAGGTCTTCGGGGGTGATGTCGATGAAGGCTTCCATGTCGGCCAGCGCCAGTTTCAAGTCTGCGGCGGTGATCGCCTGGTTGTCCACCGGGGCCACCAATGGCGCAGGTTCTGCGGGGCGTTTCGGGTAACGAATCCGCGTCAGATTGTTGTAGGCCAACGCGCTCAGCAGCATGCACGCGGCGCCGAGCATCACCGGTTCCATGGCTTTCCAGTCCATGGCGATCGTTGCGGGATCGGCCAGCACCAACGTCAACGCCAACGCACCCGCTGGTGGATGCAGGCAACGCAGCCAGCACATCAGAATCAGCGCCATGCCCGCTGCCAGGCACGCACTGCCGAGGGTTCGCCCGAGTACATGAGCCACCAGCAAAGCGACGACGCCGGCACACAAGTAACCGCCGAGAATCGACCACGGCTGGGCGAGGGCACCGGAAGAAACGGCAAACAGCAACACCGCCGAAGCACCCAGCGGCCCGATCAAGTGGTACGCGACTTCATGACCAAACACCTGCGCGCACAACCACACACTGAACAGCGTGCCGAGCGCCATGCCGATCGCGGCGCGGCTCCATTCGGTGGGGCGGGTATTGATGGCGGCGGGCAACCAGCGAGCGAGCATGTAAAACCGATCCTTCTACAAATTCCGGACAAAAAAAAGGACTCGTCCGGCAATCCGGAAAGCCCTCGAAGTGTTCCAACATTGGGGGAGGAACGCGCACAGTGTGCCGATCTATTTAGATGCTGACAAATTCATATAAATGCAGTTTCAGTGCATTACTTTTGAACTGAAGCGACACGACGTCCGCTGATTACACACAAATAACCACCCACCGCCGCCAATGCGCTCAACGCGTAGAACATGCTCGGCGCTGGCGTGTGCATCAACAGAAATCCGCACATCACTGGACTCGCCGCGCCACCGAGTGCCGCCAGATTCTGCGCGCCGTAATAGCTGCCGCGCAGTTCTTCCGGGGCGAGGGTATCGACGAAGAGGAAATCCGCCGGGTAAATAATCATCTCGCCCAAAGTGAAGATAAACATCGCCATGCACCAGCCCACCAAGCTCTCGGCGAGGCTGAAACCGATCAACCCGACGATGAACAACGCCGTGCCGCCGGCTATCCAGTGACGCAGGTGTTCGCGCTTGAGGAATCGGCCGATCTGGTACTGCAGCAAAATCACCGTGATCGCATTGCAGGCGAGCAGGGCGGCCATGGTGTCCAGCGTCTGTTGCTGGGTGTGCGTGACCAACAGGTATTGCGACAGGTACAGGGTGAAGCGCCCGTGCACCAATGTGCTGAGCAGGCAGCCAAGGGTGAAGAGGACCATCGTCCGGTCGTTTTTCAGGATCATCAGGGTGTTTAGAAAACTTTGCGGCGGGCTGTTCGGAGAGTCCGCGCTTGCCTCCTTCCTGGCGCCCAGCAGCAGAAAAATACTGCCAATGGCAATCGCCCCGGCAACGATAAACGGCGCCGACGGCTGAACGCCGGCAATCACCACGCCCATCATCGGGCCAACCGCGTAGCCGATATTGGTCAGCGTGTAGTTCAGCGAAAACGCCTTGACCCGTTGGCCCACCGGCAGGTTTTCACTGAGGATCGCCTTCGAGCAAATCAGGAACAGGGCTGACGCGGTTTCGCTGATGATCAGCACCAAAGTGACCAGATACAGGTTCTGCGCGAAGGTCAAAAGCATCAGACCGATGCCGCTGGAGAGCATGGTCAGGATCAGCAACTGACGCTTGTCGAGGCGGTCGATGATGTAGCCGCCGTAGAGCGACAGGAGTGTGGCGCTGAAGACGGCGATACCCAGCAGAAGTCCGACGTCCTGGGGGTTGAGGCCGAGTTTGTTGCTGAGGAAAAGCGTGAGCAGCGGGCTGATCAGGGCACGGCTGATGACGACGGTCAGTGAGGCGACCATTAGCCGGCGGATGAGCGGGGAGTAAGTGGCCACGGCGGGGGGAATGTCCTTATTTCGGGGTCTTGGCGGGCGTGGGCCATCCTCTCTGGACGGGTGCCAGTGGTCAAGGCGAAGAACTGCTAATTCATTGCAGGGAAAAACTTGGGTGGGCTAACGACCGTTTGTCGGGACTGTCAGATCTTACAGGTGCGTTTACCGGGCAGAGCAGATTACGTTAAGTCACACAGTACGCACACAAGCACCCATCTTTCTAGAGTGTGGCCAATATGACGGACGAAACCGATCAATCAATAAATGGCGGTAGTAGTGACGAGAACCCAAGTACGGAGTCGTCGCAGGTTCAATCGGATTTGATAAATACAGTTTACCTGTCTACTCCCACTATTGTTCCGCCTGTAAATGACGGTGTTGGTATTTCCCTCATAGTAGTTTCGGGTACTCAAGGTGTTCCGGGGGCAACAGTGAGAGTCTACGTAAGTGGCGATGAAAGTACGGTCTATGGGACTGGTACAGTAGGGCTGTTAACCCTTTGGCACGTTCAGTTAAATAAACAGTTGCCTGCCAATATCAATGATTTGACCTGTCGACAATCGATTGGAGGTAACCATTCTCAGTGGGCGAGCGCAGTCAGATTTACATGTCTGGGGCCACCCGTCATTACACCTGTTGACGCAGTCAATTTGAAGTCCGATATTTCCGGTACATCCAACTCGGGACTGTCACACACCAAAATCGACCTTTATAAGGACCTGAGCGACGAAAAAATCGGTGGTAGTGCTTCTAGTTTTCTCTTTAATTGGTTGGCCAGTCTCAATGAAAGCGTCAAGCCAGGTGTAATTACCGTTACGGCGAAGCAGAATCTATTGGGATTTGTGTCCGATCGTAGCGCCCCTGTCTCTTTCCGCGTACGACCAAATTATCCCTTGATTACCGGCGTGGAGTATCGGGGCACAACCACCGTATTCTTCGGTACGGGCTATCCGAAAGCCACGATCGAGATTAACCACGAAAGCGGCAGCCCAATTGCAACGGCTCTGGTAGCTGCCGACGGTAAATACGAAACTACTCCAATCACTTTGCTGCCAGGTACTACAGGCATCGAATGGGGAGCAAGACAAAAAATCTTTGATCGAGACTGGATTTATTCGCTTTATCATCCCCAAAAACCCGTATTTGACGTACCCACTTGCGCCCCGATCATCAATGCGCCAACGTTGATCGGGCAAATTCCCACCGTTACTGGACGGGGTAGTATCTGGCAGGGTTTGGCGGCTGCAAAAATCGAGGTGGTGCTCCAAGGCGCAACGAATGTTGCACTGGATCAGGCAACCGTTACAGCCACCGGCGACTGGACGGCGACAACCGCTACTGCGGTTGCACCGGGCAGCTATACCGTGTCGGTACGGCAGTTGATGAATGGCGTTTACTCACTACCGGTTACGGCGCCAGCGCCCTTGATCATCAAACCACTGGCACCCACAGACATTCTTGTGGCTCTCGATGGTCTGTCCGCAACGTTTTCCGGTAGTTGCTGGCCAAGCGCTTCGCTCATGCTTTTGATCAACGACGGAAAACAAGAGATTCCGATTCCGGTAACAGGCGCTCCAGACGGCAAATGGACGTCATTGCCAATTACATTTGTGCCACGTGAATACACCTTCACGGTCACGCAGACATTTTCTGAACAAACATCTCCTCCTGCCGGCCCGGTTGAATTCAAAATTGCGACACCTACACCCGTAATCATCTTCCCGGGCAATCAACAGGAGACAGACTTCCGACCCGAAATCAAAGGGACAAACGGATACGATGGCGCCACCGTCGCAGTGTTCGACAACACGGTCCAAGGCCCAGCGCTGGGCCAGACTATCGTGCCCGCATCGGGTATATGGGCAGTAAAACTGGACAAAGAACTCGTCGTGGGCGAGCACGATATTTATGCCCAGCAGACCTCAGAAAAACAGGCCTCCGATCGCAGTGTTTCTGTACGGTTCGCGGTTAAGGTGCCAAAGCCTCTGCTCACACCTGTTCCAAACAATTATTACCCACGACGCAGCACATTTAGTGGAACAGGTTGGCCCGGTGCTGTTGTAAAACTGTCTTTCGATGGCGTCGATTACCCAGTGACCGGCGGCATTAAAGTCGATGCAAATGGCCAATGGGTAGCACCAGTATTTTTGGAGCCGGTGGGCGGCAAAAAATTGAAAATCACTCAATCTTACGGAGGCGGAGATGGGGTAAGCATGGACTACTCCTTTGTTACGGTGACCAACGCTCCAGATCTTGAAAGCCCTTCGGCAGGGGAGTGGGTTGATCCTTCGTCAATGGTCGTTTCGGGATACACCCACCCGGGCGATACGGTCGTTGTAAGACGTCTCGGTGCAGGAGCGGGCGACAATCTCGGTACATTCCTGGCAGACAGTGAAGGACGATGGTCGGGCACTGTCAAAAAAATCGAGGGTGATACGAACTATAGCTATTGGGCCTATAGCACCAAAGATTCAATTGGAGGAGATCCTAGCGATACCGCCGTCGTCAACCTTCAGGATCTGACGGCACCTCTGATCGTTCACCCTGCAGACGGTGACTTCCTCGTTCCAAGAGTACTATTCAGCGGCCAAGGGCTCCCCGGCGCGACGATTCAGGTGGCCGATCTATTCAACCCCGCAATCAATCATGCACCGACTACAACCGTCGATCAGTCTGGCTATTGGTCAGTTGAGGGCAACACGGATCTTAATCCCGGGCCCAACTGGGTCATCGTGCAGCAAACCTTGGGCGAGAAAAAGTCGCCATGGGTGCGTAGCGGGCGATTCATTATCGAGTATCCGCTCACCGGTTTCAGTGCACCGACTGTCGACCGGCCATTTCCAGGTGAAGAGGTCGGGCTCCAGCCGATGTTGGCGGGGACAGGCGTTGCGGGGGCCAAGGTCTATGTCCGTCAAAACGGTAAAGACCTCGCTCAAGCGTGGGTGGACGTACAGGGACGTTGGGCTTTGCGCTTACCCGCTTTTGCCGAGGGTTCGCAGTCACTCACCGTCATTCAGGCCAGTGACGAGATTTGGTCTGCAGAGTTGAAGCCAAATCCGACGTTTGAAGTTGTTCAAGTCAGCGCCGGGTTCCCCGCGCCCACTATCGAAAGCCCGACAGCAGGAGCTACCGTGGATACTCGGTTCTGGATGAGCGGAAAGGGGATGCCTGGGGCCGTTGTTCGAGCGCGCGATTTTTATAATGGTGCCATTCTTTACGGTGAAGGTTCCGTCGATGCTTATGGCCAGTGGCGTATGTGCCTGAGTCATGCCGCGGCGCTCAAGAATTTCACTATTACAGTCCAGCAAACGCTGGATGATAAGAATTCTTTATTCTCTCCAGGAGTCACCGTTAACGTGGAAAATGCTCTACCTGCACCCATTCTCGAGAGTCATTCAAATGGTGAGCAAATTGCGCCGGCGACGCTGTTGAAAGGGCGTGGTCATCCTCGCGCAACTGTCTTTTTATACAAGTCCGGAGAGCCCAATAATCCGTTGGCAAGTGCAAATGTCACGGAGGACGGGTACTGGGAGTGTGTCACTAAACCTCTGCCACTCGGGAACATTCGAATGGGCGGAAGGCAAATGTTGCCGTCCATCGTTGGGCCGTGGATGAATGAATTCACCTTTCAGGTGGTGAATGCGGGCTAGGGCTTCATCGGGCGCGAAATTGTCAAAAACTTCGCGAGCAAGCCCGCTGCCACAGGGGCTTGCGCTGGTCTCAGGTGATTGCCAAGCGCATGGCGCAGCGGGCGAACGGCCGCGTCAGCGAATAGGGCACGACGCACAGCAAACGTTGGGACATGTAGGAGCTGCCACAGGCTGCGATCTTTTGATCTGGATTGTAAAAAAAGCCAAAAGATCGCAGCCTGCGGCAGCGCCTACAAGGGTTTCATGTATTGCAGGATCTCATCGGGTTGGTGAAAGCTACCGCTGAAAACGGGATCGGCAATTTGCGCGATTCGCCACGGCCCATCGGGAAGTATTGGATGCCGTTGCGCTCCAGACGCTCGGAGTCATACAGGTTGCGACCGTCGAAGATCACCGGATTGTTCAGACGCTGTTTGATCAGCTCAAAATCCGGCGCCTTGAACTGCTGCCATTCGGTGCAGATGATCAGTGCGTCGGCGCCCGGCAATACCGATTCCGGGGTGCCCATCAGCATCAGTTTCGATTCGTCCGGATAAAGGTTCTGGGTTTCCTGCATGGCTTCCGGATCGAACGCGCGCACGCTGGCCCCGGCGGCCCACAATTCTTCCAGCAACACACGGCTCGGCGCATCGCGCATGTCGTCGGTGTTCGGTTTGAACGCCAGGCCCCACAGGGCGAAGGTCTTGCCGCGCAGTTCGCCTTGATAGAACGCATTGATGCGCTCGAACAACTTGTGTTTCTGTCGCTGATTGATCGCCTCGACCGCTTGCAGCAAATCGCTGGAGCAATGCGCTTCTTCGGCGCTGTGGATCAGCGCGCGCATGTCTTTCGGGAAGCACGAACCGCCATAACCGCAACCCGGATAGATGAAGTGATAACCGATGCGCGTGTCGGCACCGATGCCTTGGCGCACAGACTCAATGTCGGCACCCAAGTGTTCGGCGAGTTCAGCGATCTGATTAATGAAGCTGATCTTGGTCGCCAGCATGCAGTTGGCGGCGTATTTGGTCAGTTCAGCACTGCGCAGATCCATGAACATGATGCGGTCATGGTTGCGGTTGAACGGCGCGTACAGATCGCGCATCACATCGCGCACGTCATCACCTTCACAGCCGATGACGATGCGATCCGGGCGGCGGCAGTCAGCGACCGCCGAGCCTTCCTTCAAAAACTCAGGGTTGGAAACGATATCGAACTGCAGCAGCCGACCGACCTTGATCAGCGCTTTCTCGATGTGCGCGCGCAAGGTATCGCCGGTGCCCACCGGGACTGTGGATTTCTCCACCAGAATCAGCGGCTGCTCACGATGCCGGGCAATCGCATCGCCCACCGAGAGCACGTAACGCAGATCCGCCGAACCGTCCTCGCGGGATGGCGTTCCCACCGCAATGAACGCTACTCGACCATGCTGCACCGCGAGTTTTTCATCGGTGGTGAACAACAGGCGTTTGGAATCGAGGCCTTCGCGCACCAGGCTGGCCAGCCCCGGTTCGAAAATACTCACGTGGCCCTGACGCAACAGGTCGACCTTCTTCTGGTCGACGTCCATGCACACGACATCATGGCCAACCTCGGCCAATACCGCCGCTTGCACCAGACCGACGTAACCGCTGCCAAATACTGTGATTTTCATGGAGCACTCCTGAGTGCAGGCGCACGAGCCGGACGCGTGTTGATGGTGATGACCCCGAGCATGACCAACGCCACGCCCAGCGATTTAGTGAAACTGAAGGATTCGTTGAACAGCGGCAGACTGGCCGCCAGCAGGTACACCAGCGCGTAGCTGATGCTCAGCAGCGAATAGGCGCGGCCCAGCGGCAAGTCGCGCAAGGCGAGCAGCCAGCACAACATTGATAAGGCGTAGGCAAAAATCGCTGCGACAACTACGGCCAGGGCACGCAGGTCGAGGCTGTCGAATGCCAGCCATTGTTCCGGTGCGGGCAGGCGCGTCATGCTCCAGCGCATTGCCAGTTGCGCGGCGCTGACCAGCAAAACGCTGCCGAGGGCGAAGGTGATGCCACGACGCGGGTTCATGTCTGTTGCCCCAGCAGAACCACACCGCCGATCACCAGCGCGACACCAAGCCAATGCTGGCGGTCGATCGGTTCACGGAAGACGAAGCGCGCAATCAAAGTGATCAGCACGAAGTTGAGGCTGAGCATCGGATAAGCGATGCCGACTTCAATGCGCTGCAACACCAGCAGCCAGACCAGCAGGCCCGAGCCGAGGGCGAGCAGGGCCAGCCATAACCACGGCGATCGCAGTTTGGCGGTCAACGAAGAATCGCCGCCGCGCCAACTCTCCACGGCGTACTTTTGCGCGACCTGTCCCAGACAGGTCAGCAGGCACGCGGCCAACAGCAGCAACAGGCTCATGACGCCTCCTTGGGCAGAATCATGATCACCAGGTTGCCCTGTTCGTAGCGGACGCCGTCCTTTGGCAATCTGTCGATTTCGTCCAGTTCGTCCTGCCCCTTGACGCGCATCACCACGCCGACCGGACCGCTGCGGCGCGCCTCGCGCATCCACTGTTGCACTTGATCGGGATCGACCCGTTGTTGAATGCCGTCAGGATAGGCAAGGCCATATTTCAATTCGCCTATCGTGTTGTACAACGCGACTTGCGGGGTTTTCAGACGCCAGGCCAGTGCAGCGGCGGCACCCAGATCATTGCTCAGCAGATGATCGGTTTGTGCCAGTTCAGCGACGTGATGTTTGATGAATTGATCGGGCATCTTGTTGGCGACCACCGATTTCGGCAGCGCCGCCGGCAGTACCGCGATCAGCAACAGGCTGCCGAACGCCGGCGCGGCCCAGCATTGCAGCGGGAGAAAGGCTTGCAGCAGGTTGGCGATGATCCAGCCGATCAGCCCGATAAACACCAGCACCAGACTGTGCAGTTCGTGGTCGTACAGCGGCCGGTTCAGTTGCAGGTACACCAGCGCAATCAGCGTGACGATGCCCAATAGCAGATTGAGCAGGCCATTGAGACCCAATGCTCGACCCTGTTCCAGCCGCAAACCGTCGGCCAACGCATTACCCAACAACAGCGCCATCGGCAGCAGGCACGGCAGAATGTAGGTCGGCAACTTGCCGTTGCTCAGGCTGAAAAACAGCAGCGGCATCAGCAGCCACAGCAGCAGATACACCACGTGAGGCTGGGCGCGCGCGTGCCATGCCTGCTTGAACGCCGTCGGGATCAACCCGGCCCACGGCAGACTGAACGCCAGCAGCAGCGGCAGGTAAAACCACCACGGCGCATCGTGCTGGGCGTCGTCACTGGCAAAACGGCGTATGTGTTCATGCCAGAAGAAGAACCGCCAGAAGTCGGGCTCTTGCGCATGCACCGAGAGCACCCACGGCAAACTGATGAGGATCGCGATGGCAATCGCCACCGGGCCGTATGTCAGCAGTTCCCGCCAGCGCTTTTGCCAGAGCATCCACGGCAGGGCGATCAACACCGGCAACAACCACGCGAGAAAACCCTTGGTCATTAAACCCATGCCGCACGCCAGCCCCAGCACTGCCCAGGCCAGCATGCGTTTACCGCTGGTGTGACTGTCGACGGCAAACCACAGCGCCACCAGACTCAGGTTGACCCAAAAGGTGAACTGCGGATCGAGGTTGGCGTATCCCGCCTGGCCGGCAACGATGGTGAAACTCATGTAGAGCAGGGCGCAGGCGAAGCTTTTGCGTGGCTCATTCCACAAACGCCGAGCGATCAGATAACAGAGCCACACGCTCAACCCGGTGCTCAGCGCCGAAACGAAGCGCACACCGAACAGGTTTTGCCCGAACACTTCCTGCGCGAGCGCGATCATCCAGTAGCCGGCAATCGGCTTCTCGAAATAACGCAGGCTCATAAAGTGCGGCGATACCCAGTTGCCGCTCAGCAGCATGTCCTGACTGATTTGCGCGTAGCGTGTCTCATCAGGAATCCACAAACCGTGCGAGCCCAATGGCAGCAGATACGCCAGCAAGCAGATTCCCAACAACAGCAGCGGCAAAGCCCAGCGTTTAATCATGCGCCTTGCACTCCCAGCCAGCCTTCACGGCCATCGAGAGCGCCGCGCTGTACGCGACCCACGGGCAAAGTGTTGAAAAACTCGGGCAGCAAGTCGCCCAGCGGTTTGAAGTCGATACCTCGCTGGCGTGCAGCGGCGAGCAATTGACGAAAATCCTCAGCCATCAGAATCCCTTCCACTTCGGCATGAATGGTGTAGACGTTGAGCTTTTCCGGGCGAAACCGCTCAAGGATGAACACGTTGAAATCCTGCGCGGTGACAGCAGGGCCGACCACCTCATCGAAGGTCGGCAGATCCACCGGTATCTGCGGCGTGCCGGGCGTACCGTCCGCCAACAACGGACGGAACAGCTGCGAACCCCGGCAATCGCTGTTGTAGCGAAAGCCAAAGGCTTGCTTGGCCTCGATCACGCGCTCGTCGGCGCGCCAACCGGCGGCGGCGGAACAGGTGATTTTCTCGCCAAGGATGTCGCTCAACGTGTCCACGCCCTGACGAATCTGCTCGGCCAGTTGAGCGTCGCTCCAGCGCCCGGCATTCGCCTGCCAGCCATGGTGATCCCACGCATGCAGACCGACCTCATGACCGGCGTCGCGGGCCTGACGCATCAGGTGCCCGAGTTCGCGGCCAATCGGTTTGCCCGGCCACGCAGTGCCGGCCAGCAGAATGTCCCAGCCATACAGGCCGGCGGCATTGGAACGCAGCATCTTCCAGAGGAACTGCGGGCGGATCAGGCGCCACAGATGCCGGCCCATGTTGTCCGGGCCGACACTGAAGAAAAACGTTGCCTTGATCTGCGCCTCGTCGAGCATTTCCAGCAAACGCGGCACACCTTCACGGGTGCCGCGAAAGGTGTCGACGTCGATGCGTAGACCGGCCTGCATCAATGCTTGTCCGCGATTTCGAGCATGGCTTCACGCAAGAAGAAATCCAGCGTATTACCAATGGTCTCGCGCATTTCCACGGTTGGCGTCCAGTCGAGCAGGCGCTTGGCGTTGGCGATGCTTGGCTTGCGGTGTTCCACGTCCTGATAACCGGCGCCGTAGAACGCCTTGCTTTCCACATCGCGGAAACCGGCGAACGGAGGGAAGTTGGAACGCAGCGGATGCGCTTCAAACTGGCGCAACAACTCTTCACCCAACTGGCGAATACTCGCTTCGTTGTCCGGGTTGCCGATGTTGATGATCTGGCCGTTGCAGACGTCGTTGTCGTTATCGATGATCCGCGCCAGTGCTTCGACGCCGTCAGCGATGTCGGTGAAGCAGCGTTTCTGCTCACCACCGTCAAACAGACGAATCGGTGTGCCTTCGACCAGGTTGAGGATCAATTGGGTGATGGCGCGGGAACTGCCGATACGCGCCGAATCCAGCCGATCAAGGCGCGGGCCCATCCAGTTGAAGGGGCGGAACAGGGTGAAATTCAGGCCTTTGGCGCCGTACGCCCAGATCACCCGATCCAGCAATTGCTTGGACACGGAGTAGATCCAGCGCTGCTTGTTGATCGGGCCGACCACCAGGTTCGAGGTGTCTTCGTTGAAGTGTTTGTCCTGGCTCATGCCATAGACTTCCGAGGTCGACGGGAAAATCACGCGTTTGTTGTACTTGACGCAGTAACGCACCAGTTTCAGGTTTTCTTCGAAGTCGAGCTCGAACACGCGCAGCGGGTTGCGGGTGTATTCGATCGGCGTGGCAATGGCCACCAGCGGCAGCACCACGTCGCACTTCTTGATGTGGTACTCGATCCACTCGGAGTGAATGCTGATGTCGCCTTCCACGTAATGGAAATGCGGGTGGCTGCGCAGACGGTCGATGGCGTCGGAGCCAATGTCCAGACCATAGACTTCGTAGCGATCATCACGCAGCAGGCGCTCGGACAAGTGATTGCCGATAAAGCCGTTGACCCCAAGGATCAGCACGCGCGTGCGACGTGGCGCGCGACCGGATTCAGCGCCGCGCAGTAGCGAACCGTCGACCAGACCCAACTCACTGGCCAGTTGCGGGCCGCTGAGGAACAGGCCGTTGTCGTTGCGCTGACCGGAGAGAATCACCAGCGAATCTTCACCGCAGGCAATGCGCAGCGGATCGACACTGATCACCCGGCCCGGCGCCTGACCGTCGTTGCCTTTGACGACTTCGGCACTCCAGACGATCAACTTGTGCTCGCCCACGGCACAGAAGGCGCCCGGGTATGGCTGAGTGACGGCGCGCACCAGATTGAACAGTTGCTCAGCAGGTTTGGCCCAGACCAGTTTGCCGTCCGCCGCCGTGCGACGACCGAATACCGTGGCTTGCGATTCGTCCTGCGCGGTTTCGCTGGTCTTGCCTTGCAGCATTGCTGGCAGGGTGTCACGCAACAGATCGGTCGCGGCGATACGCAGTTTGCCGTGCAGGCTCAGCGCGGTGTCGCTGCGCTCGATGGCCACGCGTTGTTGCGCGACGATGGCGCCGGCATCGGCACGTTTGACCATGCGGTGCAGGGTCACACCGGTTTCGCTTTCGCCATTGACCAGCACCCAGTTCGCCGGAGCGCGGCCACGGTATCTTGGCAGCAACGAACCGTGCAGGTTGAACGCACCTTTTTTCGCGGTGGCCAGCAGCTGTTCGCTCAGCAGGTTGCGGTAGTAGAAGGAGAAAATGTACTCAGGGTTGAGTTTGGCAATTCGCTCGACCCACAGTGGGTGGTTAACATCTTCCGGCGCATGCACCGGGATGCCTTTGCTGGCGCACAGTTGCGCGACTGAGGCGTAGAAAGCGTTCTCTTTCGGGTCATCGGCGTGAGTGAACACGGCGGCAATGTCGTAGCCGCTGTCGAGCAGGGCTTGAATGCCGGCGCAGCCAATATCGTGGTAAGCGAAGACAACAGTTTTTGCGCTCATGAGAGAACCTGACCGGTAGTAGAAGTAGAAGAAAGACCATCAACCGTGATCGCAGGCGCCGGGTGGGAAGGGTGGCTGCGCAACACTTTTTCAATGAAAAAACGCGGGCGGGCGCGCACGTCGCTGTACATGCGCCCCAGGTATTCGCCGAGCAGGCCCATGCCGATGAACTGGCCACCGGTGAACACGAACAGCACCGCGAACAGCACAAACATGCCGTCCCCGGCCCATCCGGCACCGAACACCAGACGCAACACAATCAACGCCGCAGCGAATAACACGCCGAGACCGGCCATGGCGAAACCGACGATGCTCAACAAGCGCAGGGGCGTGGTGGTCATGCAGGTGATCAAGTCGAACATCAGATTGATCAAACGCATCGGGCTGTATTTCGAATCACCGTGTTCACGCTCGGCGTGGGCGACGACGATTTCGGTGGTGTGGCGGGCGAAGCTGTTGGCCAGAATCGGGATGAACGTGCTGCGCTCACGGCAGGCGAGCATCGCGTCGATGATCGTGCGGCGGTAAGCGCGGAGCATGCAGCCGTAGTCGCTCATGGCGACGCCGGTGGAGCGCTGCACGGCGAGGTTGATCAGTTTCGAGGGGTAGCGGCGCAATGCCGAATCCTGACGATTGCCGCGCACGGTGCCGACCACGTCGTAACCTTTTTCCGCCTCGGCGACCAGACGCGGAATTTCTTCCGGCGGGTTCTGCAAGTCGGCGTCGAGGGTGATCACCACATCGCCTTTGCACTGTTCGAAGCCGGCCATGATTGCCGCGTGCTGGCCGTAATTGCGGTTGAGAATGACCGCCACGAACGGGCTGTCTTCGCGGCTCGCGGCTTCTTCAAGAATGTTGGCGGATTCGTCTCGGCTGCCGTCGTCGACGAGGACTATTTCATAGTCGTGGCGCAGCATCCGGCACGCCGCTTCGGTGCGGCGCAGCAGTTCCGGGAGGCTGTCCTGTTCGTTGTAGACCGGGATGACGATCGACACGCAGCGAATCGGATAGGGTTTCACAGGCGTTTATCCATGAGGGTGGCGATGGCCCCGACCACGCGATCAAGGTCTTGATCGCTCATGTCGGGGAACAGCGGAATCGAGCACAACCGTGCCGAGTTCCACTCGGTGTTGGGCAGGTACAAATCAGGGTCACGCTGGCGATACCAGGTGTGAAGGTGGGTGGCGATGAAATGGATGCCGGTGCCGATGCCCTGATCCTGCAAGCCCTTCATAAAGGCTTCGCGATCCATGCCGCAACGCTCGCTGTCGATGCGCAGGATGAACAGGTGCCAAGCGTGCTGTTGCGCGTAAGTGGGCAGGGCAAGTGGCTGCACCGGCAGGCCTTCGAGTTTTTGCCGGTAAGCCGCAGCGAGTTCAGTGCGGCGCGCATTGATCTCGTCCAGACGTTGCAGCTGCACCAGCGCAATCGCGGCGTTGATGTCGGCGAGGTTGTATTTGAAACCCGGCTCCATCACTTGTGCCTGCGGCTTGCGGCCACCGGTCAGGCGATCGTAGGCGTCAACGCCCAGACCATGGAACTTGAGCATGCGCACGCGGCGGGCCAACGCTTCGTCGTCGGTGACGAACATCGCGCCCTCGGCACAGGTCATGTTCTTGATCGCGTGGAAGGAGAAAATCGCCGTGCCTTGCGAGCCAACGTGGCGGCCCTTGTAGCGTGTGCCGGCGGCATGGGCGGCGTCTTCGATCACTGCGATGCCGTGCTTGTCGGCCAGCGCGTTCAGCGGATCGAGATCAAATGCCGCGCCGGCGTAATGCACCGGGATGATCGCTTTTGTGCGTGGGGTGATGGCGGCTTCGATGCGCGCGGCGTCGGTCATCAGCGTGTCGCGGTCGACGTCGACAAACACTGGTTTCGCGCCGAGCAACGAGATCATGTTGGCGGTCGACACCCAGGTTTGCGAAGGCGTAATCACTTCATCACCGGGGCCGATGCCTAACGCGAGTAAAGCGATGTGCATGCCACCCGTGGCCGAGGAAAGTGCAACGGCGTGACGGCAACCGACATAGTCTGCGAACTGTTCTTCCAAAGCCTGGTTTTCAGGCCCGGTGGTTATCCAGCCCGAACGTAATACTTGTTCGACGGCGGCTATTTCTTCTTCACCGATACTCGGACGCGAAAACGGCAGAAACGCTTGACTCATAAGAACCTCGAGGCGACAGCCATCCTTCAGCCAATTGTCTGAAAAACACGGGATTTCAATGGTTTGGAAGACCGTCCGGGGAATGCCTGATTGACTTTTATGCCCATGGACGGCAGGTTGTAGGCCTTTTGGGGCAACCTGTTGTAATTAAGGTTATGCCGGTTTTTGTGAAAGGAACATCAAAAAGCGGTCGGCAAATCGTCTATCTTTGAGCCGTACAGCCGCCGTTCAGACTTCTTCCATTCATCGGCACTTTTAATAGAAACGTCCTACGGAAGAGTCGTTCCTTATATAAGTTTCTTTGCACTTTTAAGTTGTTTTGTTGAACCGTTTTCTATTCAAGGCCGTTTCGTTTGATTGACTTGTCGAGTATTGAATCCACCCCGTCCAACACTAATCCGCTGACGCTGTATCTGGCACGGCTGGCGCCTTCCAGCCAATTGACCATGCGTTATGTTTTGCAAGATGCGGCTGACCGCCTCGGTTTCGAAGAAGTGAACATCGAGGAAATCCCTTGGCATGCGCTGCAACCTGAGGATGTCATCGCGTTAGTCGCCGCATTGCGCGCCGACAACTACGCGCCGAACACGTCTTCGCTGTATGTGAATGCCGTGCGCGGCGTGATGAATGAAGCGTGGCGCATGAGCCTGATCACGCAGGATCATCTATTGAAGATGCGTTCGGTCAAAGGCATCGCTGGCACGCGGTTATCGCAGGGCCGCAATCTCAAACGCACGTTGATTCACGAGTTGATGGAAGTCTGCGCTGCGGATCCACGTCCGCAGGGTCTGCGTGACGCTGCTGTGATTGCCTTGTTGTACGGCACCGGCATGCGCAAGTCGGAGTCCGTGGATCTGGATTTAAACCAGGTCGACTTCCGCGAGCGCAGCCTGACCGTTACCGGCAAAGGCAATAAACAGCTGATCAAGTACGCGCCGACCTGGGCGTTCGCCAAGCTCAATGCTTGGCTGGAATTCCGTCGCGAGCAGCTCAAGGAAGGCGAGAGCGATGATGCGTTTCTGTTCAATCGCATCCGTCGTGGCAGCCACATCACCCGCGAGCGCATCACCAAACACGCGATCTATTACATCGCCCGTCAGCGCGGCACGCAGGTCGGGGTGAAGATCATGCCCCACGACTTCCGTCGCTCGTTCATTACGCGGGTGATCGAGGAGCATGATCTGTCGATCGCGCAGAAACTGGCGCATCACAGCAACATTCAAACCACCGCCAATTACGACGTGCGCGACGACAATGAACGTCGCCGCGCCGTGGATCGCTTCGACCTCTGATCAGGGCGAGTGGGGGTCAGGAGGAGGGTGGGCAGCCGCGTGAGCTGCCGGCAGCCTGAGTGATTTGCGCCGCGAGGCGTTTGACGTTGTTCTGCTGCGCTGCCACCAGTTCGTCGATGCTCGGCCCGGATGGCGTTTGCAGGACTGAACGGCACGTCAGCAAGCCACTGTCGGTTGCCCCCAGCGGACGCAAGCGCCATTTCACGTCGATCAAGCCGTACTGGCCCGGAATCGAATCGAAACGTTGCACTTCAATCCGCACCGATGACCGCTGTTGCCCGGCCGCGCTGCTCAGTTGATCGACCAGCGCGCTGCGCAATTCATCGGCGAGGCTGGCGCCCCACCATTCGGTTTCCAGAATTGCCAGACCACTGTTGCCTTCGCGAATGACGATTTGCGCTCGATCGACTTGCGGCGGTACGGAAATGCCTTCGATGGCAATGTCTGCGCCACTGCGGCCGGTGCCAGGTTGCACCGGCGTCAGGGTGTGGAAGCTGATCGGGTCGCTGCGGCAGGCGCCGAGCAACAAGCACGCAGCGAGCACGGTGATCTTCAACGGTAATGCCATGGTTTCAGCTCCTGTGCTCAATTGCGTGGCGGACCTTTGAGGTCCAGTGGTGCGGCGTTATCGGGGCGACCGCGAATCAGCGATTCCGGATGACGGCCCAGGTAATCCGACAACTCACGCAGCGAGCGTGACATGCGTCCAAGTTCTTCGAGGGTTTCGCCGAGTTTTTCGCGTTGTGGCGAATCTTCGGCCAGCGTCGAATTGGCCGACTCCAGCGTTTTGCTGACATCGCCGAGGGTTTTTTGCACGCCCGGCAAAGTCTTCGCATTGAACTGCGTCAGGCCTTTGCGCAACTCGATCAGGTTGCCATCGAGATTGCCGGCAATGCGCTCCACTGGCAGTGCATTGATCTTGTTGAGCATCGCTTCGAGTTTTTCCTGCAACTGTTCGAGGCTGCCCGGAATGGTCGGGATGCTGACCGGTCGTGCACTGACGTCGAACGGTACTTTCGGCGCTTTCGGGTAGAAATCCAGACCGATGTACAACTGCCCGGTGAGCAAGTTGCCGCTGCGTGCCTGCGCGCGCAAACCATTCTCGACGAAGGTGCCGATCAGGCGCACGCCGGCGGCTTCGTCGTCGGGGTTGTGGTTGAAGGCTTTCAGCACTTTGGCGTGAGCCTGGCCAAGACGCTGCGGGTAGATGACGATGCCGACATTGACCGGAAAGGTTTGTTTCTTCGCATCGAAGTCGAGATTGATCGCCACGACTTTCCCGATCTCAATGCCGGAAAACTCCACCGGCGCATCGACCTTGAGGCCGCGCATGGGCTGTTCGAAACGCAGACTCAGGTATTGCGCCTTGCCGTTGGGCGGGGCGAGGGCGGACTGTTGATCGTCGAACAGTTCGAAATTACGGTCATCAGCGGCGACCGTGTCGTTGGGACTGTATTCCGGGGCACGGAACGCGATACCGCCGACCAACAGGGTCGACAGCGATTCGGTTTTCACCGCGAAACCGTTGGCGCCGACGTTGACGTCAATGCCGCTGGCATTCCAGAAACGGGTGTTTTCGGTCACGTAAGCATCGTTGGGGGCATGGATGAACACTTCGATGTTCACGCCTTTGCCATCCTTGTCCAGCTCATAGGCAACCACTTGGCCCACCGGGATCTTGCGGTAGTAAACCGGTGAACCGATGTCCAGCGAACCGAGGTCTTGAGTGTGCAGGCTGAAGCGCTTGCCCGGCTCGCCATAGGTGATTGGCGGCGGATTCTCCAGGCCTTTGAAATTCTTCGCACGGGTGTTCGACTGGCCGATGTCGGCACCGATGTAATCGCCCGACAACAGGGTGTCGATGCCGGACACGCCGCCCGCACCGATACGCGGACGCACGACCCAGAATTGCGAGTCTTCGCGGGTGAAGGTCTCGGCCTGTTTGGCCAGTTTGATGGTGGCGTTGACGTTCTTCTGATCGTCACTCAATTCCACGTCCGAGACATGGCCAATGACCACATTGCGGTAGCGAACTTCAGTCTTGTTGGCGGTGAGACCGTCACCGGTCTTGAAGGTGACCGTGATGGTCGGGCCTTCCTGCATGATGTTGTGCACGACCAGCGAAATACCCACCAATACAGCAACAATCGGCACAATCCAGACCAATGACACGCCAAAACGGCGGGTTTTGATCGGTGCCTGGCCTGGTGCTCGCGGCTCGTCGACGGCTGACGACTTCATCCATGTCCTCCTCGGTTTATTGGGCACTGAGCGTCAGTAACGCAAAAGCACCTCATTAATATAGAGGTGCTTGGCGATAGAGCAAATGTGAACAACGCATATGTCATTGAAAATGTAGGAGCTGCCGAAGGCTGCGATCTGTTGATCTTAAAAACACAATCAAAAGATCGCAGCCTTCGGCAGCTCCTACAGGGGAGGGATGTTAGCCGATGAGTTCGCGCAGGCGATACCAGAACATGCCCAGAGCCAATAACGGCGAGCGCAGCGCCGGGCCGCCGGGGAAGGTCATGTGCGGCACACCGCTGAACACGTCCATGCCTTGGCTGTGGCCGGCGTGAATCGCTTCGCCGAGCAGTTTTGCGCACCAATGCGTGACGTTCAGGCCATGGCCGGAATAACCCTGCGCATAGAACACGTTCGGATGCTGTTTGAGGCGCCCGACCTGCGGGAAACGGTTGGCCGTGATGCCGATCTTGCCACCCCACTGATAATCGATTTTCACGTCGGCCAACTGCGGGAAGACTTTGAGCATTTTCGGCCGCATATAGGCGGCAATGTCGGCCGGATCGCGTCCGGAGTAGTGACAGGCCCCGCCAAACAGCAAGCGCCGATCCGCCGAGAGCCGGTAATAATCGAGGCCGACTTTCTGGTCGCACACCGCCAGATTCTGCGGGATCAATTGCGCGGCGCGTTCCTCGGACAACGGTTCGGTGGCGATGATGTAACTGCCAGCCGGCAATACTTTGCCACTGAGTTGCTGTTCGAGTTCATCCAGATGCGCGTTGCAACCCAACACCAGACTGCCTGCACGCACACTGCCATTGGCGCAACGCACTTGAACGGTGGCGCCGTGGATGATTTCCAGTACCTGGCTTTGCTCGAAAATTTGCACACCGAGCGAAGCCGCCAGCCGTGCTTCGCCTTGCACCAGATCCAACGGATGCAGGTGGCCTGAGCCCATGTCCACCAACCCGCCGGCATAGATGTCGGAGTTAACCACTTGCTGGCGAATCTGCTCCGGGCCGATCAAGCGGGTTTCGTGGGCATAGCCCAGTTCGGCGAGGTCGAGCAGTTCGTCCTTGAAGGCATCGAACTGCGCGGTAGTGTTGGCCAGATCGCAGAAACCCCAGCGCAGATCGCACTCGATGCCGTTGTCGCCGATACGATTGCGCACCAGCTCCACCGAATCGATGCCGGCGCGCTGTAAATAACGCACGCCTTCCTGACCGACGTATTTGGCGAACCCGTCGACGTCATGGCCGATGCCACGGATCAACTGGCCGCCATTGCGCCCGCTGGCGCCCCAGCCGATTCGCCGGCCCTCGATCAGAATCACCGAGAGCCCGCGCTGCGCCAGTTCAATGGCGGTGTTCACCCCGGTGAACCCGCCGCCGATCACACAGACATCGGCGCTCAGATCACCTTCCAGTTGCGGATAAGGTGCAGTCGCCCGAGCCGAAGCGGCGTAATAGGATCGGGCGTGTTCTTCGGTGTACTGATTCATTTGTTCGACTTCACTTTGCTCCAGGAGCGAGTCATCAGACGCATGATCGCCTGGGGCGGGGTGGTAGAAATGTAGAGCTTGTCGAGCACTTCCTGTGGCGGGTAAACCTCAGGATTGTTGACCAGCTCCGGATCCATGAACTGCTTGGCGGCCGGGTTCGGGTTGGCGTAACCGACCGAAGCGCTGACCTTGGCGATCACTTGCGGATCGAGCAGGTAATTGATGAAGGCGTGGGCTTCTTTGGTGTTGCTCGCATCGGCCGGAATCGCCAGCAGGTCGAACCAGAGGTTGGCGCCTTCTTTCGGGATGGCGTAAGCGATGTTCACACCGTTTTTCGCTTCCTTGGCGCGGTTGGCGGCCTGGAACACGTCGCCGGAATAACCGAAGGCTACGCAGATGTCGCCGTTGGCCAGATCCGACACGTACTTGGAGGAATGGAAGTAGGTGATGTACGGACGGATGCTCAGCAGTTTGGCTTCTGCTTTCTTATAGTCTTCCGGGTTTTCGCTGCGCGGATCCATGCCCATGTAGTTGAGCACCGCGGGGAAGACTTCGTCGGCGGAGTCCATCATCGACACGCCGCACTGGGTGAGTTTTTTCAGGTTTTCAGGCTCGAACAGCACGGCCCAGGAATCGATGTGATCGATGCCCAGCACTTGCTTGACCTTGTCGACGTTGTAACCGATGCCGTTGGTGCCCCACAGGTACGGCACCGAGTGCTCGTTGCCCGGGTCGTTTTTCTGCAGCAGTTCAAGCAGTTTCGGGTCGAGGTTCTTGAAGTTCGGCAGTTGCTCGCGGTCCAGTTTTAGGAACGCGCCGGCCTTTACCTGACGGGCGAGGAAGTGGTTCGACGGCACGACCACGTCATAGCCGGTGCGGCCGGCGAGGAGTTTGCCTTCGAGGGTTTCGTTGGAGTCGAAAACATCGTAGATCACCTTGATCCCGGTTTTGGCCTGGAAGTCGGCGAGGGTGGTTTCGCCGATGTAGTCGGTCCAGTTGTAGACGCTGACTTGTGGCTGGGCGTGGGCTACAGCACTGAACAGAACGCTCAGGGCCACCGGGATTACGGATTTCAACAGACGCATATCGACACCTCTTAAATTTATTGGATTTTTCAGGCGTTTCGCTATTCCCCTTGTGGGAGGGGGCTTGCTCCCGAAAGCGGTGTATCAGTCGACATCCATAGTGATTGTGCCGACGCTTTCGGGAGCAAGCCCCCTCCCACAGGGATTTGTGCAGGTTTGGGGTTAAACGCTCAGCAGCAGGAACTCGCGCTCCCACGAGCTGATCACGCGCTTGAAGTTTTCATGCTCGGCGCGTTTCACCGCGACGTAGCCACGCACGAATTTGTCGCCGAGGTATTGCGCAACGGTTTCGCACTCTTCCATTTGCGTCAGCGCTTCTTCGATGGTGATCGGCAGGCGCAGGTTGCGGCGTTCATAAGCCCGACCTTCCACGGCAGCGCTCGGCTGCACCTTGTCGACCATGCCGATGTAACCGCAGAGCAAACTCGCGGCGATGGCCAGATACGGGTTGGCATCGGCGCCCGGCAAACGGTTTTCCACACGCATCGCTTCAGGGCTGGAGGTCGGCACGCGCAGGCCGACGGTGCGGTTTTCTTCGCCCCATTCGACGTTGACCGGTGCCGAGGTGTCCGGCAGGAAACGGCGGAACGAGTTGACGTTGGGCGCGAACATCGGCAGCACTTTCGGGATGTACTTCTGCAAACCGCCGATGTAATTGAGGAACAGCTCGCTCATCTGCCCGTCTTCATTGGCGAAGATCGGTTTGCCGGTGGCGATTTCCACCACGCTCTGGTGAATGTGCATGGCGCTGCCGGGCTCATCACCAATCGGCTTGGCCATGAACGTCGCGGCGACGTTGTGCTTGAGCGCGGCCTCACGCATGGTGCGTTTGAACACGGTGATCTGGTCAGCCAGATCCAGTGCGTCGCCGTGACGGAAGTTGATTTCCATCTGCGCCGGGCCGTCCTCATGGATCAGCGTGTCGAGATCCAGACCTTGCAGTTCGCACCAGTCGTAGACGTCTTCGAATAACGGATCGAATTCGTTGGCGGCATCAATCGAGAATGACTGCCGACCGCTTTCAGCACGGCCCGAGCGACCCAATGGCGCCTTGAGCGGCAAGTCCGGGTCTTCGCAGCGTTGAGTCAGGTAGAACTCCATTTCCGGTGCAACAATCGGCTTCCAGCCTTTGTCGGTGTAGAGCTGCAAGACTTTCTTCAGGACGTTGCGCGGCGACAGTTCGATCGGGTTGCCGAACTTGTCGAAGGTGTCGTGGATGACGATGGCGGTCGGTTCGATCGCCCATGGAATCACGTAGACCGCGTCAGCCACTGGCTTGCAGACCATGTCGATATCGGCAGGATCGAGCAGGTCGTAGTAGATGTCGTCGTCGACAAAATCCCCGGTTACCGTTTGCAGCAGCACACTTTCCGGCAGGCGCATGCCTCGCTCATGCAGGAACTTGTTGGTCGGTGCGATCTTGCCGCGGGCAATGCCGGTCAGGTCACTGACCACACATTCAACTTCGGTAATCTTGTGATCTTTCAGCCACGTGAACAGCTGATCGAAAGGGGCATTCATAAAGACCTCGTTATTGGTTTTATAGACGCCGGGGAGGGCGGGTTTCATCTTCCGCCCCTTCCCCTGTGGCGCGTTGACGACTATCTTGGGCGAGCCTTGCAGTTCCATCTATCCACTTTAAGCAGCACCAAAGCGCACCAAAAGAGTGCGCAAGGTCACCCCATGACAACGTGCAATCCGCTCCAGGTACAAGCGTTCAACACCGCCGATGTGGCCGAGCAAGTCCGCGCCACACCGGGCTGGATACAGCATTACCAACAGATGTCGCCGGGCCATTTCGCCGGGCAGATTCGCTATCTGGATCTGCAGGGCGTCGAGGTTTACGAAGAGCAGATGAACACTAGGGTCGAGCAGAATTTCAGCGCACCGTCGGGTGCTTTGGCGTTCTGTTTTGATCGCAGTGATAACGCGCTGTACCTGCTCAACGAAGACAGCCGCAACATCTGGATCACCCCGGAGAACTACCAGGAAATTGCCGTGGTGTTCGGCCCGGAGTTCGTCCGTCAGCACGGCCTGGACGTGGCGAAACTCGAAGGTTTGTTCATGACCCAGCTCAACTGCGGACAGAACGCTCTGTTCAGTCGCTGGTTAAGCTCAACTCTCACAAAGTTAACGCAACCGCTTGATATAGATGAAAAAGATGCCCTGACAAAACAGCTGCTTGAGGACTGTATGTTCCTCCTCGACAACGCACGCGTGTGTCTCGACGGCGGCGGGTTGCAGCGCCGCGCCGAAGAGCGAAACATCATGAAACGGGTAGGGGAGTGGGCCGCAGATTCACCGGAAGACACCGTCAATCTGCTGGAGCTTTCCAACGTTGCGGGCGTGTCGTTGCGTCAGTTGCAGCAAGCGTTCAAGGCGTACACCGGGATGACGCCCAGCCACTGGTTGCGCTTGCGCCGGTTGAACAGTGCCCACCGCGAATTGCTCAAGCGCAGACCCACGGAAACCACGGTGGCCGAGGTCGCGATGCAGTGGTCGTTCTGGCATTTGGGGCGGTTTTCCAGCAGTTATCGGGCGCTGTTTAACGAGTTGCCGAGCGAGACGCTCAAGCGTTAACGAATGCTGCAGCGGCGAAAAAGACCTTTGTCTCCTGAGTGAAGTTAATTAGAATCAGTCTCATTTGAATTCTTACTTCGCGCAGGGCCTCTCGAGATGACTGAAGCAGCGACGCCATCGCAGCAGAGCCTGCACGAGCTGTACCGCGATCATCGTGGCTTTCTCGAAACCTGGTTGCGGCGGCGCATGGGCAATGCCTGGGATGCGGCGGATCTCAGTCAGGACACCTTCATGCGCGTGCTGTGCAGCGCCCAACCCATCGTCGATATGCGTGAACCGCGGGCCTATTTGCTCACTGTCGGCAAACGTCTGCTGAGCAATTTCTACACTCGCCGCAGTCTCGAAAAAGCCTACCTCGAAGCCCTCGCGCAATTGCCCGAAGAGTGCGTGCCGTCGCCCGAGCAGCGTTGGCTGCTGCTGGAAACCCTGCAAGCATTGGACGAATTACTCGATGGCTTGCCGCGAGCGGTGCGCAAGGCGTTTTTATGGAGTCAGCTCGAAGGCCTGGGTTACCGCGAGATTGCCGAACGCTTGCAAGTCTCCGAGCGAACCATAAAACGTTATATGGCAACGGCTTACGAGCATTGTTTGATGCTAGATCTATGATGAGAATAGCGCCCGGTAATGAAGCGCGGGAAGTGGCGCGGGCTGCCGCGCAATGGCTGGCGTTGCTCGAGTCCGGTGAGGCCAGCGAAGCCGATCACTCACGGCTTAAGACCTGGCGCGAGAGCGACAGCCGCCACGAAAACGCCTGGCAGAAGATTCAGTTATTGCGTCAGCGATTTTCCAGTCTGCCCACAGAGTTGGCCATGGCCACCCTCGATCGACCGGATCTGGCGCGGCGTGCGGCCCTAAAACGGGCGCTGGCTCTGGCCGCACTTGTGCCGACGGCGTGGCTGATCAGTCGCCAATTACCGTTGGACGTCTGGCGCGCCGATTTGCACACCAGCACCGGCGAACACAAACAGACGCTGCTGGCCGATGGCAGCACCTTGCAACTGAACACCGCGAGTGCGGTGAATGTCGATCTCACCAACCGTCAATTGACCTTGGTGCGTGGTGAAATGGCGCTCAACGTCCGTGGCGGCGCGGCGCTGACGATCAATGCGCCTTACGGCCGGATCATCGTCAGCCGCAGCGAAGTCTGCGTCCGCCTCAATGAGCGTGATTGCAACGTATCGGTGCTCAGCGGTTCCGTACAATTGCAGCCGTTACACGGGCCCTTGCTGCAACTGAATGCAGGGCAACAGATTAACTTGCAAGCCTCAGGCGCCGGTTTGGTCACGCCATACGACACAAAAATGCCCGGTTGGCGCGACGGTGTGTTGATGGCGCAAAACCAGCCGTTAGGCGACTTCCTGCGTGAGTTGAGCCGCTATCGCCCGGGTTTGCTGCGCTGGGATCCGGCACTGGAAAATCTGCGCATCACCGGCAGTTTCCGCCTCGACAACACCGACAAAGTGCTCGCATTGCTCGCGGCGAGCCTGCCGCTGGAGGTGCATTCGCGCACGCGTTTCTGGGTCACGTTGATACCGCGAAAAAATATCGTCTGAAGCCTGTCCCTTTTATTCGCCTCACCGGTCATTGCAGGTAAGTGAACAAAATCGAGAGCTTCTTCCAATGCCCGCAGTATTCCCAAGTCGTTTGCGTCCGTTGTTGCAGTTGAGCCTCCTGCTGAGCATGAGTGCCAGCCCTGTGTTGATTCAATCCAGTTGGGCCGATGACGCGGCTCGCCGCAGTTATTCGGTACCGGCCGGCAGTTTGAGTGCTGCGCTGACTCGGTTTGCCGGGTTGGCCGGGGTCAATCTGTCGGTGGATCCGGCGCTGGTCAGTGGCCGCAACAGCAACGGTTTGTCCGGCGAATTTGGCGTGGAGGAGGGCTTCGCTCGTTTGTTGCTGGGCTCCGGTCTGCAACTGCAACCGGTGGGCGATCACGCTTATACGCTGATTCCTGCGGCCGATGGCAGCAGCCTGCAACTGGCGCCGACCTCGATTCTAGGCGCCACCGGATCGAGCGATGCCGATGTGTTTGCTGGCGGCCAGGTTGCGCGGCGTGGCTCGCAGGGCTTGCTGGGGTCGAAAGACTTTATGGAAACGCCGTTCAGCATGACCACCTATACCAGCGAGGCGGTGAAGAATCAGCAGGCGCGCACTTTGGGCGATCTGATTTCCAGCGACCCCTCGGTGCGCGCGACCAACCCGGCGGGTGGTCGCTATGAGCAATTCACCATCCGTGGTTTCAGCCTGTTCAACAGCGACGTGTCGTATAACGGCCTCTACGGTGTGTTGCCGACGTACACCATCGACATGGAAATGGCCGATCGCGTCGACATCCTCAAAGGCCCGAGCCAATTGATCAACGGGATCTCGCCACGGGGCAGTGTCGGCGGCGGGATCAACATCGTGCCCAAGCATGCCACCGACCAACCGGTCACTTCGCTGACCGCCAATTACGCCTCGAACAATCAGCTTGGCGGCGCGGTGGATGTCGGCCGGCGTTTCGGTGAGGACGATAAATTCGGTCTGCGCTTCAACGGCGTCAAACAGTCCGGCGACACTGAATGGGATCACCAGAGTGTTGACCGTGACATGGCCGTGCTGGGGCTGGATTTTCGCGGTGAGCGCTTGCGGCTTTCCACCGATGTCGGCCACACCGAACGCGATACCGATGCGCCGCAGGAACGCGTGCAAGTCGCCGCCAATGCGAAGGTGCCGAGCGCCAACGACGTGCATCGCAACTACGCGCAACCGTGGAGTCAGGCGAAAACCGAGGACACCTTCGGTACGGTCAACGCCGAGTACGACGTCAATGATTCGGTGATGCTGTACGGCGGCGTCGGTGCGCGCAAAAGCGATCACGACTTCCTGCGTCATGCGGTTTCCGTGACCAACGATGCCGGTGATTTCAGCGTTCTGCCGCGCGACTTCACCCGCGACGAAAACGTTCGAACGGCGACGACGGGCGTGCGCAACTGGTTTCACACCGGGCCGGTGAGCCACGAGGTCAACCTCGCGGCCAGCTACTTCTACATGGATTTCGAGAACGGCGGCGCGCGTTATGCGGCAGGGCGCAGCAATCTGTATGACCCGGTGGAAACGGCGAAACCCGGCACGCCGACGCGCTACGACGCCAAGGTTTATACCGAAAACCGTTTCAGCGGCGTGGCGCTCTCGGACACTTTGGGTTTCTTCGATGATCGTTTACTGCTGACCCTAGGTGCGCGCTGGCAGCGGGTCAAAGTCGATGACTGGAGCGATGACGTCAAAGGCGACACGGCTTATGACGAGGAAAAAGTTTCGCCATCCGGCGGCATTCTGTTCAAGGCGACCGACAAACTGTCGCTGTACGCCAACTACATGGAAGGCCTGAGCCAGGGCAAGATCGCGCCGTCGACGTCGGTGAACGAGGATGAGATTTTCCCGCCGTTCATTAGCCGTCAGGTCGAAGTCGGCGCCAAGTACGATGCCGGCGCCTATGCGCTGACCGCTGCGGTTTTCCGCATCAAGCAACCGGCGTATGAAACCAACGCCACCACGCGCGTGTTCGGGCCCAATGGTAAACGCGAGAACAATGGCGTTGAACTCAGCGTGTTTGGCGAACCCCTGAAAGGCTTTCGCTTGCTCGGCGGTGTGATGTACATCGACAGCGAGTTGACTGAAACCACCAACGGCACGTTTGACGGCAATCGTGCGCCGGCGACGCCGAAGTACAACGTCAATCTGGGGGCAGAGTGGGACGTGCCAACTGTGCAGGGGCTGACGCTGACTGGACGCGGGATCTATTCGAGCTCGCAGTATCTGGATCAGTCAAACCAGAAGGAGATCGACTCCTGGGAGCGCTTCGATGTCGGCACGCGGTATGCCTTCAAGGTTGACGACAAAACCATCACCTTGCGCGGCAATATCGAGAACGTGCTGGATAAGCGTTATTGGAGTTCGGCAGGGGCGTCAGATGACAGTGAACCGGGGTTGACGCTGTCGACGCCACGGACGTATTTGCTCTCTGCCACTGTGGATTTCTGATATGAAAACGCCCGGTATAACCGGGCGCATGATTGTTCTGATCAGAATAGATTCAAAGTCCGCTGTGCTCTTCAACCGGGGCCAGCGGGTTCTGGCAGGCGAAGTTGCCTTTTGAGTTTCTCAACACCGTCAGCAGGCTGTGCTTGAGCAACACCACCGAGCCGGCCAACAACACCGCATCCTTGATCAGAAAACTGGTCGCACCGCCCATCGCCGGAAAGCCGCCAGCCGACGCTTCCCAAGCGCCCGGTGTGGTGAAAATCAAGGTGAGGGTGGTCAGGTAAGTGACCACCGAGCCTGCGGACGCCAGCACCGAAATTCGCGGAAACCAGATACCCAGAATCAGACCCAAGCCGATGGTCCATTCCGCCACCCCCAAGGCGTAGCTGGCACCTTGTATCCCGAACGCACTGTGCATCCAGCCGAGGATTGCGCTGTTACTGAGCAAAGGCACCAGGCCCTGAGCTTCATAGGGAAACCATTTGGCATAGCCAAAAATGGCGAAGATCAGTATCAGCGCCCAACGCATTAATTTGATTTCAAAGTCGTTGGAGAGCAAGCGAAGGAGGACGGGAGAGTTCATGGTAAATCCTTGTCTTTAAGGTAGATGACAACCCATAGAGAAGGATCAACGTCGAAAATTACACATCACCTCAGGGAGGGTGAAGGATTGAGAAAAACAAACCGTTACGGAAATAGCCTACAGATTCGGGCACTGCGTACGCTTAGCGTGTGCAGCCAGTCTATTGGACGTTGACTTGTGGCTCTTCTCATTCTTCGCCTCCCGTTTGGGAGGTTTTTTTTGCCTGAATTTAGTTGGAGAGAGCGTCTGGGGATGGCGATATACTTAACTACACTAAATGACCGTTTAGTCGAGCTATCCAGAAGTTAGCCGCATATTCGAAGGAGAAGGCCGTGATTCAGCGCAGAAATGGATCCGAGGACGTGATCAGGGCACTGAATCTGGAGCCTCACGCCGAAGGTGGTTATTTTCGCAGAACCTATCAGGCAGACCATCGAGACATGCTCGAAACGGCCAATGGTTCACGATACCTGATGACGTCTATTTATTATCTGCTGGATGAACAATCGCCCGTGGGCCAGTTTCATTTCAATCAGTCGGACATCCTGCATTACTTTCATCTGGGCGACGCCATCGAGTACAGCCTGATTCACGCTGACGGTTCGTTGCAGACGTTGGTAATGGGCAGCGACATACTCGCAGGACAACTTTTGCAATTACACGTCCCGGGCGGAATCTGGAAAGCTTCACGGTTACTGGATGGGCCGAACGGATTTGGATTGATCAGCGAAGCGGTTTCGCCAGGGTTTGATTTTGCGGACATGGAAATGGGTGATCGTCAGAAACTCGTGCAGCAGTTTCCACAGCATCGAACGCTGATTGAGAAGTTGACGCGTGATGAGGGTTGAGTGAGGTGAATTTCAACGGGTTGCTAAAGGCTTCGGGGAAAGAGGTTCTGAGAGCGATGCTGGAGATTGAAATGCTGTGCGCAACCACCTCAACCTCGTAATACTTTGTTACGTGTAATGTATATTATGTTAAATCATGTATTACGGAATGGTGTTCACTAGCTCTCTGCATCACGGCTTCGATAAAGCGCTTGGTGCGGTTCTGGCCGCCTTTGCGACGCTCAATACACACGCCGCCGAAACGTATGAAACAGGTGAAGGCACACTCTTTCGCAGCCTGTTTGGCGACACGCTTGAAAAGGACTATGGCATTCAGGTGTCCAACCTGCTGGACATCGCCTATGTCCGTAATAACCGCTCGACACACGACGAACGCGAACACGGCTTGAGCAATTTGCCGCTGACTGGATATGCCGATGAAGGCCTGGAATGAGGCAGTTTGCACCTGTTCATCGACAAGGCGTTAAAAGGCAATATGGTGCCAAGGGTCACTCCCCTGCCCGGCCCGTCACCTACCGAAGCATCGTTTGGTTTTACTTTCGAAATGCTCTATGGGCGCAATGCCCAGTTCGCCCGTACCCTGGGCTGGGATGCGCATTGGGATGTGAACTCTCCGGGCGATGATGATCTGGCAAAAGCCCAACGCGACAAACAGAAATTCCTCGCATTGCCCAACTTGGCCGCCACTGCGTACTTGCCCTATGGCCCCGGTATAACCGCCATGGCCGGGCTCTTTGGGCCTGCATTGGGTTATGAAATCCCACCGAACTTGCGCGAAGCACGCAACCAATTCGCCAGTAACACCTACGCATTCGTCAGCGAGCCAGGCACCGTTGCCGGTGTCACTTTGGGCACACGCCTGTACAACGGAAAGTCGGCCATCGTCGGCGCCGAGCTAGGCGTTGTGCAAGGCTGGAACAACCTACGTGACAACAACGACAAAAAGTCGCTGATGGGCGCGCTGCGTTGGCGCACTGCCGATATGCAAACCTGGATTGACTACGAATTCATTGTTGGCGATGAACAGAACGACAGCTATAGCGACGTACAGGCACCAACTTCGCGACTGGTGTCAGCGAGTGGACAACTCAAACAACAGCATTCCCTCAATGGCTGGCATCGATTCGACACCCACTGGTCAATGGGTGCGGAAGTCGTTTACGGTCACCAGGCTGGCGACGGCAAGGCTTCTACCGTCGATGTCATCACCGGGCCTGGTTTTGATGGTGCTCACTGGTGGGGCGCCAACGCCGTGCTCACCTATCAGCAGCGTGCGGATCTGTCCTATTCCGTGCGCGCCGAGCACTTTGCCGATCCCGATGGTTTTATCCTGCTCCCGACCACTACTGCACGCGGAAATTTCAACGCGGTCACTGCTGGCTTACGCTACGACCTGAACAAAAACATCTCTCTGCGACCGGAAGTGCGCTACGACACGTTCGATGGCAATGCCGACGATCACCCGTTCGGCGCAGGACGTGATCGTACGCAACTGACCGGATTGGTCGAGGCACTTATTTATTTCTAACCTGCGGTGGCTGGGCTTGGGCCCGGCCACCCAACGCCCCCGCAGAGTTATTCATGATCGAATTTCATCGAGTCACTGCTTTTCAGCAACAAACCAAAGTACTTGACCAACTGTCGCTGAAAATTGCGCCGACAGAGCGCGTAGCCATTCTCGGCCCCAACGGTGCTGGCAAAAGTACCCTGTTGAAGCTGATTAACCGCGAACTTTATCCGGTGGCGCAAAATGACAGCTACATAAAACTGTTTGGGGACGAGGCGATTCACCTCACGCAGTTGCGCGACAAAATCGGCTTCGTTTCGCAGGACCTTCAAGAAAACTACACGCCCTACACCACGGCATTAGGAGTGGTTGTCTCAGGCTTCTTCGGCGCCATCGGCAGTCATGAACATTTGCAAGCAACCATTCAGCAAATCGAAAAAGCACGAGAAATGTTGGCAAGACTGCAAATGTCCCACCATGAATCGAGCATGTTCCAACGTCTGTCAACCGGGCAGCAACGCAGATTGCTGTTAGCCCGTGCGATGGTCCATGAACCGCAGGCACTGATTTTTGATGAGCCCGCCAATGGTTTAGACATGGGCGGCGCCAGTGCCATGCTCGGTTTGCTGCGCGCCTTCTGTAGCGAGGGGCGTGCTTTAGTACTCACCACCCACCATGTTGATGAAATCATTCCCGAAATCGACCGTGTGGTATTGATCGATAAGGGCCGAGTGATCGCTGACGGCCGAAAAACCGAAATACTGACGAGTGAAAACCTGTCGAATTTGTTTCAGACATCATTGCAGGTCATCAAAAGAAACGGCTGGTATCGGTGCTGGAACCATCCAATGTAGCGAACTGGAGTAGTCGATACGTGGTCATGCTCATGATTGCACAGAGGGGGTATCTGACAGCATTTTCCCCAGTAGCCTCATTAGACACTTAAGCTCCTCCGTGGTGAGGCACTCCGTAAATTCATTCATTGCAGCGGCCTCCATCGGCGGGAACATCAATCTCAGTGTTTCACCTTTATCGGTCAACACTAGCCGCACCTGACGTCGATCCTGATCGTCCTGACTACGCACGATCAGACCTTTGCGCTCAAGGCGATCGAGCATTCGCGTCATCGAGGCGCTGTGAATGGAAAGGTGTCGACACAACGCGACCGCAGTGTCATCGCCACGACCTACAATCCTCAGCACTTTGAGCTGTGCAGCAGTTATGCCGAGTGGCAACAGATGTCGATCCAGCAGCCGGTCTTTAAGTGCGGCAGTCTGCCCTAGCAATATTCCGAGGTGGACTGTTTTGAAACTGGCGGCTGAAAAATTGGCCATGTGCTCCCTCCTCTTTCAATGCATGGGCAGATAGTTGTGGATTTTCACGCCGCACTCAATTAATCAGCTCTCGGGCACCAGAATTTTCTGAATGGCTGGGCTGATGATCCGCACCAGTTCGTCATGTTCTGCAGCCACCATCATCGGAACGCCGATGATGCGACGGCTGACCACCATGCCGACCAGCAAGGACGCTGCGAGGCCGGAACGCAGTTTGGCTTCAGGTTCCAGATGCTCGTGAGTACCGCCGAGCAATCGCGATTGAATGAAGGCGCGTAACTGATCGCGTGCCTGGTCATTGACGAAGGCGCCACGCAACGTGGCCATCAACGGTTCCGATTCTTCCGGTATTCCCTCCCATGCCGTGAGAAAAGCGCGCACTACTCGTTCGCCCAAGTGTTCGTCCGGGCCTTCATAGAGTGCGTCGAAACGCTCCAGCGCAGAGGCCGGAATTGCCATCACCGCCGCAAAGAGTTCGTCCTTGGAGCGGAAAAACTGCATCACTTGCGCCACGTCGACGCCTGCGTCTGCTGCCACCAAGCGGATAGTCGTGGCGGCAAAACCGTCACTGGCAAAACGCGCACGTGCCGCTTCTAGAACCAGATGCCGCGTGCTGTTGGGGCCTGGCCGACGCCCACGACGCGGCGCAGGAGTGGTTTCTTTCTTCATAGTCATATCCAAATTATTACGAAACATCGTCCATATCAACGAGTGTTGAATTATTTTCTCGTCCGCCGTACCTTACTGGAATCGATCACATAATCAAGAACAATAAGGAATCCAGCATGAGTCTGTCTCCTGCACCTGCACCTGCACCTGCACCTGCACCTGCACTGAGCCCCGTATTGACAGGTATTTTTGCCGGCCCGATCGCCGGACTCAAATATCAGACCCCCACCCTATCCGGCGTGACCTCCGGCAATGGCGAATTTCACTACCGCGCCGGCGAGGCCATCAGCTTTCGGGTCGGAGGGATCGTGTTGGGCGCCATACCGGCCGCACCACGCCTGAATCTCGCGCAACTGGCCAATCGTGTCGACGGCAAGATCGACAAGTTGCTCGATCCTTCGGTCACCAATCTCGCCCGTTTCGTGCATACCCTGGATCAGCAAGGCAGCATCGAGTCAGGCGTAAAAATTGCGCCGGTTGTGCACGAGCTGATTGGCGTCACACCGATCAATTTCAGTCCACCGGTGATGCCGATGGGCCAAGGCGGCGTGGTCGATTTTGCCAACGATCCGACGCTGCTGCAGATTCTCGAAACACTCAACGCCACACCCGGTGTGTTCACCGACAAAACACCGCGCACACTGTGCGATGCCGCCACCAGCCGTAACGAATTGCGCCGCAATATTCGCGGCATCATCAAGATGACAGATGTGCGCATTCCCTTGCGCGACGGTTCATACGTTTGCGCCGACGTCTTCCGGCCTGCCGAGTCGGGTGAATATCCGATCGTCATGAGCAAGGGCTTTTACGGCAAGAGCTTTTATCACGACTGCATTTGCAACGAGGCCGACGTTCTGCGCAAGGAGCAGATGGAGGATCGTTATTTTTCCGGCAATCCGGATGGCGCCCAGTACGAAAATCACGAGACCGTCGACACCTCGGTGTGGGTGCCGGAAGGCTATGTGTGCATCCGCGTCGACGCGCGTGGCGTTTGTAAAAGCCCAGGGCTGCAAGCGCCCTTCAGCGTTCAGGAAGCCGAAGATTATTACGACGCCATCGAATGGGCAGGCACTCAGCCTTGGTCCAATGGCAACGTCGGTTTGTGGGGCATGTCGTACCTGGCGATGGCCCAGCACAGTGTGGCCAGCCTGCAACCTTCGCACCTCAAGGCGATGATCGCGCAAGGCACCGACGCGGATATCTACAACGAAGCCCTGTACGGCGGCGGCATCTTCGGCTCCGGTTTCTGGAACTGGTGGTGGAAGATCTGGTCCGGCAACAACCACTGTGGCGAGCGTCTGGAAACCGACTGGATGGCCCGCGTGCTGGCGACGCCGTTCAATGACATCAACGCCTATGGCCCGCGCGGCAGCATCTTCATGCGCCCGGACATGAGCAAAGCCACTGCCCCGGTGTGGATCGTCGGCCCGCAAGTCGGTGCGATCATTCACCAACTCGGCAGCAGCGAAACCTACATCCGTTCCTCCGCTGCCAAAGCGCGCAAATTCGATTTCGCCGATGCCTGGTTCCCGGACTCCTACAGCAACAAATCGATCGCCGAACACATGCGCTATTTCGATTACTGGCTCAAGGGCATCGACAACGGCGTGATGGATGAAGCGCCGGTGCGGGTGCAGGTGCGAACCGGCAGCGGAGCTCACTTCGTCCTGCATGAAAATGAGTGGCCGATAGCGCGTACCGAATACCGTCGCTGGTACCTCGATGCTCGCCCTTCAGACTGGCAAAACGACGGTCGTCGTCCCAATGCGCTGCGCATCACCGAGTCACTGCCCACCGAACAAAGCCGCGCCGAATACGATGCGCACCTTGATCTGGGCACGCCAACCCTCGCACCGGCAGGCTCCAGTGACGGCACGCCACGTTGGTCGACCGGCATTTCGTTTGTCAGCGAGCCGATGAGCGAAGACATGACCCTCGCCGGCTACATGAAGGTCGGGTTGTGGGTGGAATCGACCAGCGAAGATATGGACGTATTTGTCTCGCTGCGGGTTCTTGATGAACAGGATCGCGAAATCCGTTACGAATCCGTGGTGCTTCCGGTGGATCCGGTGCACATCCATCCGGTCGGGCATGGCTTGTTGAAAGTGTCCCGCCGTGCGCTGGATGCCGAACGCACTACCGAATATTGGCCGGTGCACACCCACCTGGAGAAAGACTGCGCGCCGCTGCAGCGAGGAGACATCGTGCCGGTCGAAATCGGTCTCAACCCGAGCACCGCGAGGATCCGCAAAGGCTGCCGTCTGCTGGTGGATATCCAGCCTTATGCGCCGGCCGGCGTACCGGTTCGTGCCTATGACAAGAGCTATCACGTCGATGCCGTGAACCGCATTTACACCGGACCGGAGTACCCGAGCTACCTGCAACTGCCGATCGTTCCCTGACCGATCAAGCGTTGTAGCCTTGAACGGAACCATGGTGTTCACCTGACGTAATGAGGTGAACACCATGCCCCCAATCAATCAGTGGCGATTGCACACTTTGGCGGTGGCAGCAGCGTGTGCTGAATCGCCGGGGCAACCGCCGCCACCAGCGTCTCCCGATCGGTCGCGGCAAGAATCGGCACGCCGATGATTTGTCGTCCGGTCACTATTCCCACCAACATGGACAACGCCAGGCCTGCGCGCAGGCGCGCGTCTTGACCAAGCGATTCGCCTGCGCCTGCAATCAATCGCGACTCAATGTAGTCGCGTAGTTGATGACGCGCCTGCTCGTTGACCATCGCATTTCTGAGCATCGCCATCAGCGGCTCGGACTCTTCTGGCGCGCCTTCCCACGCCTGGAGAAACGCGCGAACCACGCGCTCCCCAAGATGCTCGTCGGTGCCAGCGAAAACGGCGCCGAGCTTCTCCAGAGCCGATTCCGGAATATTCATCACCGCCGCAAACAGCTCGTCTTTTGAACGGAAAAACTGCATGACCATGGACACGTCAACGCCGGCATCGGCGGCCACGCGGCGCATCGTGGTCGCACCGAAACCGTCGCTGGCAAAACGCGCGCGTGCCGCTTCAAGCACCGTTTGGCGGCTGTTGCCCGAGCCAGGACGCCGCCCGGTTTTGATTTCTCGGGCATCCGCTGTGGTGAGTTCTTCATTGATTTTCATGGCGCCGATATTTCCCTGTGCGTGGTCATTTTTCTTTGTTCAGTGTGTCGAGATACATGCTATACATAAAAACTCAACACGTGTTGAGTTAATCAAAAATCAGACCTACACTCGCGCCGCTGCACTGCGCAAATCCAAGATCTGCACTACAAGAGGACCTCTTCATGAGCGATACCCTGCAGACTTTTACCCACGCCACAGCGTTGTTTGCTAGCGATAGCGGACACGATGCCTGCACGCTGCATACCGGTGTGTTTTCCGGTCCGGTTGCCGGGCTCAGATATCAGACTTCTACCCTTAACGGGATGACGAACGAAAACGGTGAGTTCCACTACCGCAAGGGCGAGCGGGTTGCCTTTCTGGTGGGCAACACACCGATCGGTTCCGCACTCGGCGCACCCCGACTCAATCTGGCAGACATCGTCAGCCGCGTGGACGGCAACATCAACAAGTTGCTCGACGCTGGACTGACAAACATTGCACGCTTCCTCTGCTCGCTCGACCGCGATGGAAACCTGGACGGTGGCATCTGCATCGACCCGGCAGCACACGAAATTATCGGCCAGTATCGCCTCAATTTCCGCCACGATATTTCCTTTGCCGGCCTCGCGCTGAACCCGGTGCTTGAGTTCGAACAGGATCCTTTGATCGCATCGGTGCTCGCCGAGCTTTCGGCCGCCGGCGTCTTTACCGATCGCACACCGCGCCAGCTCTGCCATGCGGCGACGGCACGCAATGAAGTCCGGCGAAACATACTCGGTATTCTGCGTTTCAAGGACGTCAGAATCCCCCTGAAAAACGGCCTGCACGTGTACGCGGACGTGTTCCGTCCGGCCAACCCTGGCCGCTTCCCGGTCATCATGAACTGCGGCCCTTACGGCCGAGCGTTCTACCATCACTCGATTGCCGACGACGCCGACTTTGTCGCCCACGAGGACATGGAGGAGCGCTATTTCCACGGCAATCCCGAAGGGCAGGTGTTTGAGAACCACGAAACAGCCAACTCGGTGGATTGGGTGCCGCATGACTATGTGCTGGTGCGTGTGGATGGCCCGGGCTCAGGCAAAAACCCGGGAACACTGGCGCCATTTGGCATAGAAACGGCCGAAGCCTTTCGCGATGCGATTGACTGGGCGGGCGTACAGAACTGGTCAAACGGCAATGTCGGGCTGTGGGGTATGTCGTACTACGCGATGAGCCAGCACGCAGCGGCAAGCCTTGAACCGGAGCATCTGAAAGCAATGATCGCCATCGGCACCGATGTTGATCTGTACGACGAGGTCGCCTATACCGGCGGCATCCTCAACGAGGAGTTCTTCAGCCACTGGTACAAGGCCGGCGTGCTGGCCGCGGTGTGTGGCGAGCCCAATGCAGTCGACTTTATCGGCATGCTCAAGGAGGCCACGTTCAAGGACTCGGATACCACCAAGGCGTTCGGTCCACGCTCGACGATTCTGATGAACCCGGACATGAGTAAGGTGAAGGTGCCGCTATGGGCCATCGCCTGCACAATGCACATGGCGCACTTCCATCAGCTCGGCAGCAGCGAGGCCTATCTGGCCACGAACACGGTGTCGAAGAAGATCGATTTCTGGGAAGACTGGTTCACCAAAGCCTATTCGCGCACTGCGATCGCCGATCACCGGGCTTTTTTTGACCATTGGTTGAAAGGCATCGACAACGGCATCATGGACACCCCGCCGGTGCGTCTTGAGATTCGAAGTGGCAATGGCGCTTCCTATATTCAGGAAGAACAAGAATGGCCAATCGCAAGAACGAAATATCCGCAATGGTTCTTCGACACCACGCCATCAGACTGGCAACGCGACGAGCACCGCGATGATTTTCTACGTCTGTCGTTGACCCCTCCGGTCGTCAGCGGGCAGGCAGATTACTCCGCGCAAATTCCTTTGGCGCTGCGCACGGGCATCCCGCCGTGCTTTCTTCCCGTCAAACCCCCTTCAGTATTGGAAATATGGAAAACCGGCATTTCGTTCATCAGTGATCCCGTGACGCAAGACATGGTGTTCGCGGGGTATGGCAAAGCGCGGCTGTGGGTCTCCTCCAGCAGCGATGACATGGACACCTTCGTGAGTCTGCGTGTACTCGATGAGAACGGCCTGGAAGTCGACTACGCCGGCCCGACCACAATGGGCATGAACGTGCCCAACTATCCCTTGGCCAAGGGCTGGTTGAAGGCGTCGCATCGCCAAGTGGATGCATCGCGTACCACCGAGTACACGGTCAAGCACACGCACCTCAAAGCCGACCATGCACCGCTCGAAAGCGATGAAGTGGTGATGGTGGAAATCGAGATCATTCCCAACACAGCGTTGATCCGCAAGGGTTACCGCCTGCGCGTGGATATACAGCCTTTCGACGGCGTCGATCATGGCCCCCGGCACGGATATGACAGTGCCTGCCACGACGGCGCGCGCAACACGGTCTACACCGGGCCGGATCGCCAGGGTTTTATTCAGCTTCCGATTGTTCCAGCGAAAGCACCGTTGCACCTCTAACAACGATGAGTACAGGAGATAGCTATGACGCTTGAAGAACTTACCGCGCGCACCGAAATTCACGATGTTCTGCTGCGCTATTGCCGTGGCCTCGACCGGATTGACATGTCACTGGTGCGTGGCGCTTTCCATAAAGACGCCTACATCCACTTTCCCGAAAGCCTTCATGTCGGCGGCGCCGAGGGATTCTTTCAGTTCCTGACTCACGAAATGCCACGGTTCAACCGTACTCAGCATTTCCTCGGAAATAGCCTGGTCGAATTCGACGGCTCCGAGATTGCGTTCGTTGAAACCTACCTACAGGCTGACCACGCCGCTTCAGAGCGTCATCACTGGAACGGCGATACGGTTAAATTATGGGCGCGCTATTTTGATCGATTTGAACGTCGTGACGGTGTTTGGCTGATTGCCGAGCGGCGTCTTATGGTCGACTTGATGTACCGCTATCCCAAGGGAAACTGGTTCGACGATCATCCAGACGCTTCCGGCAGTCCGCGTGACGGCACCGATCGGGTATTGCGCAAGGTGGCCGGTTATTCGGGCACCCCGATCGGGCAAAAATCACTCGCAGACGCTTGATCGACGAACTCCAGAGGGGCAATGCCCCTCTGCACCCTCCCCCGTAAAACCGCCGCGATTATTGCAACCTGCGAACGGCCGGCTGGTTGCCAAACCGGAAACGGCTGAGCAACTGAATGTGCTCCTGGGTCACATGTTGGATTGCACTGATCGCCGCCATCATCAGCGCTGAAGGCGTTGGCCGCGCCGGTTGCACCAACAGCAACTCCAGCGTCAGGCCGGCACCAGCAAAGGGGTTGATCCTGAAGTCCCGCTCTGCGGGTTCAACACTGAAATCGTGAACGAATAACAGGCCTGGAAGAATCGCCATCCACTCGCTCTGCCTGATCAGGTCGAGCGTGGCCAGCACCGCATCGAGTTGGTAACAGGGGCCCGGCCCCGAAAGAGCTTCCAGTTGTGATCCGATCCACTGCGCATACTCGCGACTGTCAGGGGCCAACAGCTTGAACCCCGTCAGCTCGTCGAGCTCAATCAGTTCGCCATGCTCGAAGCCACTGTCATGGATAATTGACGAAACCAGAAACGCAGGCGTGGCGGCAAATACTGTCGTGGACAGATCCGCCGGTGGCTGCGAAATCGATGGAATGATCGCAAAGTCGAGTTCGCCGGCCCGCACCATGTCGATCAGCATATTGCTGGGGGCGTCGATCACCGCGATTGACGCGTTAGGGTTCTGCGACATCAGGCGCAAATAGGCCGGCGCGAGCTGATAAGTCGCCAGTGTCGGCGTTACCCCGAAACGAACTTCGCCGGCCAGGCCCTGCTCGAAGGTGTCCAGCGCCTGCAGTGCCCTGGAATTGGCTGCCACCACCTCCAGGCAATGCTGGTAAAACGAGGTGCCTGCTGCGGTAGGTTCTACGCCTTTCTGTCGGTCAAACAGCTGCACGCCAAGCATTTCTTCGATCTGTTTGATGTGCTGGGAAATGCCTGACTGAGTGGCGAACTCACGTGCCGCCGCCGCGGTGAACGATCGAGTCTCGTACACCGCCACGAACATTTGCATCTCCCGCAGACCGGGTAGCGAGTCATTCATGGCGCGATACCTCATTGAAGTCTGCGTTTGACGACTGCTCGCCATGGGCGATACGGATCGGTATCGCGTTGATGTCTTCGGTGGCCTTCTTCAAAAACCCGATGAAGTTCTGGGCAATCGTCGACAAGGGTTTGCGCGCCGGCTCTACCAGCAGCATTTCGTCCCAGAGAATTGGATCGGCCAGCGGGTTAAGCGTGAAGCGCTTGCGCCGCAGATCGTCGGCGATAAACAGCCCGGAAATAATCGCCGCCCAGTGGCTGGAGCGCACCAGATCCATGGCGCCCAGCATGGACTCGAACCAGTTGAGGCGCTGCACGACTTGCACCTTGTGATCGATCAGGTACTGCTCCAGCAGCGGTCGTCGCCCGATCGGCAGCACCAGATGCAAATCCTTGATGTCGCTCAGGCGCACCGGTTCGCAGTGCGGTAAACCTGAATCAGGTGAGGACACCAGAAACGCCGGTGTTCTCGTGAACAACGATGTACTCAACCCGACCGCCCCGCCACCGCCGTCGTAAGACATGCGTTGGGTGATGGCGAAATCCAGCATGCCACGGCGTACTGCGGTCGCAATCACGCTGCCTGCGCCTTCGGTAAGGTGCACGGAAACGTTGGGGTAAGCGGCTTCAAAAGCCAGCAGTGCGCGGCTGAATACCGAACGCGTCATGGTCGGAATCATGCCTATGCGCAGCGAACCGTCCGACGGCTCTGCGCGATGACCGACCGCGTTGCAGGCGCTTTCGTGCTGACGCAGCAACTGCACACATTGTTGGTAATAGGCATGCCCGGCGGGCGTGGGAATAATCGTGCGATCGCGGGCGAACAGGCGCACGCCCAATTGATTTTCCAACTGCCGAACGTGCGCAGACACGCCGGACTGTCCCAGCCCTTCGCGGCTGGCAGCGACAGTGAAGGAGCCTTCCTCGTACACGGCAACAAACATGCGGATGTGCATCAACTTGGGGAGCATCATGCGCGAAATCGTCTCTTATTATTGCTTGCTGAACACCGTCAGCAATTTATAGGTGGCTCGTACTCTATCCATATCGGGAATGGCTTGCCAGCCCTGATCCAACCTCGATTAACGGGCGCAAAATCACCGGTTGTGGACAGGCGAAAGAAGGGATTAACGAGGATGACGACGGCAAGACTGCGCTTGCCGATCGCCCATCAACCGGAGGGTGACGCGGCTCAGCAGGTTTTCATCATGCCGCCATCGACAGCCAGCACCTGTCCCGTCACGAACTGTGCGTCCTCGCTGGTCAAAAACAGCATCGGCCCGACAATATCGTTGGGCACCGCCATTCTCTTGAAGGCCTGTAAATTGACGATGCTATCGCGTACGACGTCGGGTATATGGCTGGTGCCCGGTGTCGCGGTCAGTGCGGGCGCGAGCGTATTGACGGTAATGAAGTCCTTGCCCAGATCATTCGCCAGTCCTCGGGTGAAGCCAATGATGCCCATCTTGCTTGCCATGTAATGGCTGACGCCAACGGCGTTGGTGACGATCGATGTCGAAGACACGTTGACGATGCGCCCCCAGCCATTAGTGCGCATCATCGGTACGAAGACTTTTGCGCTCAAAAACATACTGTCCAGATTGATTTCAAAGGTGCGTCGCCAGGTTTTGAAGTCCAGCGCATCGAAGTGCACATTGGGGTAGATCCCGGCGTTGTTGACCAGAATGTCGCAGCGACCGTAGTGGTTTTTGACGACCTCGCCGGCAGCGATCCAGTCGGTTTCCTGGCTGACATCACAATGAATGGCAATGGCTTGGCCGCCCGCCTCCTCAATCAGCTCGCAGGTTTGCGAAAGATCGGCGATGTCCAGCAGGGCCAGAGCGGCGCCTCGTTGTGCCAGTTGAATCGCCAGTTCCTGGCCAATGCCCTTGGCGGCGCCCGAAACAACGGCAACGCGATTTTTATGGGTTTGCATGGTTTTTTCACCTCAAGCATCTCGGGATTCATTGCAAAATGGCCAGCGTAAATTGCTCACTCTTCTGATTTCCAGATGATGCTGGACATTCCACCGTCTACCGCTATATCGGTTCCAGTGATATACGACGCTCTGTCGGATGCAAGAAACAGAGCGGCTTCAACAATCTCCTCAGCTCGGGCCGGGCGGCCCAGTGCCGCGTGTTTCCACAGTTGTCGCGCTGTCGGTAAGCCGTATTCATCAAGCGCTGGAGAGGGCTGCGCGTCTGGATTAGCAATCAGCCCTGGACTGATACTTACCGAACGTATGCCGTATGGTGCGCCTTGGGCGGCAAGCATACGCGTAAGTGCGTGTACGCCTGCATTAGCCACACCGTGCGCAACTGCAGGAAAACCGGATAGCTCAAGATGGCCGGCAATCGACGCCACGTTGACTATTACTCCTTTTTGCTGTTTCAGCATTTGCGGCCAAACCGCGCGAGCTGCCACGTAGGCGATCGTCAACTCGTTGCGAATGGTGTAATTCCAATGCTCAATCGAGGCATCTTCAAAAGCGGCAATGCTGACACCTGCGGCATTGTTATAGAGGACATCGATTCGCCCCCAGCGCGATATGGCTTCATCTATCCATCGTTGTGCATCAATGGGGCTGGCCAGATCGAGAGGTTCCAGCGAAAAAAAATCTCCACCCTCCTCTCTCACCAGTCTGCAGGTTTCTTCAGATCGCTGGATTGCGACATCGCAGCCAAGTACTTTCGCGCCTTCTCTGGCAAACATTTGGGCAGCTATCCGCCCCATACGCCCGCCGGTTCCTGAAATCAGTACGACTTTGTCTTTGAACTCAGGCATCGCAACGATCCTATAACGGTGGAAATTTCAATTTCGAAGCAGCTCCGAAATCGCGTTCGACGGACTCGTATTCAGCCACCAAAACGCGGCTCTGGCAGCCCTTGCACACCCAAACCACGAACCGCGAAAAGACTCCCGCGCATCACGTTGTCACCCGGATAGCGCGGCAACGGTGGCTTGGCCATCGAAGTGACAAATAACGTGTCCATGTCAGGCCCGCCGAAGTTGACGCTGGTGACCTTCTTCACCGGCATTTCGATAACCCGATCGAGGCTGCCGTCCGGCGCAAAGCGGCACAGCTTGCCGGCGTAGACCTGAGCATTCCAGAGGTAGCCTTCGGCATCGACCGTGGAGCCGTCGGTGGTCGTCGTTTCGGTGAAGCCTGCTTTGGTGAACGTGCGACGGTTGGCGATGCCACCAGTTTCGAGGTCGTAGTCATACGCCCAGATTTCACCGGAAAAAGTATCGGAGAAATAGAACGTCGACCCGTCGGGGCTCCAGCACGGCCCGTTGGAAATCGCAAAACCTGAGTCGAGCGTATGCACCGACAGATCCGGGTCGATGCGAAACAGCGTGCCATCAGCGAAGCCCTCGCGGGTGTCCATGCTGCCGACGATGAAACGCCCACGGGCGTCGACCTTGCCGTCATTCAAGCGGTTATGCGGCTTGTCAGCCTCGGGATTGACGATCAGCTCGGTCTCGCCCGTGTCGAAGTCGAGGAAGTGAAACCCCGAACCCAGCGCCACAATGGCACCGCCATTACGACGCAGCGCCATCGAACCGATGGTGTCAGGCATTTCCCACGTACGCACCTCGCGCCCGTCAGCGGTGCAGCGATAAACGCGACCGCCGACGACGTCGATCCAGTACAGGCGCTGCTCCTGCACATCCCATACAGGGCCCTCACCGATGGTGGTTTTTACGTCCACCAGAACATCGATCTGCATGTTATCTCCTGGATTTTCCTGAACTGGAATGAGGCGATCCGACCCAAGCTGAACCGCGATATTGAACGGAGCTGCTTAGGCTTTTGGCGGTTCGGCAATTGTGATGAACACGCCGTAAGGGTCTTTGAAGCTGAACCAGGTCATGGTCAGGTTTTGCCCAGGCTTGCGGATGATGATGTCTTTGGGCTCGCAAACCACGTCGACACCTTCGTACGCGCTGATCTTTTCAAAAGCTTCGCGAGTGTTTTCAACCAGCAGTGCAAGACGGGTAATCCCGACCTGATTCATCAAGTCATACGGGCCATCGCCGATGATCGTTGCCGGTTTGGTGTACTCGATCAGGTTGATTTCGGTGGCGTGCTTGGCATCGGCGCCTGCGGTGAGGATGTGATGGGCGTAAATGCTGATCTCATCTTCGGCGAAACCCAGCAGCGGGCCATCCGCTTCATCGGTTCTGGTTTCGAAGGTCGAAACAAAACCCAGTACATCGCGGTAGAACTTGAGGGCCTGATCAACGTCCGGGACGGTGATGCAAACGTGAAGCAGTTTTTTAACCAGTGCGTTCATGACTTTTACCGCCCTTTAATTAGCCGTTCCAGGTGTTAGTGAGGTCGTAACGCGTTGCCCATTGGACGTCATACACCTTGTCGCCCCAGGTCTTTGTCTTGTCTTCACCGGCTTCAATGCGCGACGGGCTCTTCATCCAGTCTTCGAATTTTTCCTGGCTGTCGAATTCATAAATCGTCAGGTACGTCGGGCACGGCTGGGTGGTTACGCCGACGTGATAGGTCTCCTCGGCCAGTTTGAAGCGGCTGACTTTTCTCACGCAGTCGCCCTGCATCAACATCGGTACATGCACGTCGTCGTACCAAACATTGAACTTGTCTTCGTCTTCCGCTGAGCAATTGATGCCCACTGTCCAGATAACGCTCTGGTCATTCATGGTTAAGTTTCCAATATAAAAAGTTGCTCTTCGCCAGAGCCCCACAGTGGAATTTCGGGCAATAGAAACCCCAGACCACTTCCGTCAAACAATCGGAAGTGGATCCGTCGTTGCTATTAACTGATTACTTTTTGGCGATGGCTTCGAAGAACCGGACCTTGCCTTCTTCGCGATGACTGCGCAGCGTGTGGGTGGTCATCACTGGATGCTGTTCATACGCGGGTTCAGGCACATTCGGGTTGCCTGTCCAGGAAATCAGTCGGCACACGCGATTGCTGATGCGCCAGCCCTTATCGGTGCGCACCAGAATATCGTCGTACCAGCCACGGCCAACCCAGTCAGGGCCACCCACTGCCGAATCACGGGACAGCAGCCAGTCACCGTAGGTCAGCGCGTAGGCCGTATCGCCCTCCACGTGTACGCAGGAACCGGTCATGGTGTGCATGTGATTGGTCAGTGTTTCGTGGAAGTCCTTGAAGGCGAACTTCAGCGCACCGACCGACTTCCAGACCGCGCCGGCCGGCCCGAAATCAGCGTGGGCATCCTCGGTAAACACCTCGTCCAGCAAGTCCCAGGCGTGAGCGTCCAACGCGACGCCATACAGGTTGATGACATCAATAATTTCGGACTTGTCTTGTGTGACACTCATTTAAATTCTCCGATTTTTCCGAGTAATAAATTCTACAAACACGGGTTACTTGCAGTACTCAATCACTTCCAGAACGTTGTCGAACGGGTCTTTAAACGTCAGGATCTTGAATTTGCCGCCGGTTGGCGCGATCACCACTTGTGGCTCGCACAGGAAAACGATGTCGCCGCGCGCCTTGAGCTTCTCATGAATGGCATCGGTGTCGTCTACACCAAACGCCATACGGTTAATGCCAGCGTGGTTCAGCGGCGCGGAAGCGTTTTTGTTGACCACGGTTTTTGGCTCGACGAACTCGATCAGGTCGATAACGGTGGCGTTGTCCTTGTCTTTGCCGACGAGGTGGTCGGCATGGATTTCAATGATCTGGTTCGGGAAACCAAGGATTTCACCGGGCGCCCTTTCGTGGCGCAATTTGCCGATGGACTCAAGGCCGAGCACGCCACAGTAGAACTCAAGTGCAGCATCGATATCAGCGACGGTGATGCACACGTGAAACAGGCGATTGATATAGCGATCCATGGTGTTTCCTTATTTTAGGTGGTGTGAAAAACAGGTTGATGGGTTACGGCAGGCATCTTTCGAATACCGGCTTCTCGGGTTTGGTGGCGGATAAGGGTGCTGAGGCCGCTGGCGGCGGTGCTTGTTCGGTGACCTCGACGACGGCTGCGACGCGTGCGCCGGGCAGCAGAAACCGCGCCAGTGCCGGGATCAGTACTAGGGCGCCGAGCATGTTCCACAAGAACATGAACGCCAGCAGCAGACCCATGTCGGCCTGGAACTTGATGCTGGAGAAATGCCAGGTCGCGACCGCCGCCGCCAGCGTGATACCGGTCAGCAACACCACTCGGCCGGTGAACTGCAGCGCCGTGGCATAGGCTTGTTTCAACGTGGCACCGGCACGCATTTGCGCAAGCGTTACGCTCAATACGTACAGCGCGTAATCCACGCCGATGCCGACGCCAAGGGCGATCACCGGCAAGGTCGCCACCTTGACGCCCATGCCCAGCGCGACCATCAAGGCTTCGGCCAGAATCGAGGTGAGCATCAGCGGCAGCATCGCCACCAGCACCGCTCGCCATGAGCGGAACGTCACAAAGCACAGCAGCGCCACGGCCCCGTAAACCATGAACAACATCTGGTACCAGGCCTTGTGAACCACGATGTTGGTGGTCGCGTCGATCCCGGCGGAACCGGCCGCCAACAGGAAGGTGGCGTCCTTGTCATTGTTTTTGGCGGCAAAGCGCTCGACCAGATCGACCACTTGCTGCAAGGTCTCGGCGCGGTGATCACGCAGGTAGGCGTACACCGTCAACAGGTTGCATTCTTCGTTGTACAGTTCACGTGGCGCCCGGGCGGTGATGGTGTTGAGCATGCTTTGATTGCTCGACAGGTCGTACCACAGCGGACTGCCCTCGTTCATGCCGACCATCAGGCGCCGTTGCAGCCGCGCAATCGACTGCGTGGATTCGACGCCGGGCAGATCCATCAACGCCCATTCCAGTTGGTCGACCCGACGCAATACGTCGTACTGGCTGCAGTTGCCTTCGGATGTCTTGACCATGATCGCGAAGAGATCATTGCTCGCGCCGTAGTTTGTAGTCAGGTAGCTGACGTCGCGGTTGTAGCGCGAGTCGGCTTGCAGCTCGGGAGCGCCAGGGTCGAGATCGCCCACCTTCAGTTGCGTGCCGACGGCAACGCCGACCACCGCCAGCACCAGCGCCGTGACGATCGCCGCCGTGGCACGACGGCCTTCGGTGAAACGCACCAGCCAGATAAAGAACGCACTGCTCTCCCCGGCGGCGGTTGCCGATTCCCGGCGCACGGCGCGCTCGGCGGCTTTACGGCTGACACCGACGTAGCTCAACAACACCGGCAGCAGGATCAGATTGGAAATCACCAGCACCAGCACGCCGAGGCTGGCGGCGATGGCCAGTTCGCGGATCACCGGAATGTCGATCATCAGCAGCACCGCGAAGCCGACGGCGTCCGCCAACAGTGCAGTCAGGCCCGCGAGGAACAGGCGGCGAAAGGTGAAACGTGCCGCGACGTAACGGTGTGTGCCCCGACCGATGTCCTGCAGGATGCCGTTCATTTTCTGCGCGCCATGGCTGATACCGATGGCAAAGATCAGAAATGGCACCAGCATCGAATACGGGTTCAGCGAGTAACCCAGCAGCGGCAGCAGGCCCAGTTGCCAGAGCACGCCGGTCACCGAGGTGATCACCACCAGCGCGGTGCTGATCACGTCACGGTTGTACAGAAAAACCATTGCCGCACAGATGATCAGTGCGATGAAGAAGAAGCCGATCACCTCCTGCATGCCATCCATGAGGTCGCCGGACAGCTTGGCAAACCCGGTGATGTGAATGGCCACCTCGTCACTGCTGTACTTGGCGCGCAACTGCTCAAGCTGCTTGGACAGCGCCGCGTAGTCCAGCGGTTTGCCGGCCGCGTCATGTTCCAGCAGCGGCACCTGAATCACCGTCGAGCCGCCGTTGACCGCGACCAACTGGCCGATTTCGCCCGAGCGCTGCACGTTCATGCGCAACTCTTCGATTTTGGCTGGCGAGCCGTCGTAGTGCGCAGGGATCACCTGACCACCGTCCAGTCCGTCTTCGGTCACCGCGGTCCAGCGTACGTTTGGCGTCCACAGCGATTTCATGAACGCGCGATCCACGCCTTGCAAGGTGAATACGTCATCGTTGATCTGGCGCAGCGTTTCCAGATAACGCGCGTTGTAGATGTCACCTTTGCGTGCCTCCACGGCGATGCGCACCGAGTTACCCAGGCCCGTCAGCTCTTTTTTGTGTTCCAGATAATTGGTGATGTACGGGTGGCCGGTCGGAATGGTCTTTTCGAAGCTGGCATTGAGCTTCAGGCTCAGCGCGCTGAAGCCCAGCAGGACGGTGACCAGCACGCACAAACACAGCACCAGGATGCGGTGGTTGAACACGGCGCGTTCGAGCACATTGCCCGAGCGCGGATCAAAGTCTTCGAGCCGGCAAGCGCCGGTCTCAGCAAGTTTCACTGTGGTCATGTCATTGAACTCTTATAAGGCGCGTCGAGTGAGCGTTCAGGCGGATGTCGTCAACCAAGCCGGGAGACTCCACCCATGCTGGTGGCCACCAACCCTCCGTCTGCAGCTTCGACCAGCGAGGTCAGCGGCACGCGTCGCGGCAGTTGCTGTTCGGCGAAATGGACACCACCGTCGCGACTGGCAAGCACTCGCCCACCCTGCGCCAACAGCATCACCCGACCATCGCGCAGCTCAACGCTTGAAAGAATCGTCAACGGCGCCGCCAGCTCGATGGCGTTCACGGTTGGACTGCCCGAGTCGATGCGACACGCAGCGCCCAACAGCCCGGCAAAGACAAAACTTCCACCGCGCGTGGCTGTTGCGGTGAACAGAGTGCGTTCGGAAGGTGCCGTCAAGGCCGTGAAGCTAGAGCCATCGTCGTCGCTGCGCATCAGCACGCCCTGCTCGCCCGCCACCACCCAGGTCTTGGCATGGTGGGCAACCACATACAGATGCATGCTCATGGGATTGACCAGACGCTCGCGACAAGGCGTCCAGGTTTTACCACCGTCATCGGTGCTGGCGGCGAGGCCGAAGGCGCCCACCACCATCCCGTGCAATGCGTCGGCAAAACAGATCGACAGCAGCGGTTTGTCTGCACCGTCATCCACCAGACGCTGAGCCTGCTGGACGCGGTGTTCGCGATCGGCATCGGTATCGGGCAACGCCTGCGCCTGAACGAGACTGGCCTGTGCCAGGGCGATTCCATCGGTCTGAATGGACCAATTCTCACCACCGTCAGAGGTATGCAACACAACGCCACTGTGGCCAGCGATCCAGCCCTGACGGGCATCGACAAAACTCGCTGATGTCAGCGTCACACTGACCGGTACGCGGGCCTGGCGCCAATGCCGGCCGCCGTCGTCGGACAGCACGACCATGCCGCGTTCGCCCAACGCCACCAAACGCTCACCGGCCACCACCACGCGGGTCAGCACAGCCTGTGCTGCCCGTGGGGTCATGGTCGCCGGTTGGCCGAGCAGCCCAGGCATGGCTGCCGAAGCGAACGCTACCGTGGTAGAGGCCAGAGTCGGGGCCAACAACACTTGTAAACCCAGGCCCAACCCCACCAGCAACAGCCCGCGACGGGATACGTCGACGCCTTCATTGTTATTGTTATTCATACCGGTCATCTCATCAGGTTCATCGTTCAAGCCAAATACAGTCTTTAGCGCACGCCCTCTCCAGACAGGGACTCAGGCGTGAAGATGCGGTCTGGCAACGTGGCCTTCAGGTCGACTTGTTTGTCACGCGGGAAATAGGCCGAGGCGAAGTAACCGCCGCCGATCAGGTCGTACGACATATAGCCTGCGACGATGGTGCCGGGACCTGCCGGGAACACGGTTGGCAAGTTGTACGTCACTTTCCACAGTTGCCCCTGGGCATCCCAACGTTCGCCAGCGACAGCGATCCAGGTGTCTTCATCCAGATACACGCGCAGACGCGGAATCACGTGGCGCTGACCGGCCTTGAGCGTGCCCTCCACCACCCACACCCGATGCTGCTCGAAGCGCACGAAGTCCGGGTTGACGGTCTTTTCAGACATGAGCTTTTCCAGCGACGGCGCCTGGTGATAGCTGTTGGTGTTGTACGGCACGTACATTTCTTTCTTGCCGACCAGCTTCCAGTCGTAACGTCCGATGGACGAGGAATACACCTCGACTTCGTCGAAATTGAGGATGCCGCCCGCCACCGGGCTCGGTACATCGCAGCAGGTCAGCGGCAGACGACGGACGCGACGCTGGCCGGTCAGGTAGACCCAGGTTTTAGACTCGATGTCGTTAATGTTGACGCGTTGCAGCAGGATCTCGCCGGCACGGATCGGCGGGCCGGACGTGTCGACGCGACGCACGACAATGTTGGAGCCGGCGGCCTGCCATTTCTCCAGGTTGCTGTTCTGGTCGTAGTAAGGGAACGAGCTCTTGGCGACGTTCTGCGAGACCGGAATCACTTTGCCTTCTGGCGTTACGCGAGCCAGGCTAGGCGTGGTCTGGTAGCTGGGGGTTGTCCATCGCAACAGGTGGTTCCAGATCGCCTCTTCCCCGTTTTTCGGAATCGGGAACGGGATGCCGCCGTAGGTGCCTTTCGGGAACGGACCGAGTTCGCCAGATGGATCCATTGTCGCTCGAGTGGCGTTGGCTAAGGTGTTGTCGTATACCCACTGCGGCGCCGCTGCGGTGCGCCGGGTTGGGAACACCTGAACATTGAAGCTCGGAAACTTCTTCAACAGGCCCAAGGTGCCTTCGGTCAACTTGTCTTTGTACTGATCGGCATTCTGCGCCGTGATAGTCAGCAGAGGCTTATCCTTGAACAGATCCGGAATCGCCGCTGAGTTGTACGAGTTGTCGACCGGATACCCCCCCTCCCAAGGCGGAATCGTCCCGTCCTTGTTGCCGGCACGCTCGGCGCCCAGAGGCGTCAGTGTGGTCTTTAGCTTGGCGGCTTCGTCTGCCGAAACAGCGGCTTGGACAACCGGTGCCGTCAGTACGGCGCACGTCAGAGCCAGCAAGGTCATGCGATTGAACATGGTCATTATTGTTTTCCCTTAGAAGGTGCGACGCAGCGAGACTGAGACGAAATCACGATCTTTCAAGGTCTGCGCGAAGGTGTACGTGCCGTTGACGCTCGGGTCGCTCGAGGCATACGTGGCGGTGTTTGCGCCGCCGTAGTAATGTGTGTACGCCATCGTGAAATCCCACACGGTCAGATAGTTACCGGCCAGCGTGAAGGTCATGTCGCCGCCATCGTCTGGCCCCATGATCGCCACCGGGGATTTGCCATTGTTGTAGCCAACGGTGAAGGAAGGCGTGAGGTCGAGGCCGTCCATGACGTTGCGCTGCGGTATTGCGTACAAGGCCCGCACCGCAGCAGCGCGTCGATCCAGATCCGGATCCATGACCGAGCAATTACTGGTGCAACTGGTCAGCTGGTTGTAGGCCACTTCCATGCTGAATGAAGGTTCGTCGGACATGAAGTTGCGCGGCATAGTCCAGATCATCGACACGTTGGCATGCGCCGAATTACCGATGGCATAAAACGCGTGGTTGTTGTTGTCCGCCTCTTGGGCTCCAACCTCCACCGGCAGGCTGGTCAACGGCGTGTCGCGACGTACGGAGATCTCTCCGGCGTAGTTGATCGTATCCACTGTCGTGGTGGCACTGATACCGAACGCCTTAATGTCCTCGGGGTACACCCATTGGTATGTTCCGAACCCGGCACCTGTGACAGGGGTGCGTCCTGCGTGTGAATAAAGCACAGGCGTTTTGGCGTGGTAGCGGATCGCGTAGGCACCCAGTTCCCAGTCGCCCAATTGCGTGCGCAGTCCAAGACCGAACTGGCCGCTATCTTTAGCCTTGATGTCAGCACCGCGCGACAAACCGATTCCCGGTAAACCTGGTGCAAAACGAATTCGTTCGCCGCCATCGGCGATGAAGTCGTTGACCGAGAAGTAGCTACCTGCGGCCGGCAAGCGAGTAGCTTCCCAGTCGTATTGGTAGTAACCCATCAGGGTCAGCGCTGGGGAAAACTGGATCTGCCCGGAAAACTGGCCCACCGGCCTGATGATTTCTTTGGTGGTCGATCCAGGTACCGAGGAAGCCTTGACCGCGTCCACCGGAGACTGGGTACCGGCAATGGCATTGGCGCCGAAGAACAGACTCTCGCCCCACAGCACGGTGTGTTGGCCCAAACGGCCACTGACTCGCGCGTCTCCGACGTCAGCACCACCAAAAACGAAGGCATCGAGAATCTCGGCCTGACGACCGTGCAGATCGCGGGTGTCGTGGGTGAAATGGTCACTGGGCACCGACAACGAGTTGTTGGTCGCTGGCGAGTTGTTATCGTTTTTCTGGTTATAGACGTCGTCGTACCAGGCCGCGCCGCTCACGCGCAGGCCGTAATCGTCGTGAATCACCAGATCCATCTCGGACAGCACATCGAGACGGTTGGAAATCAGCCGGCCTTTCTTGAAGTTACGGTCGCCATCGTCAGCGTTGAGCGCCGCCGGTCCCTTGCCGCCACCCGGCGTGGCAGGAACGTTTTGGGTCAGCGTGTCATCCTGATCCTTGAGACGCATACCGGCAGAGTATTTGAACGTGTTGTCCCAGCGCAGTTTGATGTCAGGGTTACCCACATCAATCGGTGCGGCCAGCGTCGAGCCTGCCGCCATCAGGCTGGTGGCAACCAGCATGGAGCGAAGACTCTGGCGATACAAAACGTCGTGCGGCACTGCAAATCTTATTTTTATTATTTGCATTTTTGCTACCTAGAGGGATTGTGTGACGCATGAACTCCGGTTGCTGATCTGCCCGATTACATGAACGTTGGCCAGTCACAGCGACCCACAAGAAAAACCTCCCATGAAGTTGTGGTACCGGTTGAATTCATGCACGGACGAATCATGTGCAGGCAACACAGAGTCTTGGTTTGAGATAGTTTTATTGTCCTCAACCCTGACTGTGTATCTGTGTTGGCCCGAGTATATGCAGGCCCTTTTCGGCCTGAACAATGATAAAACCCGCTACACCGCAGCCAGAAAACTGATGGTGCAATGAAGGCGCGGATTCTTTGGGGGAAGGCGCAAAGAGGCACGGCTGCGAGCGCCGAAAAGGCTTGCAGACAAGGGGGAAAGACGCAGGAAATCTGATCGGGATCTGGCAGGACTGGCAGGACTGGCAGAGATGGCAGAGATGGCAGAGATGGCAGGGAAGAAATTGTGGCGAGGGGATTTATCCCCGATGGGCTGCGAAGCAGACCCAAACCCTGCCAATGCGATGTCTCTGAAAAACTGCGGTGGCTGATTCAGGGCTGCTTCGCAGCCCATCGGGGATAAATCCCCTCACCACAGGATTCGCTTTAGATGTTGTCGGTAGTCAGGTGCAGTGCCATTTTGTCGAAGAGCAGCTTCACCCGCGTCAGCTCCAGTCGCGCCGTCGGCACCATGATTTTCACCCAGCGTTCCACCAGCGGGAATTGCTCCAGCACAGGCACCAACTCCCCCGCTGTCAGAGCATCGGCAACGATCGGCAAGGCCAGTTGCACAATCCCCTGGCCATCGCGGGCGGCGGCGCACAAATAGCCTTCATCGTTGGTGATTAGTCCCGGACGCACGTCCACTTCTATGCGCCCCTCGGGCGAGTTGAACGCCCAGATTGACCCGGCAAGGGAAAACGACAGACAGGGATGATCGACCAGGTCGCGGGGATGCAACAGCGCTTCACATCGCGCGAGATACGCCGGCGCCGCACACATCACCCGAGGAAAGGGCCGGATGACCTGCTCGACCACATCCGAGTAGGCCATCTGATCCATGCCGACCGAGATATCGAAGCCCTCCTCCGCCGGATTTCCGCCTCGGTCGGACGCAACTATTTCCAGCTGCACCATCGGATGCTCAGCACGGTAACGGGTAAATAGATCGCCAAGGCCCTGGCGGATCAGCACCGCCGGGGCTTTGATTCTGATCGGGCCTTCGATGGCGCCGGGGCTCAAGATCGCGCCACTGGCCATGTCGCTGTATGAGCGCAACAGTTGCCGGGCATGAGTCAGGTAGCTTTGCCCGGTGTCAGTCAGGGTCAAACGGCGGGTTGAGCGATCGAAGAAGGTGGTTTTGAAATCCCATTCGAGCTCGTCAACCCGCTTCATGATGACCGAGGGTGAGGTGTACAAGGTGCGCGCAGCGGCTGAGAAGTTACCGGTGTCGGCGGTGACGACGAAAGCCTTCAGCTTCAACAGCATGTCCATGGTGGAGCGCTCAATATCAAGTAATGAGTTCGGACTCAATCGCGCGACGGATTTCAACGTTCGCCCACAGACGATCGTGGTGCGCCTGACAACTTTGCCCAAGCTTTCCGATGCCGTTGACCACGCACCAATGCTCCAAATAGAAGAGCGCGAAATCGGCGATGGTCATTTTTTCGAAAAGCCAGTCTTTGCCGTTGATCTGTCGTTCTGCCCGGTCGAGCCCGGCCTGGAATATCTTCAGACCCTGCGCTTTCACCGCCGCATGATCTGCTTCACTCGGCGCAAACTTCTCTGGCCGGCGAGCGCGAGTGTAGCCTTGCATGTGCACGGTAGATACCAAATATTCAGTCATTTCCAGCACACGAATCTCGCCTTCGATGTCCGTCGGGATCAGCTCTCGCTCAGGGTTCGTCCGGGCGAGATAGAGCGCGATTACAGGGAATTCGGTGAGCAGCGAACCATCGTCGCGAATCAGCGCGGGGACTTTGCCCTTGGGGTTGATCTGCGTATACGCCGCAAATTCTGGCGTACCTGCTCGCGCTGCTTTCTCGATTTCGAACGGCTTGCCGATTTCAGCAAGCAAGGCGTGGATGCCGATCTGGCAGGCTCCGGGCAAAAAAAACAGCTTCATAACATGTTCCTTATTGTGAGGTCGGCGTGGCAGCGCGGTGACTAGACGATGAACGTTTCGAGGACGCCGATACCGTCGATGCCCGCCTCCACCCGGTCACCCGGTTTGAGGTACCACTCACGCGGATCGGGCTTGTGGTGCAAAGCCACGCCTTCTGGCGTACCGGTGCTGATCAAATCGCCGGGCACCAGACCGAAACGCGACCAGAACGCGACCATTTCGGCGAAACCGAAAATCAGATCGCGGCAGTCGGAGTGCTGGCGCAACTCGCCATTGACCTTCAGCCACAACACCAGGGCTTTGGGATCCGGTACTTCGTCGGCGGTCAGAATGTAGGGGCCGATCGGACCAAACCCTGGAAAGTTCTTGCCGAGCATGATCATGCCGTTCTGCATCTCGCGCAGTTGCCATTCCCGTGCCGACAGGTCATTGAAAATGGTGTAGCCGAAAATCGCGCTGGCAGGATCGATGTCGCGGCGCGCGTCGATCGCCTTGCCGATCACCAGCGCGATCTCAACTTCGTAGTCGAAATCGAGCACATCGTCGGGTCGCTTCACCTGACTTTTATGCGGCACCAGCGTGCGCCCGAGTTTGATGAAACCGGTCGGGAAATCGCTGTGCAGTTTGCTGGCGTTGTCGGCATTGCCCTTCATCGACTCCAGCTTGTGCCGGCCAAAATTACGCCCGGCGCAGAAGATCGATTTTTCCGGCACAGGCGTAAGCCACTCAACGGTATTAGGGTCATCCAGCCACAGCGGATCCTGACGATCCGCCGCCCACCGGAGCAAGTCGCGGGTGGCGTCCATCGCGGCTGCGCCGCCCTCGATTAGAGCCATCACCGATGTAGGTGTGGTTGGGCCGTCTCGCACCGCCGCCGCCTTGGCGACATCTACAAGAAATTCAAACCCCGACGCGGCAGTGACGATCCCGAGCCGTTCGGGCCCTGCGGATGATTGATAGCGTGCGATCTTCATGCGTCGAGCCTGGCCAGAAGATGCTTGAGTAACTGCACTTCACTCGGGTCGAGCTTGCCCTGCACATCGGCCTCGCTCGACTTGCGGATGGCGATCAGTTCCAACACCGCGTGACGGCCATCGGCAGTCAACCTGACGGCAATACGACCGTCACTTGCGTCCACCTCCTCCAACAGGCCTCGTGTGATGAGCTGTTGCACGATCGCAGCGGAAATGCCCTGACCGCGTACCTTCTCGCTGCGCGCAACGATTTCCGGCATGCACAAGCCATCTTCACGACCGATGATGCTCACGCATATTCCTCGGCCGTCCACTGCCGCGATTCGAGCTTTTCAATCACGCTTTGGCGCGTGCGCAGGTAAGCATTGGAAACCTGATACAGCAGATCATCAGACGACAGGTTGCTGAACTCGTCTGCCGATTCAACGGCGGCGACGGCTTGCTTTGGCAGCAACATGCCGTAGCGGCCGCCATGGAACACCAGTGGCTTGCGCGCCGAATGGCCGAAATCGACAATCTCGCCGACAAAAATGACGTGATCACCGCCCTCGTACTGATAAGCGAGTTTGCAAGTGAAGCGCGCCATGCAGTCGGGTAGCAACGGCACGCCGTCCGGGCCACGATCCAGCGTGAGTCCTTCGAAACGGTCAATGCCTTTGCTCGCAAAGCGCGACGACAGCGCTTCCTGGTCCGCGGAGAGGATGTGCACGGCGAAGTGCCCGGTGTTGCGGAAGGCATCCATGTTCAACGAGGTGCGCGCCAGGCTCCAAAGCACCATCGGCGGATCCAGCGACACCGAAGAAAAACTGTTCGCGGTCAAACCAATATCGACGCCGTCAGGCCCGGCCGTGGTGACAATCGTCACGCCCGTAGCAAAGGAGCCAAAAGCGTCACGCAGCGCACGGCTGTCGAAGCTCGGCCCGGCTTTGGAAGGATCTGTTTGAGTTGCTGTCTGTGTCGTCATGGTGAATGCCTCCAGTCTTCTTATTATCCAAACCGTCACGCTGCGAAGGGCCACCGAAGTGGCCCTGCTCCGCTACTTGGCGGCTCTGACGCGGGCTTTGTCCGCCAGATAAGTTTCCAGGGTGACCAACGGGCCGCGCTCGTGATCGAGCTGTTTGGTCGCAATGCCGCTGAACGCGGTGGTCTCGTTGAACCAGCATTCCTGCGGCGGCATTCCCCAGCGCAGCGCCAGGCCGGGCTTGCGCACGTCCCACGCAACAGGCTCGACCTCGATATCGATCAGCAGGTAGTGATCGCAGAACAACTCGACCCGATGGCCATCGGGATCGCGCAGGTAAACGAACAGCACACCGGCCGGGCCATGCCGACCCGGGCCTCGCTCCACGACATCGCCCATGCCCAGATTGCCGGCGATATCGCAGGCGCGCAGGATGCTGTGGGAGTCAGATACGGTGTAAGCAAAGTGGTGCAGACGCGGCCCCGGGTTTTCCAGAAACACGATGTCTTGGGTGCCGGGCTTGCGGAACATGAAAGTCGCAATCAACTTCTCGTCCAGCGCCATGTATTCGGAGATGCGAAAACCCATTTCTGCATAGAAATCGGTCTGCTCCTGCACGTTCGGCACTTGAATCTGGTAGTGGTCGAAGCGCATCGCCGCACCACCCTTGAAGTCCTGAAATTGTGTGTACACGCGCGGCGTCGTGGTCATCGTGGCGCAAAGCTGCACCGGGGTTCCGGCCGGGTCGTTGACCAGCAGCGTGCGGCCCTGATGCGGCACTTCGATCCAGCGTGCCGGCAGGCCTTTGGACTTATAGAAATGCGCGGCCTTGTCCAGCTCTTCTTCGGTGTACACCCGGAAGCCGATCGCTTCGGCAGAATGCTCGCCGTCGTGGCGCTTGATCACCAGACTGTGGTGGCAAACCTCTTCCAGACCGCGGAAATACAGGGTGTCGGCATCGCGTTCGGTCAGTACCAGGCCAATGACCTGCTCGTAAAAATCGCGACTGGCTTCCAGGTCACGCGAAGTAATGACGGCGTGACTTGAGCGGGTGATATTGAACGGCGGGTAATAGACCGGTGTTGGCAATGGCATGTTAATTCTCCTGATGTCTTTTCAGAGCCGAGTGAAATCGGCCTCGTTGCTCAACTCGAGGGGGCCAGTCAACCGACCGGTCATGTTGTACCAACCAATATTGAACAGCAGCGCCACGCTCTGCTTTTGCCCGAGGCCGTGGTAAACGTCTTCCCAGACCTTGTCGCTGACCTGCGCCGGCGCTCGGGTTGCGTCCCGGGCCAGGCGCAGTACGGCCTTCTCCAGATCGGAGAACAGCGCGCTCTTTTCAAAATCCCACAGCGCTTGCATCTGTTCCTTTAGCACGCCTTCCTTGAGGGCTCGATTCCAATGCGGATCGTGTTCGTAATGGGTGCCCATGGTCTGGCACGCCATGACGATGGCCATCTCACGCAATTTCGGATCAATGCCACAGCCGTTGCGCACCGCGTCGGCCATGGGAATGAAAACCTCGAGAATCTCCGGGCAAGTCGCCAGAGTGCGAAAGATCTGCGCATTCGGCGCGTGGCCACGCTTGGCGCGCAGCAGGGCAAAGGCTTCGGGTTCGTCGTCGGGGGTGGGCAGTTGGATACGAGGCATACAAAACTCCGCACATTATTGTTTTAGTCAGCCGCCGCAGCGTGGCTATCAAGACCGCTGCGGAAGCTTTCGCTTATTGGCCGTTGATGCGCTGATCCCATTCGCTATTGCGATCAAGGAACGCCCACACACGGTCTTGCGCCTCGCGAGCACCGGGATAGCGTTCGCCACGCATTTGCGCGTTGCGCCATGGATCGCCCGAGAAAAATTTTTCGTACAGGTTCTGGCGTCCGGCAAACGACGAGCAGGACGCGTCCCAGGCCAGCCGCAACAGCTGCATTTTGCGTTCGGCGGGGATATCGGCCCCAGCGCAATAACGTTCGATGGCCGGGCCGTTTTCGCTGTAGAGATCCTCGACCGTTGGCGCGACCACCACGTTGCCAGCACCCAACAATTGCAGGATTTCCAGCGCTCGCGCATGCATCGCCGGGTATTGCGCGCGCACCACATTCAGCGGTTGTTCGTACGGCACAACGGTGCCACCGGGGCCTGGCACGCAGTCGATTTCAGCGACACGAATCATCGCGCGCAGGGTTTCGACATAAGCGACCAATTCCGACAGTTGCACCATGACGTTGGGGAAACGGCTGTGGTTCACTTCGGTCAGGTTGTAGGCGATGCCCAGCAGGAACTCCATCTTCGCCAGCGACCGCGTGGCGGACTGGTGCGAACCGTGCGGGCCGGATGGCGACTTCATCGCCGATTCAACCGCTTTGATGCTGCGATACATGAACACCCGTTCCCACGGGATAAACGCCTCTTCGAACCACAGCACGGCGTCCATTTCGTCCATGCGCCCGGTCAGCGGGTCGTTAGCGAACCGGCCCTTCGCTGGCAGCGAAGGACGGCAAATCATCTTCATCCCGGGGGTGTCGATCGGTGCTGCGAAACCCACCGCGTAGGCTTCGGCATCCGCCACCAGCGGGAATTTCGCCGCCGCCGGCATGATCAGCACTTCGTTGGCCAACGGGCCGAGGGTGGCCACCGAGCGTGCGCCGGACACGTAGATGCCGGCATCGGATTCGCGCACCACGCGCATGACCATGTCGCCCGGCTGCTCGAACATTTGCAGGCGCTTGTCGATGTCCGGCGACACCAGCGAGTGCGTCAGCGCGAGGTCGTTTTCGCGGATGAACTCATGGTATTTGAGAATGTTCTGGCCGAATTGCTCACCGCCGGCAGCGAACAGTTCGTGCGCCGAGGCATGCGCGCTGACCATGACGTTAAGGAAGTCCGGCGTGCGGCCCATCATGCCGCCGACAGCGTCCATCCAGGTCTTCATCATTTCCCGGCGCAGACGCAGATCGTCAGCCGAACGCGGCAGCATGAACGAGCGACCAACACGCGCACCTGAGGTCGGTGATTCGAAGGTCATCTTGTCCTGCAAGGCTGGATCGCACTGGATGTCATACAGATCAGCGATGGATTGAATCGCGCCACGGAAACGGCGATCCACCGTCACGTCCTTGATGCGCTCGCCATCAATCCACACGGAGCGACCGTCTTGCAGCGAGGCGATGTAATCGGCCCCGTTGCGTACTCCGTTGCGGGCTCCACTCATGGCCATCGGTTTTTTGTTTGCGTTATTTTCCATGGGTCATGCTCCTGCATTTGAAACGTTTGGCCTGCGGCGGGACTACCCGGCGCAAGGCGAATTCGGCTGCTGTTGCCACACCTCGATAGTATTGAGATGGGGCACTTTTAAGAATTTGTGAATGGGCCGAAGAGTTGTTCCGAAATAGAAAAGAACGACGCTTCAGGTAGCGAGGCCAAACTCCGCCGCCAAGGCAAGAATGTTCCGCGCCCGCGCCATCACCGGGGCATCGATCATCCGGCCGTCGAGCACCACCATCCCGCCGCCGGCGGCGTCACCCAGCTGGCAAACGGCTTGCGCCCATTCGATGTCCTGCGCCGAGGGCGTGAAGGCCACCGCGGCTTCTGTGACCTGACTGGGATGAATCAACAACTGGCCACTGAACCCGTGTCGCCGCGCACGAGCGGCGTACCGGGCCAGGCCTGATTGATCACCGATGGCGGTGAACACGCCATCGACCGGCGCCGGCAATCGCGCCCGTTTGCTCGCGAGCACGATCATTGCGCGCCAAGGCAGAAACACCAGTTCTTCAGGGTCTGATTCGTCGGGGATCAGATCGAGTTCGACGGCCAGATCCAGCTTGCCGAACATTAACCGCGCGCAACCCGGTGCGCCGGCGATATGGGCCAAGGCGTCAATGCCTTGCACGGTCTCGATGATGCACAACTGCGGTTTGCCGGTGACATGATGGGCGTGCTGCACCTGCGCCGCGTTGTCGGCTTTTGGCAGCATCACGGCAGCGATGCCGGTGTGACGGCAGGCTGCCAGATCATGCTCATGCCACAGAGTGTCGGCGGCGTTGATCCGCACGACCACGCGCTCATCCGGATGCTCATCCAGCCAGGCCAGCAAGGCCAGGCGCGCCGCCGGTTTGTCGACCGGTGCCACCGCGTCTTCAAGATCGACCACAACGACGTCGGTGCCGCTGGCCAGCGCTTTACCAATGCGTTCCGGGCGGTTCGCCGGCACGAATAGAAAGGTGCGTGCCCGCGCCAGATTCAATTCTCGAATCGCCATCACACCACCTTCCTGTCGCGCAGTTCATCGGCACGGTCGGCGTAACCCAGTTCACGAAGAATCGCCGCGGTATGTTCCCCGAGTGCCGGCACCGGGCCCATGCGCGCGGGATGCTCACCGCCCATGCCCGGTGGTTGCAGTGCAGGTATCGGGCCTGCGGGCGTGTTCACGGTGGTCCAACGCTGACGCGCGGCGAGTTGCGGATGGTTCCAGATGTCGTTCATGGTGCTGACGTTGGCATTGGCGATGTCAGCGGCATCGAGGCGAGCCATCACATCATCAGCGCTGAGACTGGCAAAGTTGTGCTCGATCAATTTGCTCAAGACTTCGCGATTGGCAGTGCGCAGCGCGTTGCTGGCAAATCGCGCATCCGTGGCGAGTGCTGCGTCATCCAACAACTTTTCGCAGAACACCGCCCATTCGCGTTCGTTCTGCAGGCCGAGCATGACGGTACGGCCATCGCCGGCACGGAACGGCCCGTAAGGGTAAATCGTCGCGTGCGAAGCACCGGTACGGCGCGGTGGCTCCTGCCCTTCGTAGGCGTAGTACATCGGGAAGCCCATCCACTCGACCATCGCATCAATCATTGCGATCTCGATGCGCCGGCCACGGCCGGTTTTACCGCGCTCGATCAGCGCCGCAAGGATATTGGTGTAGGCGTACATGCCCGCCGCAATGTCGGCGATGGAAATGCCGGCCTTGACCTGTTCTTCCGGTGTGCCGGTGATCGACAGGAAGCCGGCCTCGCTCTGAATCAGCAAGTCGTAAGCCTTTTTCTCGGTGTACGGGCCGCCCTCACCGTATCCCGAAATGTCACAGACGATCAGCTTCGGGTTTTTCGCAGACAGTGCTTCGTACGAAAGCCCCAATCGGCCAGCCGCGCCCGGCGCAAGGTTTTGCACCAGCACATCGGCTTCGGCCAGAAGCTTCATCAGAATCTCCTGTGCCTCGGGTTGTTTCAGGTCGAGCGCAAGACTCTCTTTCGAGCGATTGACCCAGACAAAATGCGAGGCCAGACCATCGACACGCGCGTCATAGGCACGGGCAAAATCGCCGCTGCCCGGACGCTCGACCTTGATCACCCGTGCGCCCTGATCAGCCAGATGACGCGTGGCCAAAGGTGCTGCGATGGCGTGCTCGAGCGAGACCACCGTGATCCCTTCTAGCGCAAGTACCGGTTGGGTAGATGCCATAACGGAGTCCTCAGAAAGAACGCGGCAGCCCGAGCAAGTGCTCGGCGACGTAGGAATAGATCAGGTTGGTCGAGATCGGCGCGACCTGGTACAGCCGGGTCTCGCGGAACTTGCGCTCAATGTCGTATTCATTGGCGAAGCCGAAACCGCCGTGGGTTTGCAGGCAAACGTTGGCGGCTTCCCACGACGCTTTGGCGGCGAGGTACTTGGCCATGTTGGCCTGGGCGCCACAGGGTTGGTGCGCGTCGAATAGCTGGCAGGCCTTGAAACGCATCAGGTTGGCGGCCTCGATCTCGATGAAAGAGTCGGCAATCGGGAATTGCACGCCCTGGTTCTGCCCGATGGGACGGTCGAACACCACGCGTTCGTTGGCGTATTTGACGGCGCGCTCCATGAACCAGTAACCGTCACCGATGCATTCGGCAGCGATCAACGTACGCTCGGCGTTAAGCCCATCGAGGATATATTTGAAGCCCTTGCCCTCCTCGCCAATCAGGTTTTCCTCAGGGATCTCCAGGCTGTCGAAGAACAGCTCGTTGGTCTCGTGATTGACCATGTTGGGGATTGGCTGCACGGTCAGGCCCTTGCCGATGGCGTCTTTGAGGTCGACGATGAAAATCGACATGCCTTCAGACTTGCGCTTCACCTCGGTCAGCGGCGTGGTGCGTGCGAGCAGGATCATCAGGTCGGAGTGCTGCACCCGCGAAATCCACACTTTTTGCCCGTTGACCACGTAGCGGCCGTCTTTCTTCACGGCGTTGGTTTTGATCTTGGTGGTGTCTGTTCCCGTGGTTGGCTCGGTGACCGCCATCGACTGGATGCGCAACTCGCCGGCGGCAATCTTTGGCAGGTATTTTTCTTTCTGCGCGGTGCTGCCGTTACGCAGCAGCGTGCTCATGTTGTACATCTGGCCATGGACTGCGCCGGAGTTGCCGCCGGAACGATTGATCTCTTCCATGATCACCGACGCCTCGGTCAACCCCAGTCCCGAGCCGCCGTATTCTTCCGGGATCATCGCCGAGAGCCAGCCCGCGCTGATCAGTGCATCAACAAAGGCCTCAGGGTAGGCCCGCTGCTCGTCGATCTTGCGGTGGTATTCGTCTGGAAACTCACTGCACAAGGCACGGACGGCGTCGCGGATTTCCTGGTGTTCATCGGGGGCGTAGAGCATGGTCATGTCGGTTTCCTGTCTTGTTTGTGGTGATCGCGGCGCAGCAGTGCTCTTGGCGCTCCTGCACAGCGGCACCTTTTTGAAAACGCTTGGGTGTCAGTCGAACGTGACTTCAGCTTTCATCGTCGAGCGCCTGTTGCAGTCAGTCCAAAGATCGGCGGTGCCCAGGCCGGTGAGCTGTCCGCACACTGCAAAGTCCGCCGTATCGAACAGCGGGCCGATCGCGCGGAAAGCGAAGCGTCGTATACGCTTGTTCGGGTGCGCCGCGCGAAAGCCTTCGAGCAGCAATGTCGCGGCCAGCGGGCCCTGCACGACGAGGCCCGGATAGCCTTCTTCCAGCGTGGCGTAGGGCTTGTCGTAGTGAATGCGATGGCCGTTGAACGTCAGTGCCGAATAACGGAACAGCAAGACCGGGTCGGGATGAATCAGTCGGCGGAATTCGCCTTGGCGCTCCGTCGCTTCGCCGGCAAGGGGCGCTCCTTGAGGCGCTGGTTGGCGGTAGACAATGTCCTGTTCCTCCACCACGCACACACCACTTTCACCAGAAATTTTGTGTTCGACGGTGACAAACAGCAGCTCGCCATTGCGCCCGGATTTGCGTTCGCAGCGCAGGATGCGCGAAACCCTGGTGACGGCTTCCCCGACGCGCAGCGGCTGCTCGAAGCTCAAGCGTCCGCCCGCCCACATACGGTTGGGCAGGTTCACTGGCGGCAGGAAACCGCCGCGTTGCGGATGGCCGTCGACGCCGATTTCGCTGTGTCGGGCATTTGGCGAGAAGTACACCCAGTGCCACAAGGGCGGCAATTCACAGCCTTCCTGCAGGGTGTCGGAATCGAGGTCGAGCGTCGCTGCCAGCGCTTGCGCAGTGCGTTGATCGATACGATCGCTACGCAGTTCCTCGCGGCCCACCCAATCGCTCAAGTCCGCGAGAGTCGCCTCATTACAGGCATTCATGGTCATCTCCTTCACGCCTCTTTACGCCGTGCCGCCGGCAAGTCGGTGCAGCTGCCGTGGGCAACCTCTGCCGCCATCCCCACGGTTTCACCCAATGTCGGATGCGGGTGGATGGTTTTGCCGATGTCCTCGGCGTTGGCGCCCATTTCGATAGCGAGGCACACCTCGCTGATCAGATCACCCGCACCGGTACCGACGATGCCGCCGCCGACCACGCGATGGGTGTGTGCGTCGAACAGCAGCTTGGAGAAGCCTTCATCGCGACCATTGGCAATGGCACGGCCAGATGCCGCCCATGGGAAAACCGCCGTCTCGACCTTGATGCCTTGGTCTTTGGCTTCTTGCTGGGTCAGGCCGGCCCAAGCCACTTCGGGATTGGTGTAGGCCACGCCGGGAATCTGCAACGCATCAAAGCGGCTGCGGGCCAGTTCGGCATTGTTCAAGGCTTCGCCTGCCGCGACTTCAGCGGCGACATGGCCCTCGTGAGCGGCTTTGTGGGCCAGCATCGGTTGGCCGACGATGTCGCCAATCGCGAAGATATGCGGCACGTTGGTGCGCAGTTGCTTATCGACGGGGATGAAACCGCGCTCATTGATATTGACGCCGGCCTTGTCGGCATCGAGCTGGTTGCCATTGGGTTTGCGCCCGACCGCGACCAACACCAGGTCATAGCACTGCGGTTCTGCGGGTGCTTTTTCACCCTCGAAGGTCACCCAGATGCCCTGCTCGCTCGCCTCGGCTTTCACCGTGCGCGTGTTCAACATCAGGTGATCGAAACGATGGCTGTTGTGCTTTTCCCAGACTTTGACCAGATCGCGATCCGGGCCTTGCATCAAGCCGTCCAGCATCTCGACCACATCGATACGTGCGCCTAGGGCCGAATAAACCGTGGCCATTTCCAGGCCAATAATCCCACCGCCGACCACCAACATGCGTTTCGGCACAGACCTGAGTTCCAGAGCACCGGTTGAGTCAACAATGCGCGGATCCTGGGGCATAAACGGCAACTTCACGGCCTGACTGCCGGCGGCAATCACGCATTGTTTGAAGCGAATTACCTGTTTCTCGCCCGTCTGCTCCTGCCCGGAGCCGGAACACAGAGCGACCTCGATACGCTGCGGATCGAGGAATCGGCCAACGCCGCGCACGACCTCGACTTTGCGCCCCTTAGCCATGCCGGCAAGACCGCCCGTGAGCTTGTTGACCACCGAATCTTTGTGCGCGCGTAACTTGTCGATATCGACCTTTTGGGCACCGAAGTCGATGCCCAGCGACGCTAGATGCGGAACTTCCTCCATGACCGAAGCGATATGCAGCAGCGCTTTGGAAGGGATGCAACCGACGTTCAGGCACACGCCGCCCAATGAGGCGTAGCGCTCGACAATGATGGTTATCCGGCCCAGATCGGCCGAGCGGAACGCAGCGGAGTAACCGCCGGGACCGCCGCCGAGCACCAGCACGTCGCACTGCAGCTCTGTGCCGCTGGCGGTTGCGGCCGCTGCTGTTGTTGGCGTTGGCTGAATCGCCGACCCATTCGATTCCAGCGTCAACAACACCGCGCCTTCGCCGACCTTCTCTCCAACCTTGACTCTAATTTCCTTGACCACACCGGCGGCAGAAGACGGTACATCCATGGTCGCCTTGTCGGACTCCAGCGTGCAGAGCGGGTCATCGACGGCCACCACATCGCCAATCTTGACCAGTATTTCAATCACCGGCATGGCAGCGGCATCGCCGATGCCGAGCATCTTCACTTCAATAAGCTGACTCATGGGCATTCCCTCACAGCGTAATTCGACGGAAATCTGCCAACAGAGCCGCCAGGTGCTGAAGGAAACGTGCCGCCGCCGCGCCATCGACGACGCGGTGATCCCATGACAGTGCCATGGGCAGAATGAGACGCGGCGCGAAAGCTTTGCCATCCCAAACCGGTCTGATTTGCGCACGGGTAACGCCGAGGATCGCCACTTCCGGCGCATTGATAATCGGCGTAAAACCGGTGCCGCCAATGCCGCCCAGGCTGGAAACGGTGAAGGTGCCGCCGCTCATGTCGGCGGGCCCCAACTTGCCGTCCCGAGCTTTTCGCGCCAGTTCGGCGCATTCCGTGGCGATTTGGCCGATGCCCTTTTTGTCAGCATCGCGAATGACCGGCACCACCAGACCGTTCGGCGTGTCAGCGGCGAAACCGATGTGGAAGTACTGCTTGAGAATCAGGATCGGCGCGCCGTCTTCGTTGCCCAGCGAACTGTTGAACGACGGGAAGGCATTCAAGGTGGCGACCGCGGCCTTGATCAAAAACGCGAGCATGGTGTATTTGATCGCGTCCTTGCCGCCTTCCAGATTGAGCTGCACGCGAAATGCTTCCAGCTCGGTAATATCGACTTCTTCGTTGTTGGTGACGTGGGGGATCATCACCCAGTTGCGCGCGAGATTTGCGCCGGAGATCTTTTTGATACGCGACATCGCGACCTTCTCGACCGTGCCGAATTTGGCAAAGTCGATGTCCGGCCACGGCAGCAGATTGAGCCCACCGGTTTGATCGGCACGCGGCGCGGAACTGTCCAGACGCAGCAGAGCGTCTTTGACGAAACGTTCGATATCTTCACGAAGCAGTCGCCCGCCCTTGCCGGTGGCAATTGCGCGGCTGACATCCACGCCCAGTTTTCGCGCATAGCTGCGTACCGAAGGGCTGGCGTGGGGTTTCGGCCCAGAAATACTCACCACTGGCGCAGGCGCTTTGGCGACGGCTGGCTGCGGAGTAACGTAGGCGATGGGTTCGGCCGCGACCGGGCTAATGACCAGCGGTTGCGCAACAGGCGCTTCATCAATCGCCATTTGCAACGTGAGGATCGAACTGCCCTTGGAAACGCGATCGCCTTCCTTGATCGTCACCGCCACAACGGTGCCGGCGCCTGGGCTCGGCACGTCCATTGAGGCCTTGTCCGACTCCAGCGTCAGCAGTGGGTCATCGAACGCTACTTTATCGCCCGGTTTGACCAATACCTCGATCACGGGCAGGTCTTTGAAGTCCCCAATGTCAGGGACATGAATTTCTCTGATTTCACTCATGACGTACCGTCGCCCAGAAATAGATCCGTTGCGCACTCACGCAACGGAGGGAGCGCTCATTGAGCGCGTGCGAAGAGAAAACCGCTTAGCGTGTCCACGGCGCCGGGCTATCACCTTTCAGGCCATAGCGTTCAATGGCCTCGGCCAGCACCTGACGCGGCAAGCTGCCGTCACGCACCAGACCGTCCAGTGCAGCCAGCGCCACTTGATGGCGATCGACTTCGAAGAAGCTGCGCAACGCAGCCCGGGTATCGCTGCGACCAAAGCCGTCGGTGCCCAGGGCAATGAAGCGTGCATCGACGTAACTGGCGATCAGTTGCGGCCAGGCGCGCACATAGTCGGAGGCGACAATCACCGGCGCGTTGCCTGCCAGCGAGGCGCACAGATGGCTGACTTGCTCAGGCTCAGTTGGATTCAGACGATTACGTCGCTCCACTTCCCGCGCTTCTCGTGCCAGTTCGCTGAAACTGGTGACGCTGAAGACCTCGCTCGACACCTGCCAGTCAGCTGCCAACAGTTCAGATGCCGCGATGACTTCGCGCAGAATCGTGCCGGAACCCAGCAGCCGCACGGTTCCACGCGACGCAGGTGCATGTGTCACGGCGTAGCGATACATGCCGCGAATGATTTGATCTACCACACCGGAGGGCAAAGAAGGCTGGGCGTAGTTCTCGTTCATCACGGTGATGTAATAGAACTCATCGACATCGCGTTCCATCATCTGGCGCATGCCATGGTCGACAATCACCGCAAGCTCACCCGCGAACGCCGGGTCGTAGGCGCGGCAGTTGGGAACGGTGGCGGCCACCACATGGCTGCTACCGTCCTGGTGTTGCAGCCCTTCCCCGCCCAGCGTCGTGCGTCCGGCGGTGGCGCCGAGCAAGAAACCACGTGCGCGTTGGTCGGCCGCGGCCCAAATCAAGTCGCCGACCCGCTGGAAACCGAACATCGAGTAGTAGATGTAGAACGGCAGCATTGGTTTGCCGTGCGCGCTGTAAGACGTCGCGGCAGCGACCCACGAAGACAATGCACCGGCTTCGGTGATGCCCTCCTCCAACAGCTGGCCGTCACGGGCTTCGCGGTAGTACAGCATCGAACCGGCATCTTCTGGCTCGTACAGTTGCCCGAGCGGTGAGTAGATACCGATCTGACGGAACAGGTTGGCCATGCCAAAGGTACGCGCTTCATCGGCGACGATCGGAACAACGCGCGGCCCGAGTTCTTTGTCTTTGAGCAAACCGCCAAGCATGCGCACCACGGCCATGGTGGTGGACATTTCCTTGCCGTCAGCTTCAAAAGCGAAACGTGCGTAGTCAGCCAACGCCGGGATGGCGACGTGCTCGCAACCCTTCTGCCGCGCCGGCATGTAGCCGCCTAGCGAAGTTCGGCGCTCACGCAGATAACGCATTTCCTGGCTGTCTTCGGCCGGGCGATAGAAGCGCAGTTGCGCGACGTCATCGTCCGAGAGTGGCAGCGCGAAACGGTCACGGAAAGCCTTCAGCGCATCGATATCGAGCTTCTTGGCCTGGTGCGAGGTCATCCGCGATTCGCCGGCGCCGCCCATGCCGTAACCTTTTTTGGTTTTGGCAAGGATCACGGTTGGCCGGCCCTTATGCGCTTTGGCTGCGGCGAACGCTGCATGCAACTTTCGGAAATCGTGGCCGCCACGCTTCAACGCATCGATTTCGGCATCGGACATGTGCGAGACCAATTCTTTGATCTCTGGATCCTGCTGGAAAAAATGCAGGAGGTTATAGGCGCCATCCTTGGAACCCAGCGTCTGGTACTGACCGTCGACGGTTTGAGCAAAGCGTTGCAGCAAGGCGTTGTTGGTGTCCCGCGAAAACAACGGATCCCAGTCCGAGCCCCAAATGACTTTGACCACATTCCAGCCGGCGCCCGTGAACAACGCTTCGAGCTCTTGAATGACTTGACCGTTGCCCCGCACGGGTCCGTCCAGACGCTGCAAATTGCAGTTGACGATAAAGGTCAGGTTGTCGAGTTTTTCCCGCGCCGCGAGCGTGAGCCCGGCGATCGATTCGGGTTCGTCCATTTCACCGTCACCAAACACGCCCCACACATGACGGTCGGCGGTTTCGGCCAAGTTGCGGTGTTCGAGGTAGCGCATGTAGCGCGCTTGATAAACCGCACTGATCGGACCAATACCCATCGAGCCGGTCGGGAACTGCCAGAAGTCCGGCATCAACCAAGGGTGTGGGTAGGAACTCAAGCCGTTGCCGCCCACTTCCTGGCGATAGTTGGCGAGTTGCTCCTCGGACAGTCTGCCCTCCAGGAACGCCCGGGCGTAGACACCCGGCGCCGAGTGCGGCTGATAAAACACCAGATCGCCGCCGTGACTTTCGTCGCGGGCACGGAAGAAATGGTTGAAACCGACCTCGAAGATTTCTGCGGCGGACGCATAACTTGCGATATGCCCACCCAGATCCCCGTATGCCTGATTGGCGCGCACCACCATGGCCAATGCATTCCAGCGAATGATCGACGTAATCCGTTCCTCGACAGCAAGATCCCCTGGATAGGGACCCTGCCGTTCAATCGGAATTGTGTTCCGATACGCCGAGTACGGGTGCACATGCGAGGTGATGCCAAGTGCTCTTGCGTGTTGCTCTAACTGTTTGAGCAGAAACTGGCCGCGCTCGGAGCCGCCATCGCGTACGACGGCTTCCAGCGACTCAAGCCACTCCTGCGTTTCATCCCGGTCGCTATCCAGTGAAGCCAACGACCCAGGGATCGAATTTTCATTTAGCGAACTCATATCTGCCTCCACTCTTGTTGTTGTTTGCTTAGAGATGAACCGACAGAACGTGCCGCCGTACTCAGCCTCATAACTGCAAATGAACCTGTTTCAAGACACCGTGCGAAAACCACCAACGGCTGCGTTGAGCGCGCCGCCCACCTGTTCCAGGCCGCGCACCGAGGCGTCGAGCAAGCCGCTCGCAGCAGTGCTTTGCTCAGACACTGCACGTACTCGTTGCATGCTTTCGCCAACCTGTTCTGCCACGGTGCTCTGCTGTTCTGCCGCCGCCGCGATCTGCTGACTCATCTGCTCGACCGTCGACACCGCCGCTGCAATTTCCTGCAGCGCTTGTGACGCTTGTGCGGCAAGCACCACGCTTTCGCCGGTCAGGACTTGACTGCCCTGCAAGCGGCTGGCGGCGTGCTCAGCGACGATTCGCAACTGTTGAATGATGGCGGCGATGTCGTCAGTGGAGGTTTGGGTGCGCCGGGCCAAGTTGCGTACCTCGTCGGCGACTACAGCAAAACCACGACCGTTTTCGCCGGCCCGTGCCGCTTCAATCGCTGCATTGAGGGCGAGCAAATTGGTCTGCCCGGCCAGGGCACTGATTACGTCGAGTACCTTGCCGATCGCTGCGCTCTCGTTGAGCAACGAGCCCATGGCGTCGGAACAGCCGCTCATTTCTTCGGCCAGGTGACCGATCTTGCTGGTCGCCTGATGCACCAGTGCTTCGCCTTTGCGCGCCTGATCATTGGCCTGTTCGACGGCGTGGCGGGTCTGACTGGCATTGCGCGCGACGTCCTGGGCCGTTGCGGCCATCTGTTGCATCGCGGTGGCCGCCAGCTCGGTTTCTTCACGCTGCGAGTCGACGCCTTGACGCGTACGCTCGGTGACCTGCACCAGACTGTTGGCGGCGTGGTTCAACTGCCCGACGCCCTGGCCAATCCGACCAATCAGCCCGCGTAAACTTTCCAGCATGACGCCGACGCTGCCGAGCAACTGGCCCAGCTCATCACGGCGTCCGGCGGCATCGATCTGCGCGCTGAGATCGCCCGATGCTACACGGCGAGTCAGCTCAACTGCTTGGCGTAGCGGTTGCAGGATCAAGTGACGAATCAACACACTCGCGCCGATGCCAAGGGCGAGCGCCAACAGCACCATTCCCGCCAACAGCCGCGATACCCGCTGACCCATCGCCTGCGAGGCTTGAACCTGTGTGGCGCGAACTTCGCCGAGCAATTGACTGACTTTGTCAGCGGCGCCGTTCATTGCCGCCTGGCTGTCGCTGGTCTGCTCGCGGCTCGCGGCGTAGCCATTGAACGCGGCGCGGTATTCATCCAGCGCTGTACGGGCCTGAGTCAGCGATTCGCGCTCGGAGCCTTCGAGGCGCAGTTCAAGGTTTTCCATGTAAGAGCGCAGTTCAATGACCCGCGCTTCCCAAGCGTTGCGCTCTTCGGTGCTGCCTTGCAGGGTGAAATAGAGTTCGCTGTCACGCAGGTTCGCCAGTTTGTCGCGCAGCGTGGAGGCTTGTTCCAGTTGCAGCATGCGTACCGCGTCCGCCGGCTGGGTCCGCGAAGCCAGCAAGTTGACCGCGTCGAGTTGATCGAGCATTACCACGGTGAAACGTTCGCCCACCACCTGGGCCAATTGCTGCATACGCAGGCGAGCCTCGCGGGCATCGCGCTGGGCCTGGGCATACCGTTCGAACTGGGCGAGATAATCGTGGGTGGCTTCATTGGAGGCGCCCTGCCCGCTGTCCATTTGCGATTTTTCCAGCAACGCAACCAGCTCGGCGGTAAGCCCGGCGACCTTGTTGGCTTCGTCCTCGGCCAGGTTCAGGCCGAACGCCTTGACCGCGACCTGCGCTTGCAGAATCAGCGATTCAACGGCGGCGACGTCGTTCATCTTCCTGGCGCGGGTTTCGAGCACGTTGAAGGCGTAAAACGCAGTCGCTGCGACGGCTAATGTCGACAACAACACCAAGCCAAAACCCAGCCACAGCTTGCTGCCAACCGAAAGGTTGCCGAGTGCGCGGCCCATCACTGGAACGCACCTTGGCATGCTGGCGAGGCAAATCTGAACCCGAACGGAAACGGCAGAAAACACCAAGGCAAACTGAGCATATGAGGGCTTCTTGTTGTTGTTTTTTTGGATTCAGAGGCGCTGCATTTCGTACGTTCAGAGCCTATCGCGTAGGCATGTGGCTCGGCCAATGGCCAATAAAGATGGGCGTCAGTTGAAACGCTAATAGCCTTGGATTTACGCGGGAGCCGCCGCATTGCACGAGCGGCTCATGGACGACTTTTTACAGAGTTCCTGTAGGAGCTGCGGCACGCTGCGATCTTTTGATCTGTGTTTTTAAGATCAGAATCAAAAGATCGCAGCGTGCCGCAGCTCCTACAATGTATCGCGGGTTGGCAGGGAGCGCCTTAATCAGAAAGGGTTTTCTTGGCTTCCTTGAAGTGCGCATATTCCCTGCGGACAAACGTTTCGAACGTCGTCGGCGCGCGGCCCAACAGAAAAGACAGCACATTGGAATTACCGACAAAGTCGTGGTTACTGTAATGCCTGGCGATCGCCAGGTTCATCCGCAACATATGTTGAAGCGCTTCGGGCTCCAGATTGCCGAAACGTTCGCGGACAAACACCTCGACATCGAAGCGCTCGACCTTGATCTCGCGCCCCACCACTTGCGAAGCAACCGCGCCAATCTCGTGCGCAGTGAACCGTCCGGGGCCGACCAGCTCGTAGGTGGCCCCGCCGTGACGTTTGCGATCAGACAACACCAACGCAACCACGTCGGTAAAGTCCTCCAGATCAACCATCGACTGGCGTCTGTCCAGCGACCACGCCAAGCGGAACACGCCCTCCTCGAACACCGCTTTCAATCGTGTTGGTAGCATGTAATTGGCGGGTTGCAAAATGGTGTATTCGAGTCCTGAGGACAGCAGGTGTTCTTCAATGTCGCGCTTGATTTCATGCTGGATCAAGTCGCTGGCGATGGCGTGCAGCACAGAACTGAACACGAAATGCTCGACGCCCTCTGCTCTGGCGGCATCAATCATGGCGAAGCCCATCGCGCATTCGTCGTGATGCAGCGTCGGGCCGATGTGGTACACGCTTTTGACGCCCTTCATGGCTTGGGCAATAAACGCCGGATCGGCGAGATCGCCTATCCGCACTTGGTGTACGCCGAGCTTGTGCAGTTGCTCGGCGGAGGATTCGGTTCTGACGCAAGCCCGTATTTGATGGCCGGACGCAAGCAGTTTGGGCACCAGCCGTTTGCCCTGGTTACCGTTGGCCGAGGTGATAAGGATCAATGGATTTATCTCCTGAAGGGAATCCATGGCGCGATCGATAGAGAGTTTTCAACGCCACAGGTGAAGTGCGCCCTGCCCTTTGAAGAGCACGGCGCACACCAGGATCAGCTAAGTTTGACGGGGAGTTGCAGGTAAGAGGCGTGTTCACCACCCGTGTGGATCACGTGTTCGCCGCTGTTGGCGCCGGTGTATTCACCGATACCCGGCATCATCGTTCCCATCAAGTTGCGCGAGCTGATGACGAAACGCAGCTGTTCGCCGGGGTAGAACTTGATGCCGAGCGGCAGCAGGTCGATCTCGACATCGACGATCTCGCCCGGAGCGAGTTTTTCAACGCGATCAAAGCTGTGGGCCGGCACGTCCACGCTTGAAAGCGCTTTGTCCAGATGCCGCGCGGAGACACGCAAGCGGCCGTCCGAGCCTTTGTAGCGAAGAATGGTCGCGCCGTGATCGGTGAGATCGTGAATCATCGCGCTGTTATTAGGCGTGGTGAACTGCTGCAGCGGTGTGCCATAGGCATCGAGTTTCTGCACAAGCACAAACAAGTCCATGTCGTCGGCGCCTTTGGCTTCTACCCAAAGGTGCGCTTTGGGGTAGCCGACCAGCTCGGTGACCTGATCGAAACGGGTGATAAATGAAACCGCATTCGGGTTGTTGGCAACACCATAGGAAACCGCGACATCGGCCGCTGGTGCTTCGCAGGTCAGCGTGCGCGAGCGACCGTCAAGGTAGAACCTGGTCGATACCGCGCCTTGTGGCGGAAACTCATCAGCCGCGACGTTAACCTGGTCGCCGCCTTCGAAGTCGTGCACGGCGTAACGCACGCGAGGGGTGGATTCCCAGTCGTTAGCCTGGCCTTTGAGGTAGCGGTCAAAGAAGCGCCGCAGGTCATCGACGTTCGCTTCGTCGTAGTAATCCGGCCACTCTTGAGTGTTGTGGATGCGCAGCCATTTGTCCTGCGAAGCAATTCGTCGCCACCCGCGGAACGTACCGGCGGTGTGCAGCGTGTTGGAATAGCTGGCGACGATGTACGCTGGCACATTGATGCGTTCGAACTCTGGAATCTTGTTTTCCCAAAGTTCGTTCATCAACGGGTAGCGCGCGGCTTCAGCAAGGATGTCTTCCTTGTTGTTCTTTCCGAAGAAACTGCCGTTCTGCAACAGCCCGGCGAAGGCGAGATCGGGCATGCCGCCACGCAGCACCAGGTCGCGGTACACGTCACTGACACCTTCCCACGGGTTGATCGCTTTCAGCGCCGCAGGCTGCTCGGCGGCGGTAAACCACTGCGAAACGGCCAGATACGAGGTTCCGCTCATGCCGACATTGCCGCTGCACCACGACTGCTCCGCGAGCCAGTTGATCAGGTCGTGGCAATCGCGACCGTCCTGACGATCCCAAAGCACGCTGTTGCCTTCGGAATCAACGCAGCCGCGAATGTCCGGGTTGCAGATCGCGTAACCGTTGGCGCACCAATACGCAGGATCCGGCGCTTCGAACTTGGCTAGCCCCGACACGACATTGTTGTTCAAACCGACCAGACCAAACACGCCCATCACACTGACGGAGGTGCCCTGCCCTTTGCCGTAAGGACTCCACGCAACAATCACCGGCACTTTTTCGCTACCGGCCGGGCGGAACACGTCGACGTAAATCGTCACGCCATCGCGCAACTGCACCGCGACGTCCTTCTCGAACACGATGTCGACGGGGATCGGGCGAAACTGCGGTGCGATCTGAAAGCCCTTTTCCAGCGTGCGCGTGCCCGGCTCGAAAGCGGTCAACAAGCCGGTTCGGGCAGGTGGCAGTGGCGTCGACGGTGTGTAAATTTTTTGCGTATCGCTCATGGAGAGACTCCCTTGTCTGGCGCCGGTACTCACCGGGGGCAATTAATTCATTGGTCAATCAAGCTTTAGAAAAACAGCGTGAAACTGGCTTGCAGGTTGAGGGCGTCTTTGACGTCCGGACTGAACGCCGGATGTTCGACGTAGCTCAGCCCCGCGCGTACATAAGTGCCGGCGGCAACGCGCATGTTGTAAGCGAGCGTTGTCGATTTCGAATCGTCGGCATTGGACACATGCACCGTATCGAGCTTTTTGTTGGCGTCGTCGCTGTAGCTGGTGTAGCCGTACTCCAGCATCACCATGTCGAATGGACGCGAGTCCAACGGCCCTTTGGCAAACACGCGCAAGCCGTAATAAAGGTCAAACAGGTTGCGATCTTCAGGCGCGGTCATCCAGGTAAATCCGGCGTACAAGCCACGGGAAGCGATGGCACTGTCGAATTGGTAAAACTGGTAGTCGCCCAGCACGTAGCCGGCGTAGTTGTCATCACTGCGCTCGTTGCTGAGGAACTGCGTGTATTCGGACGTGTTATGGATGTAGCCGCCTCGCAGCCACGCGTACGGTGTGCCCGGCGCAGAGGCGCGTTTGTAGCCGAGCTCATCGATGTACAGCGCGCTGGCGTGATCGACGTGCAAGTCGAGCTCGCCTGCATGACGGTCGATCTCCGGCCCCATGCCGTCAGGACTGATAGAGCGTTGAACGCCGAATTTGTTATAGAAGTTGCCGTAATTCAGCGTGACGTTGGCTGCCGGGCTGGACACCGGTGCGTGGCTCAACCCCACTTGAAACGGGATCACCGCTTGTAAACCCTGAGTGCCGCCCACCAATGTGCCGCCGGTAAACGGGCCGATAAATTCCAGGTCGTTGGGCAGCACGCCGATTTTGAATTCGACGGTTTTATCCCACAGGCTCTGGTAGTAGGCGATGCGCGTGTAGCTGAACTTTGACGACGGATTCACTTCATCCCAGCTGGAGTAGTAGCTGCCCACTCCAAAAATAAACTGCCCATTGTCGAGGCCGATCCGCCCCAGATCGTAAGTAAATCCGACCAGCAGATTTGACGAATAGGTCGGGCGCTCACCGCCATAAGCCTGTGGTTTGTGACGGTCGTGATCGAGGTAGTTATTGGCGAAGGTGGTCATGTTCAACATGTTGAAACCAATGCCGTAATCGGCCAGATCACTGCGAAAGCCGCCGGCGTCACCGAGAATGCTTTCCGACGGTGGCGGCAGCTCGGTCAATTGTCCGTGTTCAACCAGTGCATCGATCTTCGCGAACTGTTTTTTGCGTTCGATGATGTGGCCCAGCAATTGGCTGTCGGGCAAGGCTTTTTGGGTAGCCGCCTGATCGAGGCTTTTAGCCGGTTGCTTCAATTCCGGGGCAACCTGCCCCACAACGTTTTGCGGCGTCGGGTTTGTTTCAGCACGGGCATTCAGCGAGTGAGCCGCCCAGATTGCCAACAGTGCCGCCAGCGTCACGCGGACAAACTCAGGCGCATGCTTACGGATTCGGTTCGTCCCGTTTTGATGGGGCCGCATACAGTTTCCTTTTATTCTTATTTTCGGTAGTCATTAGCGTTATAGCCGGCCACGGCGCAGGCACGCACGGTGGCCGTATTGCTTATTTTTACTAGGTGGCTTCAGGCGCGATCACACGCTGTGGTTGATCGGGTGACTTGGCAGACAGGCACAACAAACCAAACGCCGCGACCGGGAGTATCGGAAACAGCATCAGGGCTGTGCGGTACGAGCCGCTTTTATCGAACACCATGCCCAACACGAACGGGCCGATAATGGCGCCCAGCAGGGTCACCGAAAAGGCGCTGCCAAAGATCCGCGCATACGCCAATTTGCCAAAGCGGCGGGAAATCAGATAACCGAGAATGTCGATCTCGGCGCCCTGGGTCGCGCCAATCAGGAAACTGGCCGCCAGCGCCCAGTGCAGCCCGTCCAGCAACATCAGAAAGCCAACCAACTGGCAGGTGAGGAAAATCCCCGCGACGGTTCGGGTGTGCAGATGATCGAGCAAGGCACCGCCAAACAGTCGCCCGAACAACGACCCGGCAGAACCCGCCGCAACAATGCCAGCGATCTGATTGGCGGATGCGCCCCAATCCGAGAGCATTGCCGGCAAGTGCACGCTGGCCCCCACGACGCCAAACAGCACCAGTACAAAGGCCAGCGAATACAGCCAGAAATCACGGGTAACCATCGCCTCCCGCAACGTCATGCCGATCACCTCCAACTGGCTTTTTTCAGCACGGAGCTCAGACTCCGGAATCGGCCCGTTGTTGTCACGGACAAACACCGCGAGATTGACCAGACCAATCGCCAGCGCAGTAGCCCCGGCCACCAGAAACGCCTCGCGCCAGCCGTTCAATGCGATGTTCTGCGAAATCAGATACGAGAATGCGCCGGTGCCGACCGCAAGGCCTGACGACGTGATTGCAAAGGCCAATCCCAAGTGTTTATCGAACCAGCGCTGGGTCAAAAACAGGAAGGCCGGATAACTCGCCAGATTGCCGAACGCCACACTCATCGCCGTGATTGCAACGAACGCGGGGAACGAGTGAATGAGCGACAGGCACATGTAGCTGCCGCATCCCAACACCGTACCGACCAACGCGACACGGCGCGCGCCAAAGCGGTCAACGAGAAAGCCAGCCAGCGGCATCACCAGAGCGTTGCAGATCGACGCGACAGAAATGATGATCGCAAAATCGGTACGCGACCAAGCGAACTCGGCGGTCACCGCCTTCATGAACAGGCCCAGCGGAATCAGCAGAATGGCCGGCGACGCGATGCTCATTCCGAGAAAACACCCAACAAGTACTGACCAACGTTTCATCTCTTGTGTCCTTATTATTGTAATGGCACACGCGCTGGAGCTTTAGGTCGACGACGTTACGGATCCGGCTTTTCAGGAGCCTACGTCCAGTCGTGATTTATATCAACAGCAGTTGAGATAAATGGCAAGTGAAAGGATGGACGGAGTGTGGGGATGATCAACACGCCGCATAATGCGTGTACTGATCATTCACCCGGAGGGTCGCTGCAAATGGCAATTGTTCATAAAGCTGCTGAGGCTGGTTTCTCAACAGAAGCCAAAACCTACACGCAGGGGCGCCCGGACTATCCCCGCGAAATACAGACATGGTTTAGAGACGCGCTGAACATTAGCCCTGGATTGGCGGTTATCGATTTAGGCGCCGGAACCGGCAAGCTCACGCGTTTGATGGATTCAATGGGTGTTGATGTGATTGCCGTCGAACCGGTCGCGGCCATGCGTGTCGAGTTTTCCAAGCATTTACCGAGCACCAGAATTGTGGACGGAATGGCCGAATCGATTCCTCTTGAGGACGGAACGGCGCAGGCGCTTATTTGCGCTCAGGCGTTTCACTGGTTCGCGAATGAAACGGCGCTCAGTGAGATTCACCGTGTACTCAAGCCGGGCGGCCGGCTCGGGCTGATCTGGAATGTGCGCGACGAGTCAGTCGACTGGGTGGCCGCCATCACTGAAATCATCACGCCTTACGCAGGCGATACTCCACGCTTTCATACCGGTGACTGGCGCCGACCGTTCAACAACGGCCGTTTCTCGGAGCTCGCATTGACCTGTTTCAATTACACCCATTCAGGCAGCGCCAAGTCTGTGATCCTTGATCGATTTCTCTCAGTCAGCTTCATCGCCGCGCTCCCTGCTGAAGAGAAAGACAGGGTGGCGGAACAACTGATGAATTTGATTCAGACCCACCCGGCGCTACGCGGACGCGAAACTATCGAGTTCCCCTATCAGACCCACGCGTATTCATGTCGCCGTCTGGATTGAGTCGATCCGTTCAGATTCAAAACCTCTTTTGTGTGGTCTTGTCATTTGCCAACGCTTGAGGCACGGTCGACACCACTGACATCTCTGCCAAAGGAATTACGCCGTTTCGAAGCTCTATCCCAGTATCGATCCCGAGGGGTTGGTCGGGGCAATGATCCTTGAAAAGAGGCAAAGCTCTGCCGCCTTCGGGTCGGTGATACTCCATACGTTCGACCGCCTGCTTCAGCCCCTGGAGCAGCACCAGGCCTTTGCCCTCGGCATGAGTGGCGGTCTCGCGTTCCGCCAGCCACGCGAACACTTCTGCAATCGCTAGCACCGTGTCGCGCGCAGCCTCGGCGTCAATCGGCTCATCGTGGGCGATGGCACACACCTCCAGCGCCTGGGCGAATACCAATTGCTGCCACGCCCTGTCGTAGTCGTAACGGTCCGACAAGCGCTGGGAGGCACCATTAAGGCGCTAGTGGACCTTGATCAAGCCGATATGACTGGTTGCCCTGTCAGACAGCAGCAAGCATAAATAGGGTGAAAGGTGAATTTTCCTGAACAGTATCTCTGCCAGGTGCGGCGCCTGCGTCGAGTGCTGCAACAAACGGCGCGTGTAAGGAAAACTGTCGCGCCGTACGCCGTCTTCGCATTCGTACTTCACGATGGCGGCCACGAGATGATGGGTCGTCTCGTAGTCGTAATAGTTCCCCGCCCCTTTCCACCACTGGAAACAATCAAAAAAGCGCGCGCTCCGCAGGCGCCGAAAACGCTCGATCACGTCGCCCAGTTGGGACAGGTCCAGTGCTGGGCAATAGGCCTCCTGCTCGGAGCCGGTAAGCACCTTAGCTGAATCCCGCCGTGCAGGTCGCACGATGGCATTCATGCGATTCGCGGCCAGTGTGATATCGGCCGCGCATTGCTCCCAACTATCCCGCAGAGAGTCATCGGCCATCACGTACTGGAATGCACCGGCTAGAAAATCCTCGCGCGCCTCTGAATAGCGGAACTTCAGGTGAAAAACATACGGCCGCCTATAAGCCAGTACCATTTTCAACCACCATTCCTCGAACGCCACTTCGGGGTTTCCCTCGAGGCCCGCAATTGTTCCCACAGCAGTGTGCCGACCCGACAAGGTCGTCGTCTTCGAAGGAAACCTCATACCCACCGTGTGACGCAGACAACTTGTCGCGTGCTTGCAGGTAGCCCACGTCAGTAACACGGTCCTCATCGACACGAACATGCGGCGCCACCCAGCCGTCGACTCCGTGTCTGATGTTATAAAGAGACGCCACTGTCGCAAGCTCTTGCTTCAACTTTTGCGGCATGTCATCGGCGACGGGAACCGGCCTGACCACCTCCAGCAGCCCACTTTTGAAGGTCACCACGCGCTGCTGTTCAAGTTCGGCCAGCGGCACAGGGTCTTTCAGCGCCTGCCAGCCCTCCAGGTCATGCAACCAGGTTGCCTGCTCTTGCAAAAGGCCGAACACCGTGGTGCGGTTCAGTATGCGAGGATAAACAGTGCTGGCCGCCAGCAACTCAGCGATATAGCCATGCAGGAGTGTGATGAGGTCGGGCTCGCCCTGATTCTGACGTTCGTAAAAGTCGAGTTTCTTCTCGAGATCATAAATGAGACGTGCCGTATCCACCCCATGCCTCCTTGCGCCGCTGGAAATAGCCGGTCACGCTACCACTCCGGGGGCAGGGGCGCATTTGAATTTCGTGCGCGCAGCTTACCTAGCTACGCCGTGCGCCCTGCAACATTGTTTTCCAATCCTGAACCCAAAGTGTGTTTTCTGAAAAACAGCATCCCTCATTCCCTGATTGGATCGTCATTGGTTGGGACAGTGAGGCTAAAGCGGGTGGGAGTACTGGCTCTATGAACATCAATCGATGAACAGGCGCGTTAATTTCGAGAGCATTGAGCCAGTAATCTCAGGCTCGTGCGCTGCTTATGAACATCTGACATCGCCCACTTGTTAAATCATGTATTACGGAATGCTGTTCACAACCTCCCTGCATCACGACTTCGAAAAAATCGTTTCAGATGATCACGCTCTTTCAACGGGCCTTGTTGTTCAAAGTCATGGCGGCTGGTGATAGCATGCGCCCCCCCGGATTGGGGGCTTTATCACTTCCCGTAAGGAACACGCCCTGTGAAAGACTTCGTCATCAGCGTCAACAACCTCGTCCTCTACGTTTCCCTGGCCGTTATCTGGCTGGTCGCTATCGTGTCTCTGTTCACCGCCGGTTTCTTGCCAGCGCTGGGGATTTTCGTGGCCGGCACGTTGGTTTGGTGCATCGTTTCCGGTTTCTGGTTCGTCCAGTCGGCGACTTACGAAGAGCTGCGCAAGCTCAACGCTAATAAAGTCTGAAGTGTCTGTGCGGAGCCTTAGTGCTCCGCCTCTCTGGGCAACTAGCGCCTCTAAACCTGGATTCCCCACCCAGTAAATCGCAGTAGAACCCCTCCGAACCGCAACGGTCTGTTCCTTATTACTCTCAGGAATTGATCCGATGTCCGCGCACCGCAGCCTTGTGATACTCGCTCGAGGTGGATACGCCGCTCGAGGCGTGCTCTATTTGATCATCGGTATCTTCGCGTTACTCGCCGCCCATGACTCAACCAAACCCAAAGACAGTCACAAGAGTCTCGAAGCTTTGTTGGCCCAGCCATTCGGCTATTTTTTAGTAGGAATTGTAGTGGCAGGTCTGCTCGCGTTCGCAGCCTGGCGTGTGCTTCAAGCCACGCGTGATGTTGATCACCACGGCACAAAACTCAAAGGTTTGGTAATTCGCGCGGGTCTTTTGGCGGGCGGTCTGGTCAATGGCGCGCTCGCATTGTTTGCCTTGAGCCTGCTTGTGAGCGGGATCAAAAGTTCGGGTAGTTCCGGAGGGCAAACCAAAGACTGGCTGGCGCATCTGTTGTCGTGGGAATACTCGAATTTATTGGTTTACCTGATTGCGCTTATTCCGTTAGGCGTTGGCATTGCTCACATCATCAAGGGCTGGAAGGCCTCGTTTGAAAAGTATTTCGAGGCCGACGAAGACGTCATGCGCTATGTCCGCCCGGTGTCCCGATTTGGTCTGATTGCCCGTGGCGTGGTGTTTATAGAGATCGCATTGCTGCTGGCCGTCAGCGGTTCCGCTTATCAGGCGATGGATCCTCCCGGTATGAAAGAGGCCTTGGACGCGCTGCAAAATCTGCCCGCAGGATGGCTGATTTTGATGGTGATGGCCTTGGGGCTGATTGCCTTTTCGGTCTACAGTTTTTCTGAAGCGTGCTGGCGCAAGATCAACATGGACGTGCCGGGCGTTTCCAGTCAGTAGATCCTCAGGAATTAACTACGAACCGCCCTCCTGTTCCCGATACTTCGACAATCGTCCATCGAGCATTCTTTGGACGATCGGAGATGAGCAATGCATCCAGTGACGCCTGACGGTCGCTACTTTGTTGTCAAAGGGCAGCTATGGCGATGCACCAATCCCTCGCTGCAAGAAGATCTGCGACAGCAACTTGTAAACGAACTAATGACTGCCCGACGGGACGTAAAAGTTGCAAAAGCCGCCAGTGATCCGCAGCAATTGAAAGCAGTAAGAGCACGCGTCCATGCTGCAAAAGTTGCACTCGGAGAACGAGGCCCGGTGTGGTGGGACGATGGCAGTCCTGATCTAAACAGGCATCAAATTTCCAATACACCTTACGCGCAATGGTATGAAACGCTCTGCAAAGGAACTGACTAGCCCCCGCCAATACGGTCACCCGTCGAATTGCCTTGCACCGAGATTGACCAAAAGCCAAGCAAATCGTTAACTGTATGCATGTACAGTTAATCTGATAAGGCTTGCATCATGAGCATCACCCTCCTCGGCCCACTTGCGACCGGCGGCCAGAAGCTGCCCCTCTACTCATCCCGGGTGCCAGCGGGCTTCCCTTCCCCGGCGGCTGATCACATCGAGAAGCACATTTCCCTCGATGAGCTGTTCGACATCCGCGCGCCGCACGTGTACCTGGTGAGAATTGACGGCGACAGCATGCAGGGCGCCGGCATCTATTCAGGGGATCTGGTGGTCGTTGATCGAAGTATTGATGCGGTCAGCGGCGATATCGTCATCGCCGCGTTGAACTCCGAACCCTTCTGCAAGCGTCTGCTGCTGCGCGAGAACGCCGTGATGCTTTTGTCGGAGAACCCGAAATACCCGGCAAGACATGTCATGGAGGGCGACGAGTTGGTGATCTGGGGTGTGGTGAAATACAGCGTGCGCGATCATGACAACACCTGAACCGGTCTTCGCCCTGATTGACTGCAATTCGTTTTATGCGAGTTGCGAGCGGGTTTTCCGGCCCGATCTGGCGAGGACACCCATCGTGGTGCTGTCCAACAACGACGGCTGTGTGATTGCGCGCAGCTACGACGCCAAACCGTTTGTGAAAATGGGCCAGCCGTACTTCCAGATCAAGGATCATCTGCGCCGTAACGGCATCGTCGCGTTCAGCAGTAATTACGCGTTGTATGGCGACATGAGCGAGCGCGTCATGACCATCATCGAATCGCTGGTGCCTGCGCTTGAGGTCTACAGCATTGACGAGGCGTTTGCCGATCTGACGGGCATTGCTGGTGACTTGTCCGCGTTTGGTCGGCAGATGCGTTCTGCACTGTTCAAACGCACGGGCATTCCTGTCGGCGTGGGCATTGCCCGCACCAAAACCTTGGCCAAGCTCGCCAACCATACCGCGAAAAGGCTGCTGGACATCACCGGCGGCGTGGTCGATCTCTGCGATCCGTTCAAACGTGACTGGACGCTGCGCAACACCGATGTCGGCGAGGTCTGGGGCATCGGCAGGCGTATGAAAGCTCACCTGGAAGTCATGGGCATCAACACTGCCATGGACTTGGCGAAGGCCGACCCGTGGATGCTTCGGCAGAAATTCAGCGTGGTGATCGAAAAGACCGCACGCGAGCTCGCCGGCACGTCATGCCTCGAACTGGGAGAAGCTGACCCGCCGAAGCAGGAAATCTGCTGCAGCCGAATGTTCGGCACCCGACTCACGCAGATCGAGCCGATCAAGGAAGCCGTCGCGACCTACACCCAGCGTGCGGCCGAAAAACTCCGCGCGCAGAACTCGCTGTGCAAGAAGATCCGCGTGAGCATTCGCACCGGCATGTTCAATCCGGAAGAAGCGAAGTATGCGAACGGCGCGCTGGTGGAGTTGCCCTACCCGACCAACGATGTGCGTCTGATGACGAAAGCAGCCACCGAAGCGGTCAATCGGCTGTTTCGCCCGGGCTTCAGATACAGCAAGGCCGAAGTGCTGCTGATGGATTTGCGGCAGCCGGGTGAATTCACGGATGACCTGTTCGCCCATTCGCAACCGGCGATGGCGGACAAGGTCATGAGCGTTCTCGATGAGATCAATGGCCGCTGGGGTAAGGGAGTACTTCGGGTGGCCAGTGTGCCCGCCGCGCCTGATTGGGGGATGCGTCGAGACCTGATGAGCCAAAGCTACACGACCAAGGTCAATCAGCTGTGGACGGTCAAGGCCCGATAGCCGGCGGGTGTTGCCGAACATCCGACAACACCCGCTAGCGGCAAATTCCTAGATCATCGGCGAACTGCTGACTACCCGCAGCGCCAGGCCTTCATAGGCATCGAGAACAATGGTGAATTCACCCTCCGGCGTAAGGTCACCTTCGACCCGCTCGTTGATGATGTCGACCACCGGCCCCGGCGCAATGTTGGGCAAGTGCAGGGTTTCAGTAATCGGTGTCGCGCCGAAGTTCAGGGCGGTGATCTGCGTGCCTTTGCCCGCAGGCAGTTCGTGAACCATGATCAGCAACCCCGGGTGTTCAACGTCCGGAACCAGAATTTGCCGACTGGCGGCAATATCGTAGGCCCGGCGCGCCGAGAGAATTCGCTGCAGTTGCGAGGCAAACGAATCCGGATCCTGCATTTGCGCAGGCAGGCTGCCGTACAAGGATTTCGAACGCGGCATGAGGCCCGCTGACAGCGACGCCTCCGGGTTCAGATCCACCAGATCGTAGGCACCACGATGAATCCAGCGGGTATCGCCATCGCCCATCAGATGCTCGACCTGCTCTGCCGGCAAAGGCAGTGCACCGACAAGATCCCACCCCGACAACGCGAACACCCCGGGTTGCATCGCGTTGTACATCACCAGCAGCAAATGGATCTGTTTGATCTGCTGAATATCCGCAGGGGTAATGGCATCAAGGTCGCGAATGCCGAGGGCGGCGGTGATGATACTGGCGGTGGTGCAGGACACGCCGTTGGTCACGAACTTGAGATTGTAGGGTGCGTGTTCGCCGGTCAGGCGTTCGTACATCTGCTCACGGATGTGTTCGCGCAAGATGTTGCCGGGGAACGTCTGGCCCTGGAACAGATAGGTGTCGTGGGCATGCAACGTCCAGAAATGCACCAGTTCCAGCGTCAGTTCGTCATGGTTCTGCAAGGCATGGATTAGCGAGCCCGGGTCGATGCCGAGCGTGTGCATCTGGCGCAGCATCAGCCGCAGGAATTCGGTATCGCCCATCAGCAACGCGTGCTGGTAGGCCGGCCGGGTGATGAAATCGTAGGAGAGATCGGCGCCGCCGTGGGACATGGCAGCGATGTCGTCAACCGTCAAATTCAATTCCTGAAAGCTGAAGCCGCCGGCCTTGCGAATCGCCCCGCCCAGCAATTGGTTGCCGGTGATCGACAGCGGATGGCTTTCCGACCAGGCAGTGCCGTCGAGCTTGCGCTCCACACCGAGAAATCCGTTGGCATCGAGACGGAGGATTTTCGCGCCCATCACGTCAATGGCATGCAGCGCATCGCCGATGATCATCTGCTGCGCGGCAAAGGTCGGATCCAGCCAGTTCAACGACGGCTGGCCTTCCTTGAAATAATGCAAGTACACCCAGCGGCGCGGCTTGCCATCAACACCCATGACGATCGACGTCGCGCTCCAGTCGGTTTCCTTGACTCCCGGTTCGAAGAAGATCACCCGTTGCAACTGGCCGACGATGTAATGCTTGTCGCGCAGCGCATCAACCTGCTGCGGGCTGAGGTTTTGCGCGTCACGCCCCTCTGCCACATCAGGCAGCAGCGGCCAGTCCTCCTCGCGGATTTCGACCATGTGATAGAGCCCCGGATAATCTTCGTAGGCCATCTCGGCCAGACGAAAATCCGCGCCCTTGCCGGTATGCGACGGGATCACATCATCGATGACGACGGCATTGTGCGCAGCGGCCATGCGGGTCAGCGCCTGCAACTGCGCCTCGGTGCCCAGTTGCGGGTCGATGTCGAAACTGATGCGGTCGAAATTGCCGTCGATGGTCGGCGTGTGCTCAGTGCCCCGCAGGCCCCCGGACTTTTTCAGCGGCCCGTTATGAATACCCTGAATGCCGATTTTCGAGAGCAGGTGCCACAAACCTTCATCGCCCAAGGCCTCCAGCACGGTGCCGTTTTCACGGGTAACAATGGAAGCGGGATACGCGGTAAACCAGACCGAGGCCAAAGCCGAAGCGTCCCGAGGCCGGGTATGGGCATAAGGCTGCTGCCACAAGCGACCCTGTCCCGAATAGAGTTTGGCCCGCTGCCTTGCGGCATGCAGCATGGATTGTTCGACCAACCACGCCACTTGGTTCTGTTCAGCCGTCGTCATGAAAACCATTGCCTCTCGTTGGAGTGAGCGTGCGATCGGGCATTGCATCCAGCACAGCGACGCCGCCCGATTCATTTATGTATGAGGCCCGGAGGTGGATTTCGTTGCATTGGTCTTGGCGAAGTCGCCTCGACCCGGCAGACAGGGCGGAAAAATCAAATAGCCAAATGCCCCGGCGCCTCGCCATGGTGCAATTCGCCTCCATTTGGAGCGCATGCTCTCCGTTTGCGCCCCGTAAACATTGTAGTTTCCAAGGAAAATCCGAGTGGCACCCTCCTTGCTAGCAATAAATCCGTAACTGCTAGCAATCAGGAGAATCACCCATGGCAACTCGGTTTCAAAACCTGCAACGTCTGCTGTTTCCCGTGGCTGCGGCAGTCACGCTCAATATGGCAATGTTCGGTTGCGCGCAAGCGGCTGAGCCGCCGATCAAGGTCGGTCTGGTCGCGGCCCTTTCCGGGCAGTCGGCCAAATCCGGTGAAGCCCTGACGCGGGGTTTGACCATGGCGATCAATGAGGTCAACGCCAGTGGCGGCGTGCTCGGTCGTCCTCTGGAATTGGTGCGTCGCGACGATGAAAGCAATCCGTCGAAGGGCATCCTCGCCGCGCGCGAACTGGTGCAACGCGAGAAAGTCGCCGTACTGTTTGGTGGTCTTGATACGCCGGTTTCGCTGGCGATAGTGCCGCTGGTCAATCAGATGAAAGTGCCGTTCATGGGCATCTGGGCGGCCGGTACAAAAATCACTGAGAACGGCGCGCCTGACAACTATGTGTTCCGTGTTTCCGCTGTCGATGAGTTGGTGGATGAGGCGCTGGTGAAATATGGCGTCGACCACGGCATGAAGAAGCCGGGGATGATCCTCATCAACAATCCGTGGGGCGAATCCAACGAGGCGGGCTTCAAGCGTGCGCTGGAAAAACGCGGCATGGCCAACGCCGGTGTCGAGCGGATTCAGGACAGCGATCTCGACGTCGTTCCGCAACTCACTCGCTTGAAAAACGCCGGTGCCGACACCCTCCTCCTCGTCGGTAACGTAAGCCCTTCCGCGCAAGTCGTGAAATCTCTGGATCGCATGGGCTGGGACGTGCCGGTCGTTTCGCACTGGGGCCCGGCCGGTGGCCGCTTCGGCGAACTCGCGGGGCCGAACGCCGGGCGCGTGCATTTCATCCAGACCTACGTGTTCACCGAACACAACAGCGCCAAGGGCGATGCCTTGTTGGCCGCATTGAAAACCGCCTACCCGCAGATCAAAACCCTGGCTGACGTCACCCCGGCGGTGGGCATCGCCAATGCTTACGACGGCCTGCACCTCGCCGTTGAAGCGATCAAAAAAGCCGGCAGCACCGACGGCAAAGCGATCCGCGACGGCTTTTACGCCATCAGCGAATACGACGGTTTGATCAAGGACTACAAGCAACCGTTTACCCCGACCAAGCATGACGCGTTAGGGCCGGACGATTATCTGTTCACGCACTTCGTCAACGATCAAATCGTCCCGCTCGCGCCTAAGGAGTAAGCCATGTACACCGCCGCCATCATCTCCGGGCTGGGCCTCGGCAGCATGTACGCGTTGCTGGCGTTAGGTTTTCACCTGACCTACGTCGTCTCGCGCACCGTCAACTTTGCCCAGGGCAGCGCCATGATGGTCGGCGCGGTGTTGGGCTACACCTTTTGCATCAACTGGGGCTGGTCGCTGTGGTTTGCGCTGCCGCTGACGTTGCTGCTCTGTGCGCTGTATGGCTTGGCCATCGAGCGCTGGCTGGTGCGGCCGTTTCACAGTCGCGGCTCACAGGCGTGGCTGATGGCGACGGTGGCCGGCGGGATTCTGGTGGATAACCTGGCGCTGTTCACCTTCGGCAAGGAGCCTCGGCAGTTTGAAAGCAGCCTCGCCAACCTGAATGTCGAGATGTTCGGCAGCAACGTCGGTGCCCTGCAATTGCTGATTCCGCTGGTTGGGGCGGCGATTGCGCTGGCGTTGTATCTGGTGCGGCGTTACACCCGGCTGGGCAAAGTGCTGGAAGCCTGCGTGCAGAATCCTCGCGCGGCGATGCTGATGGGCATCAACGTCAATCGTGTGGTCGCCATCGCTTTTGCGATCTCGACAGTGTTTGCCGCCGTCGCCGGTTTGTTGATTGCGCCGCTGTTCAGCGTCAACGCGGAAATGGGCATGTTGTTTGGCCTGAAAGCCTTTGCGGTGGCGATTCTTGGCGGCATCACCAGCGCTGGCGGCGTGTTCACGGCGGGGTTGCTGTTTGGTCTGACGGAAGCGCTGATCACCATGTATTTTGGCTCGGCGTTTACCCAGATATTCACGTTTGCGCTGGTGATTGTCGCATTGGCGATTCGTCCCAACGGTCTGTTCGGCAGCCAGGCATTGGTGAAAGTATGAAGAACCTTCCCTCCTTGCTGATCGCCCTACTCGCGGTCGTTTCTGGGGTCATGGCGTTCACGCTGGACAGCTATTCCCTGCTGGTTTTCACCCTGTGCGCGCTGGCGACAGTGGTCGGCGTGAGCCTGAATATTCTGATCGGCCTGAGCGGGCAGATTTCCTTTGGCCACATTGCCTTCTACGCGATCGGTGCCTATGTGTCGGCGCTGCTGACCTTGGCGGGTTGGCCGTTATGGCTGGCGCTGCCGATCGCCGGTGTCGCGGCTGGGGTGATTGGCGCGCTGTTGGCGATTCCGGCCCTGCGGGTTACCGGCCCGTATTTGGCGATGATCACCATTGCCTTCGCTTTTGTCGTGCATCACAGCTTGATCGAATGGCGTGACGTCACGGGCGGCTCCAACGGTTTGATGGGCATCCCGATGCCGGAATTTGCCGGGCTTGATCCGTCGATTTTCCTTGCCCTGTTGGCTGCCGCGTTGATGATTGGCGCCCTGCTCTTCTATCAGCGCCTCAGCCACAGCCGCTGGGGCAAAGCCATGCGCGCGGTGAAAGCTTCGGAAATTGCTGCGCGCTCGCTGGGTTTCAATCCGGTCATCAGCAAAACTCTCGCCTTTGCTTTGTCGGCGGCGTTGACCGGACTCGCGGGTGGCTTGCTCGCGCTGTTGCTGATGTTCATCAACCCGGAATCCTTTCCGTTTTCGCAGTCGATTTTGTTTGTGCTGGCAGTGATCGTCGGCGGCAGCGGCATGCTCTTCGGGCCGCTGATTGGCGCGTTGTTGATTGTGCTGGTGCCGGAACTGCTCTCGGATTTTGCCGAATACCGGTTGCTGATTTTTTCCACGTTGCTGCTGTTGGTGCTGTGGATCGCACCGAATGGCCTGCTGGGCGCCCTCGCCCGACGCTGGATCAAACCCACGCGTTTGCAGCCGCCCACTCACTTCAATGAGCAGAGTATCGCCGCGCATTTGCGCAGCCGTGGCGTGAATTCAGGCTTGCGGGTGACTGATATCGGCATTCGCTTCGGCGGCGTGCAGGCCGCGCAACACGTCAGTTTGCATGCCCCGGCTGGCAGCATCACCAGCATCATCGGCCCTAACGGCGCGGGCAAAACCACTGTGCTCAATATGATCAGCGGCTTCTATGTGCCGGACTCTGGACAGATTGAACTGCAACAGCCGCTCGCCGGGCTGCCTGCCTGGAAAAGCGCCCGGGCCGGGATTGCCCGTACGTATCAGACCACCCTGCTGTTCGGCGAAATGTCGGTGTTGGACAACCTTCTGGTGGCGATGCAGCAGGGCCGCATGGGCCTGCCGTTCAGCCTTTCCACAGTCGAGCAGCGCAGTCTGGCGCTGGATCTGTTGGCTCTGGTCGGCTATCGCGGCGAAGTGAATATTGCCGCCGAAGATCTACCGCATGTGGATCGGCGTCTGGTGGAAATTGCCCGTGCATTGGCGACGGCGCCTGCAGTGTTATTGCTGGATGAACCGGCAGCGGGCCTCAGTCGTCGTGACACGGATGACCTGGCCATTCTGCTGCGCAAACTGGCGGATTTCGGCCTGATAGTGATCCTGGTCGAGCACGACATGGCGCTGGTCATGTCGGTGTCCGAGCACTTGCTGGTGCTCGACGCCGGCAAACCTATCGCCTCGGGGCCGCCGGCTGAAATTCGGCAAAACCCGCAAGTCATCGCTGCTTATCTGGGCGGTACCGAGTATCAAGCCACGCCTCGCGAGCAGGTGTGGAATGGCAGCCGCGATGCGCGTTTGTACGTCAAGGATCTGCTCATCGATTACGGCGCGTCAGCCGTGGTCGACAAGGTCAATCTGCTGGTCAATCCCGGCGAACTGGTGGCGATTCTCGGCGCGAACGGCGCGGGCAAATCGAGCATCCTGCAGTGTCTGGCCGGCCTGCATCGCGCCAGCGGCGGCAGTATTTTGCTGGACAACGAAAACATCGAACTGGCCAACGCCAGCACCATCGCCGCGAAAGGTCTGGCCCTGGTGCCGGAGGGCCGTCAGGTTTTCCCGTATTTGAGTGTGCGCGACAACCTGTTGCTCGGCGGCTATTCGCGCCGTGACAGCTTTGATGCCGAGGCTGAAATCGAGGCCATCCTCAAGCGCTTCCCGCGCCTGCGAGATCGCATCGACAACCCGGCCGGGCTACTTTCCGGCGGCGAACAACAAATGGTCGCCGTGGGCCGTGGCCTGATGGCCAAGCCAAAAATCCTCTTGCTCGATGAGCCGTCACTGGGTCTGTCGCCCGCGATGATCGGCGAGTTGTACGACGCACTGGCGGCGCTGCGCGACGAGGGCGTGACCATCCTGCTCGTGGATCAAATGGCCAACCTCGCGCTGCAAGTGGCGGATCGCGCTTACGTCCTCGAAACCGGCATCATCGTCAAAGCCGCCGGCTCCGCAGAACTGCGCGCCGACAAAGCGCTGGCTGCGGCTTATCTGGGTGAAGGGGCCAGCGCATGAGCGCCCTGAAAATCATCAATGCACGGCTCGGAAGCGATCACCGCGTGAGCGAGTTCTACGTTGAGAACGGCTACTTCGTCGACGCCTTCTGCGCGAATGCCAGCCACTGGCAAACCCTCGATCTGCACGGCCAACTGATGATGCCGGGGCTGATAGAAACCCATATCCATCTGGACAAGGCCTGCATCATGCAGCGCTGTCATTTGCAGGAAGGCACCCTGGCTGAAGCCGTCACGCAAACCCGCGCGGCGAAAGCCGAATTCACTGAAGACGATGTTTATCAGCGTGGTGCGCAGGTGCTGGACAAAGCAATCGTGCAAGGCACGACGCACATGCGCACCCACGTCGAGCTGGATCCGCAGATCGGTCTGACCGGGTTCAACGCGATTCGCCGTTTGCAGGCTGATTACGCCTGGGCCATCAGTCTGGAAATCTGCGTGTTTCCCCAGGAGGGTCTGCTGAATAATCCCGGGACTGAGGCGCTGTTGTGTCAGGCACTGGAAAGCGGCGCGACGGTGCTCGGCGGCTGCCCGTACATGGACAGCGACCCTCATGGGCAGATCCAGCGTCTGTTTGAACTGGCGGTGCGCTACGACTGCGACCTCGATCTGCACCTGGATTTCGACCTGAACACCGAAGGCATGACGGTCATGGAAGTCGCACGCTGCACGCAGCTGCACGGCTGGGGCGGACGCGTCACCATCGGGCACGCGACCAAGTTGTCGACGCTGCCCCGTGAGCCACTGACGGTGCTGGCTCTGCATCTTGCCAAAGCAGGCGTGCAGGTGACTTGTCTGCCGAGCACCGATCTGTTTTTGCTCGGCCGCGAGGCGTTCCACAACAAACCCAGAGGCTTGGCGCCACTCGCGCATTTGCATGCGTGCGGCGTGACCTGCTCGGTCTCGACCAACAACATCGGTAACCCGTTTACGCCGTATGGCGATGCGTCGTTGATCCGTCAGGCCAACCTGTTCGCCAACGTCAGTCAGATGGGCACGGTGGCGGAACTGCTGCAATGTCTGGCGTGGGTCTCCAGCGAGTCGGCGGTGATGCTGCGATTGCAGGATTACGGTTTGCGACCAGGCTGCCGCGCCGATTTCATCGTGTTCGACGCGTCCTCGCCAGCGGCGGTGATCGCTGAAATAAGCGCACCGTTGATGGGCTTCAAGGGCGGGCGCCAGACGTTTAGTCGGCCGGCAGCAACGTTGATCAAACCGCGTTAATCAATCAGCGCCTGCTTGAGGTTGAACTCGGCGGGCGCAGTTTCTTCCAGCGCCAACTGCGCTTCCAGTTCATCCAGATGCTCAATCATCACCGCCACCGCTTTGGCGTTATCGCCATTTTCCAGCGCGGTGATGATTTCCTGATGCTCGTCGGACGCACACGACGGCACGTCATTACGCTGATACAGCGCGACGATCAATGAGCTGCGCACCATCAGGTTGGCGAGGATATCGCTGAGCACCGTGTTGCCACTGATCTCGCCGAGCAGCAGGTGAAACTCGCTCAGCTCGCGGACGATGGCGCGGCGATCGGTGTCGTTGGTGGCTTTGCGTTCGTTGTTCATGTGTTGGGCGATACGCTGACGCTGCGTGCGCATGGTGTCCGGCGTGATCGCCTCGACAATTGCGCGCTCGATGGCACGCCGGGCGCTGAAAATATCCCGCGCTTCGCGTGCCGTCGGCTGGGCAACCATGGCGCCGCGATTGGCTTCGATAGTCACCACTTTTTGCATCGCCAGACGCTGCAACGCCACCTGCACATGATTGCGGTTGGCTTTCAGGGTTTCGACGATATGCGCTTCGATCAATCGCGTGCCGGGCGGCAGGCGATGCTGGGCGATAGCCTTGAACAGCGCATCGACGATCCGTTGCACCTCAAGCTGTTTGGCGGTGACAGTGCTCAAGCCCATCCTTTCCTCTGTTTTTCAGAACGCCGCAGGCCAATCCACAACAATGTGTCTGGCGGGCAATCGGCGGCATTATCCGCCAGCCGCCCGAGCCCGGCAAATGTGCGCTGCAAGGATCAGTCCGGTTGACCGAGCCCGGTGCCCTCCCCCCGTGGATCGTGCATGGCGCTGCGCCGACCCTCGGCGTCAATCGCAATAATCCCGGCGTGGCCGGTCATGGGGCTGCGCACTGGAATGATTTCCACCTCATGGCCCAACATGCCGAGGCCTTCAATCGCGGTCGCAGCCATATCGCCTTCGAGTTTGAGGTTGTCCGTGCTGTCGAAAAAGCTGCGCCCCAACAGAAAACGCGGCGCGTGCAACGCCTGATCAATCGGTTGTTGATAGTCGATCAGTTGCGTCGCCAACACCATCTGCGTTTGCGGTTGACCATCGCCGCCCTGCGTGCCGAAGAACCAGCGGCGGCCATCGTCAGCCAGATAGCAGGACGGATTGAGCGTGTGCGCCGGACGCTTGCCCGGTGCCCAGCCGTTGACGTGTTGGGGATTGGCGTTAAATCCGGCCGCGCGGTTTTGCCACAGCACGCCGGTGTCACCGAGAATGCAGCCCGACCCGAAGTCATGGAACAGGCTCTGGATCAGGCAAGCCGTACGGCCCTGCGCATCGGTCGCGGCCATCCAGATTGTATCGGCGGGCCGCCCCGGCTCGTTCCACGGCGCCGCGCGCTGATCGTCGATGGCATCGGCATAGGCTTTAATCTGCGCATCTTCAAGACTGGCAGCAAAATCCCACGGCTGGCTCAGCGGATCGCACAACTGCGCATTGCGGCGCAGCAGGCCCTGTTTGATCGCTTCGACCAGATAGTGATAGTAAAGCGCGCTGCCGTTACCGACGTCCGCCAGCGGTTTGTGTTGCAGCGCGGCCATGGCTTGCAGCGTGTACAAACCCTGACTTGGTGGCGCGACGTTGTAGAGTTGGCCATCGCGATAACGTACCGAAATTGGTGCGACTTCGGGTGCGCGAGTTGCCGCCAGATCGGCCGCCGTCAAGCCGCAGCCCAAGCGATCAAATGCAGCCCCGAACGCCTCGGCCAGTTCGCCGTGGTAGAAATCCTCGACGCCGTGTTTCGCCAGATGCCGCAGGGTGTTGGCCAGCTCGGGTTGGCGCAGGGTGTCGCCCTCGCGTAACCAGTGCCCATCGTGTTTGCACAGACGATGCAGATCCTGCAATTGCTCGATCAGAGGTTGGCGCAGGGTTTGCCAGAACAGCTGCGAGCGCGACACCTGCACACCGGCATCGGCTACGCTGGCGGCGTCACTTAACAGATCAGCCCAGCCGAGCCGCGAGCCCCATTCATGCCGACTGATGTTCGCCGCCGTCTGCCAACTGGCCATCGCGCCCGCCGTGCTGGCAACCGACGCCGGGCCGCGCACGGTGATGATTCCGCCCTCGGGCAAACGTTGCCCGGCCTGACCAATCCCCACGATGGTGCGCACCTGACTGTCGTGGATCATCCATAGGGCATCGCCGCCCAGGCCAGTCATGTGCGGGAACACCGCAGCGAGCATCGCACTGGCGGCGAGCATGGCATCAATGGCTGTGCCGCCCGCGTCGAGAATACGCAGGCCGGCGGCGCTGGCATCGGCATGAGGCGTACAGATCACCGCACGGCTGGAGGTTGCGATCATGGTGGCGGGCTCTCTCTTTGCTAGTGACCGTTATGTTGATTGCTAGCAAAGCAAGATGTATGCCTTCAGGAGCCGCTATTCCTGCTCGTAGGTAACGTCCACCAGCGGGATCGGTTCAATTGCCCAGGCGCGGATTTGACGACGCTCGGGGCTCGGTACCGCACAAGCCTTGCGCCCGGTAAATATTCGAGCGAGACGTTCTTCATCAATGCGCCAGCCACGCTGTTCCAGTGCCTGCACGTCTTTGCGGAAGGCGATTTGCAGCGCGTCGGATTTCAACGAGACCTCTTGCTGAAAGGAGTCCGGCACGCGCTCGGGTCGTACGTTTTTCAGCACGGCGTGATCCTGTTCGAAGATACGAATGTTGCTGGCAATGAACCGGCGATCCAGCAGCCGTGAGCGCAGGAATGTTCTGCCCATCATCCACCAAGTTCGCGTGCGGTTGGCGTCAATCGGCACGTGCGCCGAGACGATGTAGATCCGCCAGCCATTGGGTAATTCGAGCTCCAGCGTTGTACACGGGCCGGACAAATGAAAACCCGGAACAGTGACCACACTGACAAACTCGGTGGAAGATTTGCGTCTCAACAGCCCTTTGCGCGCGGGCCTGCGCATGAGCATTTGTGCGCTGCCGCTCCACGCATCGCTTTCCACATCGAACGCTTCAATCTCGGGATGATCCGGATCGCCGAAGGTTGAACCATGCACAAAGGGAGCGTGGGCGAAATCGAGGCCGTTTTCGATAATCCGATCCCAACTGGCCTGCCAATCGAAATGACCACTGACCACCCGAATGGCCGGATCGTCGATCCAGTCGAGCGTTGGTAGAGGCGGACGTTCCGCTTCAGGGAGATCACCTAAAAACGCCCAGATCCAGCCATAGCGTTCCAGCGTTGGATAGGCGTCGACGCGAGCCTTCGCCGGAATCCGCTGGTCTGGCTGCGCGGGTATGTGCGTGCAGACGCCATCCGCACCAAACCGCCAGCCGTGATACGGACACTGCACGCTGTTGCCAACCTTGCTGCCGGCCGACAGCGAACCGCCGCGATGCACGCACACATCTGAAAGCAGATGCGCGACGCCCGCCTCATCACGGAACGCCACAAACGGTTGCCCGAGCAATTGCACCGGCATCAATCCTTCAGTCAATTGCGACGAGGGCAGAACGACATACCAGAGGTTCGTGAGCATGGGGCGCGGGTGATTCCGTCAATTCGGTTAGCTGAGATCATAAAACGAAAGCGGCTCCGAAGAGCCGCCATGTCTGCCTTTCTTGATTCAACGACGCAGAAAGCGGTTGACCAACAGCAGCACTGCCGCACCGATGGCCAGTGCAGCCACTGGTTTTTCTTTAACAAACGTCGAGACGTTGTCCAACGTGTCGCCGTAGGTTTTGGTCAGTTGGCCCGAGGCCTGACGTGCAGCGCCTTCAGCGTCCAGCCGTGAATCGCCGATCAATTTCCCGACTGCGCTCTGCGCCTTGCCAGCAAGTTTTTCTGCAACGCCTTCAACTTGTTCACTTTTCATAATTCATCAAACCTTCGTCTGTAAGTGGAGAGTTCAGAATCGACCTGAGCGTGTGCCGAGAGGCTATCTGCACAGCATTAGGGGAACGGGCGTGGTGATTGGTTCCATCGAGATGAGCTTCAGCAGCCGAAAACCACTGTTTGCTGACCTCGTGCTGGACTCGCAAATACCTATACAGAAGACTACCCTTGTATAACTTATTGCCGGCCTGGCGATGACCTCGAACTTAACGGACTCCGATTGATGAATGCGACGCGGCGCTTGTGCCTGGTCTTGGGCGACCAATTGTCTTTCGACCTCGCCTCCCTGCAAGGCCTCGATCAGGATCACGATGCCGTGCTGCTGGTCGAGGTGATGGAGGAAGCCAGCCATGTCCCCCACCATCCACAAAAAATCGTGCTGATCTTCAGTGCCATGCGGCATTTCGCTGAGGCTTTGCGTCAGCGTGGCGTTCGCGTGCACTACGTCACGCTGACGGATCCGGACAACAGCGGATCGGTGCCGAGCGAACTACAGCGCTGGCACGCACTGCTTAATCCCAATGAGATTCACCTGACAGAGTGCGGTGACTGGCGCCTGGAGCAATCGATCAAGGATTGCGGCTTGCCCATCCAGTGGCACAGCGATGCTCGCTTTCTTTGCACACGGAGCGAATTTTCCGACTGGGCGCAGGGCAAAAAGCAACTGCGCATGGAGTTCTTTTACCGTGAAATGCGCCGCAAAAGCAGGCTGTTACTCAACGGTGACGGCAGCCCGGTCGGAGGCGCCTGGAACTTCGACGGCGACAATCGCAAAGCCTTGCCCAAGGGCGTGCGGCCCCCTCCTCCCGTGCGCTTCAAACCCGACGCCATCACCCAAGAGGTGCTTGCGTTGGTGGCCGAACACTTCGCCAGCCACTACGGCGCGCTCGAGACGTTCGATTACCCGGTGACGCACGCCGACGCACAGGCATTGTGGGAGTACTTTCTCGATTGGGGTCTGGCCGCGTTCGGCGATTATCAAGACGCCATGGCCAGCAACGAACCCTTTCTGTTCCATGCGCGGATCAGCGCGGCGCTCAATATTGGTCTGCTGGATCTTCGGCAGATTTGCAGCGATGTCGAATCAGCCTATTGGTCGGGCGGCATTCCGCTCAACGCGGCTGAAGGTTTTATTCGGCAACTGATCGGCTGGCGCGAGTACGTCCATGGCGTCTACTGGCTGAAGATGCCCGACTACGCGCAAGGCAATGTCTTCGGCAACACCCGCGTGCTTCCAGAGTTTTACTGGACAGGCAAAACGCAGATGAACTGCATGCGCCAGGCCATCGGTCAAAGCCTTGAACATGCTTATGCGCACCACATCCAAAGGCTGATGGTCACCGGCAATTTCGCCCTGCTCGCGGGTATCGCACCCAGCCAGATATGCGAATGGTATCTGGCGATCTACATGGACGCCTTCGACTGGGTGGAACTGCCCAACACACTGGGCATGGTCATGCACGCCGATGGTGGTTATCTGGGTTCAAAACCCTATTGCGCGAGTGGCCAGTACATCAAGCGCATGTCTGACTATTGTCGTGACTGCGCCTACAAAGTAAGCGAAAGCACCACCGACGACGCCTGCCCTTTCAATTCTTTGTATTGGCACTTCCTCATGCGCCACGGCGACCTACTGCGTGGCAATCCGCGCATGAGCATGCTCTATAAAAACCTCGACCGCATGCCTGACGCCAAGCAGCAGGCGCTATGGCAACGCGGCGAGTTCTTGCTCGCCAAACTGGATCACGGTGAGTCGTTGTGAAAAAGAGCGAGCTGCCGGTCAAGACCTGCGTGACCTGCGGCCTTCCCTTCACTTGGAGAAAGAAATGGGCGCGCTGCTGGGAGCAAGTACGCTACTGCTCGGAGCGCTGCCGAAGAACCCGATAGATCTCGCCAACCACCTGCGCCACGGCTTCTTCAATCGTGCCTTCATTGCGGCACAACACCCAACCCTGATCCGCCACCGCGCGCGCGAACGCCTCGGTACACGCGACGTGCTCTTCGCGCTTGTGGATCACCGTGCTGCCCAGCCCCCGGGAGCGTGCCGCCGCCCTTGCCCAGGAAATATCAGGATCGGTCACGACGCCAACATGCAGATCCGGCACGCGCACGTCTCGCGCCATGTTCAGTTGGAGAATCTCTGCGAACGGGACGGTTCGCCGAAACGCCGCGTCTGACGGGTACCAACGGTCGATCAGGATGATGCTGTCCAGCGGTTGCTTGGGCAGCACATGCTGTGAAATCCAGCTGCGGCTATCCGCCAGACGCTGACAAATAGCCCACTCCAGATCCGTGGAGGGGTCTCTTGCGAGTCGATTGACGAGGGCCATGGTGCCAGCCCTGTCTGGATCGTTTTTTCTCTCGCACAGGCGGATGACTTTCTTGTTGTCGGCCCTCAGGGCTGCCGTCACGGCTTCCAACAGTGTGGTTTTGCCGGTGCCTTTGGGGCCATCGAGAGAAATAAACAGCGCGGGATTCATCGTTCACACGGCGTGTTGAGACATTGGTGGGCACTTTAACCGTATTGATGACATTCAATCAGCTCATAGCTGTCCTTTGCCTACACTTCTTTGCCTGACCCGAGGCTGCATTTCAATCTCTGCAATCTTGTCATTTACCAACACTTGAGGCACGGTCGAACCCACTGACATCTCTGCCAAAGGAATTACGCCATGTCGAAGCTCTATCCCAGTATCGATCCCGAGGGGTTGGTCGAGTACTCCGTGGTCTACACCGACCGCTCGCTGAACCACATGTCGCAGTCCTTTCAAGCGGTGATGAAGAACATTTCCCAGACCCTCAAGCAGGTCTACAACGCCCAAGGCGTTGCGGTGGTACCGGGCAGCGGCACGTTCGGCATGGAAGCGGTGGCGCGGCAGTTTGCGACTGGCCAGCAATGCCTGGTGATACGCAATGGCTGGTTCAGTTATCGCTGGAGCCAGATCCTTGAGATGGGCAACATCCCGGCGGCCACCACGGTGCTGAAAGCTCGCCCCGTCGATGCCGGTCACCAGGCTGCGTACGCCCCGCCGCCGCTGAACGAAGTGCTGGCAGCGATCGCTGCGAATAAGCCGAAGATTGTCTTCGCGCCCCACGTTGAAACGTCCTCCGGGATTATCCTGCCCGACGAGTACCTGCGGGCCGTCGGCGACGCCGTGCATGCGGTGGGTGGTCTGTTCGTGCTGGACTGCATCGCCTCGGGCACGCTTTGGGTTGATATGCACAAATGCGCCGTCGACCTGCTGATCAGCGCCCCGCAGAAAGGCTGGAGCGCCTCCCCTTGCTGCGCGCTGGTGATGTTCAGTTCATTGGCCCTTGAGCGCATCGAACACACGCAAAGCAGCAGCTTCGCCTGCGACCTGAAAAAATGGCTGCAGATCATGCAAGCCTACGAACAGGGCGGCCACGCCTACCACGCGACCATGCCCAGCGATTCCCTCGCGCGGTTTAACGACGTGATGAAAGAAACCCAGGCCTACGGTTTCGACAAGATTCGCGACGAGCAACAGGCTCTGGGCGATCGGGTACGCGCGATGTTGACCGGCAAAGGCTTCAAAAGCGTGGCCGCTGAAGGCTTTCAGGCCCCGGGCGTGGTGGTGAGTTACACCGACGATGCCGACATCAAAAACGGCAAGAAATTTGCCAACCACGGTCTGCAGATCGCCGCTGGCGTGCCGTTGCAATGCGACGAGCCGGCCGACTTTCAGACCTTCCGCATCGGGTTGTTCGGGCTGGAGAAGCTGCACAATATCGAGCGTACGGTGAGCACGCTTGAGCAGGCGCTGGATGAGGTGATGGTTGACTGATCGGGCGCGGATGACTCGTCGCTCCGGACACATTGTGTAAAGCGATCGCCGAACCTTTCCCACGGAAACGCCGTCCGAGCTAAGGCATCACTGCTCCCGCTCGCCACGAGGTTTCCGTTTGAAAGCTGCCATCGTCAAAAAATACCGTTTGATCATCAAGACCCTGGGCTATGTCGGCTGGGCCTTGTTCTGGCTGTTGTTGTGGGACATCGCCGTCACGGTCGACTTCATGCTGTTTCTCAACGCCAAGCTGAATTTGCCGCTGATGCCCCTGACGTTATTGGGCTCGGCATTGATCGTGCTGATCAGTTTTCGTAACAGCAGCGCTTACAACCGCTGGTGGGAGGCGCGGACGCTGTGGGGTTCGATGATCAACAGTTCGCGCAGTTTTGCCCGGCAGGTGCTGACGTTGCTGGATGATCCCGGTACCGAGGTGAATCCGGTCAAGTCGACGTTGCTGCGTCGTCACGTTGCTTACGTGAATTGCTTGGCGGCGCATCTGCAAGGTTTGCCTTGCCCTGAGGAAGTCCGGGCGTTTATTCCCGCTGACGAATTCGCCCGCAGTGGCACGACCAATAACTTCGCCAACGACATTCTCACCGGCTCCGCTGCGTTGTTGGCGCGGGAATACAAGGCCGGGCGTCTGGACAGCATTCGTCTGGCGCGGCTGGAATCGACGCTGGTGGATCTGTCGAACAGTCAGGGCGGTATGGAGCGAATCGCGAATACGCCGCTGCCCTACCCTTATGTGTATTTTCCGCGGCTGTTTATCTCGTTGTTCTGCCTGATCGTGCCGGTGGGGCTGGTGGAATCGCTGGGCTGGTTTACGCCGCTGGCCTCTACCGTGGTCGGGTTTATGTTGCTGGCGATCGAGCGCATCGGTACCGATCTGCAAAGTCCGTTTCGTCATAGCGAGCATCAAATTCAGATGGAAGCGCTGTGCGAAACCATCGAGAAAAACCTGCAGTCGATGCAACGCGATTCGTTGGGCGACGTGCGCCGGCACGGTGAAATTGCTTGAAGCCTGCTTAAACCGGCTGCGTTTTGCTATCCACGCAAGGGCCTGAACTGGCGCGGCCGGTGAACTCGAACGGCAGCACGACGTGGCGCTTGGGCAGCGGTTTCTTATCGATCAGCATGATCAGCATTTGCACGGCTTTCTCACCGAACGCCTCAGCGGGTTGCGAGATGGTTGTCAGGGGTGGATCGCAGTAGGCGGCCATCGGAATATCGTCGAAGCCCACCAGCGAAATGTCCTCAGGCACGCGCAAACCCGCTTGCTTGATGCGTTTCAAGGCACCGATGGCCATCTCGTCGTTTTCACAGAAAAGCGCAGTTGGCTTCGTGGCCATCGAGAGCATTGTCGAAGCGCCAACGAACCCGGCATTCAGGGTGAAGTCGCCATGGCAGACCAATTCCTCGTCGAAACCGATTCCGGCTTCGCGCAAAGCGGCCTGATACCCGGCCAGACGGTCGCGTGTCAGAGGACTGCTTCTTGAGCCTTTGATCAGTCCGATCCGCTGATGTCCCAGCGCGATAAGGTGTTCCGTCATTGCCTTGGCGGCCGCGAAATTATCCAGGCTGATGGTGGCGTGACGCCCGTCACTGATGACTTCGCAGGCATTGACGATCGGCGGCAGATCCGCGCTCGACGCCGCGGTATCAAAGGGATCAAACGCGCGCAGTTGAATCACGCCGTCCGCCTGGTGGGCATACACCAGTTCGGCGAATTGCCGCTCGACGGCTTCTTGCCCTTGAGTATCGCAAAGCAGCAGACGATACCCGGCCGCCTGAGCCGCCTTCTGCGCCCCACTGATCACCCGTGCGAAAAAAGTATTGGCGATTGCCGGAACGAGGATCACCAGGTTGCCGGTTTTTCGCGAGCGAAACTGCACGGCCATCAGGTTCGGCCGGTAGTTGGCTTGTTCGACGGCAGCGTTGACCTTGTCGCGGGTTTCGGGGAGCACCCTCTCCGGTGATTTCAGTGTTCTGGACACCGTCGCCACGGATACACCTGCCAGTCGAGCCACCTCACGGATATTTGACACAAACGCCTCGCGTGTTCGGAAGATCGAGTGCGGCAGCTTACCGCACGTCGCGACAGGCGGAAATGTCCACTCCACATCGTCGCAGGATTTGACACTGCCGGAATTGAAGCCTAAATTTCCGGGCAGATGTAACCGGTTACATCACCACTCAAGCATAGTGAACAATTACCCCATCGAGACGAGTGACATGAGTTCAGCAGGTCGAAAAATAAGAATGGGTTTTGTCGGTGGTGGTGAAGGCGCCTTCATTGCTCAGGCGCATCGGCAGGCGGCACGCCTGGATGGCCAGTTCGAGCTGGTCTGTGGTGCCTTCAGTCGCACGCCTGAAAATAACCAGCGCACCGCCGCTGCATTGGGTGTGCCTGCCCAGCGCTGCTACGAAACCTGGCAGGCGATGCTCGACGCCGAAAGTGTGCTTGCGCCTGAGCAGCGCATGGAATTGCTGGTGATCGTCACGCCAAACCATCTGCATGCACCGATTGCCAGTAAAGCGCTGCGCGCCGGTTTCCATGTCTTCAGTGAAAAACCTGCTGCGCTGGATCTTGCTGAACTGCAGTCGCTCCGACACGACGTCATCCACAGCGATCGAATCTACGGGCTGGCTCACACTTACCTCGGCTATGCGATGGTCTGGCAGGCCCGCGAAATGGTTCGCAGCGGTGTGATCGGCCGCCTGCGCAAGGTGCTGGTCGAATATCCTCAAGGCTGGCTCAGCGAAGATGTCTCCGGACGCGGCAATAAACAGGCGGACTGGCGAGATGATCCCGCGCAGTCCGGCATCGGTGGCTGCATCGGTGATATCGGCACTCACGCCTTCTCTCTCGCGGAGTTTGTCGCCGACCAGAAAATTCAGTACGTCAGCGCAATGCTCAGCGCTCACTTCGATAACCGTCAGCTGGATGACGACGCCTCGATGCTGTTCAAAATGGCCGATGGCGCCAGCGGCGTGTTGATCGCCAGCCAGGTCTGCGCGGGAGAGGAAAACCCGCTGAAGATCCGCCTCTACGGTGACAAAGGCGGGCTGGAGTGGCGCCAGGAAGACCCGTCCAGCCTGATCCATCGCTCGATTGACCAGCCGATCCGCCTGTTGCGCTCAGGCATCGGGCAACCCTGGTTGTGCGCCGACGCCTTATCGCGGATGCGCCTGCCCGCCGGGCATCCGGAGGGTTATCTCGAAGCCATGGCCAATCTTTATCGCGCGCTGGCGCAGTCGATTTTGCACAAAGTGCCTGGCCACGATGCGCCGGGCGTTCCCGGAATCAACGTTGGTTTACGCGGCATGGCGTTCATCGAGACGGCCATCGCCAACCATCGGGGTGACGCCAAGTGGAGCGAAATCCCCGACACCTACACCGCAGGAGAATCCTCAGATGAACGCTGAGTTGCGACAGACCAAAGGCATGCGCGGGCCGGGTATTTTTCTCGCCCAGTTCATGTCCAGCGAGAGCCCGTTCCATACGTTATCGGACATCGCGCAATGGGCCGCCTCCCAAGGCTACAAGGCGATCCAGATACCGACCCTCGGCACGCAATTCATCGACCTTGAGCGAGCAGCCGAGAGTCAGGATTACTGCGACGAACTCATCGCCACCTGTGCGCGAGCCGGCGTGGTGATCAGCGAACTGTCGACGCACCTGCAAGGCCAGTTGGTCGCCGTGCATCCCGCGTTCGACGCCGTCTTCGACGACTTCGCTCCTGAACATTTACGCGGCCAGCCAAAGGCTCGCACAGAGTGGGCAATTTCCCAGCTCAAACTCGCCGCCCGCGCCAGTCAGCGCTTAGGCCTGACGGCTCACGCGACATTCTCCGGCGCCTTGCTCTGGCCGTTTCTGTACCCGTGGCCACAACGCCCGGCCGGGCTTGTCGATGAGGGGTTTGCCGAGTTGGCGCGGCGCTGGTTACCGATCCTCGATTGCTTTGAAGCAGCGGGCGTTGATCTCTGCTACGAGATCCATCCTGGGGAAGATCTGCACGACGGGGCCTCGTTCGAACGCTTTCTCGAAGCGGTGAATCATCACCCGCGCGCGGCGATTCTCTACGATCCAAGCCATCTGCTTTTACAACAAATGGACTACTTGGGTTTCATCGATCGCTATCACGAGCGCATCCGCATGTTCCACGTCAAGGATGCCGAGTTCCGTCCCGACGCCCGCTCTGGCGTGTACGGCGGGTATCAGGGCTGGATGGATCGGCCCGGCAGATTCAGATCGCTGGGCGATGGCCAGATCGATTTCAAGTCGATCTTCAGCAAATTGACCCAATACGATTTCAGCGGCTGGGCCGTGCTGGAATGGGAATGCTGCCTGAAGGACGCCGCCCAGGGCGCCGCAGAAGGCGCGGCATTCATAGAGCAACACATGATCAAGAAGACCGAGAAGGCTTTCGACGATTTCGCCCGTGTGACGGCCGATCAGCAATCCAATCGACGACTGCTCGGCCTGGGCGATGACTGACGCCACAGCGGCTGGCCACTAACGTCTATCCAATAACGTCTATCCAATAAGAATAATAGGGTGACTGACATGCCTGGAATTAACGCGCGTCTGAGCGCGATGATGTTTCTGCAATTTTTTATCTGGGGTGGCTGGTTCGTCACGCTCGGGACGTTCCTGACTACGACGCTGGCTGCCAGCGGCGGTCAGGTGGGCATGGCCTTCTCCACGCAATCGTGGGGAGCGATTTTCGCCCCGTTCGTGATTGGCCTGATTGCTGACCGCTTTTTCAACGCGGAACGCATTCTGGCGGTGCTGCATCTACTGGGCGCGGCCCTGCTCTACCAGCTCTATCTCGCTGATGATTTCAGCGCGTTTTACCCTTACGTCCTCGCCTACATGATGGTCTATATGCCGACCCTGGCATTGGTCAATGCCGTCGCGTTCAGGCAAATGAAAGATCCCGCGCTGGAGTTTTCGCGGATTCGCGTTTGGGGAACGATCGGCTGGATTATCGCCGGGCTGGTGATCAGCTTCGGCTTTGCCTGGGACTCTCAACAGGCAATCGCGCAGGGAGCGCTGCGCAACACGTTTCTGATGTCCGCCGTCGCCTCGTTGATCCTTGGAGTCTACAGCTTCACTTTGCCCGCGACCGCGCCGCTCGAGCACGGTGAAAATACCGGTGGGCTCAAACAGCTGCTGGGGGTGGAGGCGCTAGGTTTGCTGAAGGATCGAGGCTACCTGATCTTCTTCATCGCCTCGATTCTGATCTGTATTCCTCTGGCGTTTTATTACCAGAACGCCAATCCGTTCCTGTCCGAAATCGGTGTTGAAAACCCCACCGCAAAAATGGCCATCGGGCAGGTGTCCGAAGTGCTTTTCATGTTGCTGCTGCCGCTGTTCATCCATCGTTTCGGCATCAAAATCGCGCTGTTGATCGGGATGTCGGCGTGGGCGTTGCGATATTTGCTGTTCGCCTATGGCAGTAACGGTGATCAAGCCATGATGCTGCTGGCCGGCATCGCTTTGCACGGCGTCTGCTATGACTTCTTTTTCGTCTCAGGGCAAATCTACACCGACGCCAAAGCCTCCGAACGCTTTCGCAGTTCCGCGCAGGGACTCATTACACTGGCCACCTACGGCTTTGGCATGCTGATCGGATTCTGGGTTGCGGGTCAGGTGACCGACCACTTTTCGACAGCGGGCGTTCACGACTGGCGAAGCATCTGGCTGTTTCCGGCAGCCTTCGCCATCGCGGTGTTTATTTTGTTCTGGCTGACGTTCACCGGGCGGGGCGAGCGCGATATGAAACCTGCGATATAAGTGCGACCCGCCGATCGCTGCGCGTGCCAGCGGTGGTCAGACTTGATCGTCACTCGGGTCATAACTGTTCACATTGGGCACTTGCAGATGCAGGCGCCCAAGCAAGTCAACCAGCGTGTCGACCTCGCCCGGGGTCAATCCGCTGAGCAGACGCGACTCGCGCTCCAGCGCCACTTTAAGCACTCGGTCATGCAGCTCCTTGCCGCTGGCCGTCAATCGCACGGTGTAACGCCGCGCGTCCTTGGGATCCAGCTGACTGGTGATCCGCCCCACCTGCACCAACAATGGGTCATTGAAATGCTCGCGCAAGCGCCCGAGTGCCGAGCTGGTCGCCGACTGCCCCAGATGTAATCGCTCAGCCGCGCGGCTGACGCTGCACTCACTTAACAAAGCGTCCAGCGCCACTAAAAGATTCAGATCGAGTCGTCGATAGCGCATGGAACAGTTCCTGGAAAAGTAGCAGTATCAAACCCGACTGATGGATGCTGCGATCGGAGTGCCCAGAGTCGGACGAAAGTGAGCATACTGGATCGTTCATGCTGTGAAACGAACGCTCGGCGACTTTTCATAAGCCCTCACCAGGATTACCGACATGCGCCTCCCCGATTTCATCATTGAACATATCGAGCCTATTCTTCAGGCGTGGGAGGATTTCGCCAGAACCATCGAAACGCCCGGCGCGGCGCTGGATCGTGAAGCCTTGCGCGATCATGCCGGCCAGATGCTCGAAGCCATCGTTATAGATCTACGCACCCAACAGACACGCTCGGAACAAATCGCAAAATCTCTGGGGCATGGGCCCAGCAGCGCTGAAGAGACGCCCGCCGAAACCCACGCCGTCACCCGGTTGATGGCGGGATTTACCATCGATCAGATGGTCTCGGAATACCGGCGTTGAGAACCAGCGTGCTCAATCAGTGGATGGTCAAAGTGAAGTCCGGCACGCCCTTCGATGCTGACGACATGAACCGCTTCCACGAAGCCATCGATCAGGCGCTCGCCGAATCCATTGCCAGTTATTCAAGAGCCGTGGACGCGTCGCGCAATATCTTTCTGGGCATCCTCGGCCATGATTTGCGCACACCGTTAGGCGCCATTCTGCTGGGTGCGGACAGCCTGCGCCGTTCTGCCGATGTCGGAGAACGCGGTACCCGACTGGCGAACCAGATTTTCACCAGCGTGAGACGCGCGAATCAGATTGTGGACGACTTGCTGGACTTGACCCGTTGCCAGATGGGGCCAGGCATTCCTGTTAAAAAAACGGCGTTGGATCTAGCGCCGCTGTGTGAACGCATCGTCGATGAAATACGAGCGTTTCACCCTGACGCCAACGTTGTATTCACGACGAAAGCACCGGTTGCAGGCAAATTTGATGGGCCGCGTATGGAGCAGGTGTTCTCCAACATCATCGGCAACGCTGTCCAGCATGGCGATGTTCAGACGCCCATTGAAGTGCATCTGGCGGTCTCTGATCGCTCGGCAATCTTTACCGTGCACAACCGCGGAGAGCCTATTGCCGAGGATGTACTGCCGTTTATTTTCAATCCCATGGGGCGTTTTTCGCAACGCTCGGTCGTTGATCACCCGCCTTCCGAGGGGCTGGGTCTGGGGCTGTTCATAGCTTCCGAGATCGTCGCATCACATCAAGGAACAATCGAGGTTGTCTCCAACACCGCGCACGGCACCTCTTTTTTGGTAAAGGTGCCGCTGGCCTGACGGCGAGTTCTAGGTTTGACTCCTCTAGCGCATGTGCAAAATGATCGGGCTGCTGCTGGCTGGATCAGTGTGTTCACGCAGCTTGCCAACGGCTTGTGCATCAACAGCGCTGGCCTGATTGCCCCATGTGCTGCGCATGAATGTCAGCACCTCGGCGATCTGCTGATCCGACAACTGCTCACGGAATGCCGGCATGCGATAGGCGTCCGGCACACCGGCAGCGACGATACGCTGCGAGCCGTTCAAGGTGATGTTGATTGCCGAGGCGCTCTCTTTGGCCAGCGCAGAAGTGGCGCCTGCCAGCGGCGGCATCCATTGCGCTTGCCCCTTGCCGTCGAGGCCGTGGCACGAGGCACAGCGCGTCACGTAGGTGTGACCACCCGGCGAATCCAGACGCGTCGCTGCCGAAACTGCCTGGTATTGCCATGGCTGGCCGTCGCGCTCGGGGTCGCCAGGCAACGACTTGAGATAGCGGGCGATGGCCGTCAGATCTTCGTCGCTCATGAACTGCGTGGAGTTGTTGAACGCCTCGGTCATTGAGCCGTAGACCACCGCGTGGCGATTGCGACCGGTTTTGAGGAACTGGACGATTTCCGCCTCGCTCCATCGGCCCAGCCCGGTGTTGTGGTCATCACGCAGACTCGGCGCGTACCAGCCATCCAGCAAGGCGCCCGCGAGGAACGGCGCAGCGGAATCATCCAGCGCCTTTTCGTTGAACGCCAGACCGCGAGGCGTATGGCAACTGCCGCAGTGGCCGGCACCCTGCACCAGGTAAGCGCCGCGATTCCATACTTCATCCTGCGACGAGTTGGGTTCGTAGGATCCGCTGTCGACAAACACACCGTTCCACACGGCAATCGGCCAGCGCAGGTTCAGCGGCCAGGGAATCGTGCTCGGGATGTTCGCTTGTTTGACCGGCGCCACGCCTTTCATGAAGAACGCATACAGCGCACGCACATCGTCGTCACTGAGCTTGACGTACGACGGATAAGGCATCGCCGGGTACAAACGGCGACTGTCAGGTGCCACGCCGTGACGCACGGCACGGTCGAAGTCGGCCAGGCTGTAACGACCAATCCCGGTTTGAGGATCCGGGGTGATGTTGGTCGCGTGAATCGCGCCCAGCGGCGTGGCCATCTCCAGACCACCGGCGAACGGTGCTGCGCCCGGCACGCTGTGGCAAGCCACGCAATCGCTGAGCCTGGCGACGTATTCGCCCCGAGCCAGCAGCGCCGGTTCGACGTCGGCGGCAGTGATCGTGTGATCTTCAAAAGGCGAGACGGGCTCGCGGGTGACATACCAGGCCAGCAGGCCTGCCGCGACCAGGCACGGCACTGCCAGCCAGCCAGCGGTTCTTGCGAATCGGCTGTTATTCATGGACGCTCCGGCGCTGATCAAGTGAAGGTGTGTCGGCTCATGGGCAGGCTGCGAACCCGTTGCCCGGTCAGGGTTGCCACTGCGTTCGCCACGGCTGGCGCGACGGCGGGCAATGGTGGTTCGCCGATGCCGCCCATTTTTTCCCCGCTCTCGACGACCCGCACATGCACCCGCGCCATCCGCGCAGGCGGCAGGATCGGGTACAAATCGTAGTTGCGCGCGCGTGGTTTGCCATCCAGCCAAACGGCCTCTTCCACCAGTGTCTGCGATAACCCCAACGCCACGGCACCATTGACCTGCGCCTCGACAATCGCCGGATTGACGATGCTGCCCGGGTCAATCGCCTGCCAGATGTCATGCACTTTGACCTGGCCGTTTTCGATCGACACCTCGGCGATCACCGCCGTGTGCGTTCCGAACGGCGAAGCCATGGCCACGCCACGCGCACGGCGGCTGCCATCCTCGGCGGTAAACGGGCCGCGCTTCCAGCCACCCGATAACTCACCCGCCGCTTGCAGCAAGGTGGTCAAACGTTTGTTGTCGCGCAGCAAATGCAGGCGCAGTTCGAACGGGTCTTTGCCGCCCTTATCGGCCAGTTCATCAAGGAACGATTCGTAGAAGAAGTCGTTGAGGGAATTGCCCACGGAACGCCAATAACCGAGCATCGCCGGGCCTTTGACGTAGATTTGCGCGATGCGCTTGTTGGCGATTGCATAGGATTTGCCCGACAACCCTTCAAGCGCGGCGGGGTCGAGTTTTTCGCCCTGCTTGCCAGCGAGGGCCTCGGTCGGGCCTTCGGTGGCACTGATCGCCTCGATTGCCAGCGGCCAGCCATCCTTGTCCAGCGCGGCGCGGAAATTCACCGCCGCAACGGGGCGGAGCACGTCACGCAGAAACTCTTCCTCGCGACTCCAGATCAGTTTGACCGGGCGACCCACCGCTTTGGCCAACTCGATCGCCTGCGGATAAGGACTGGCAGAATCGTAGAGAAAATGCCGACCGAAGAAGCCCCCCAGCAGCGGCGAATGCAAGGTGATGCGCGACGGATCCAGGCCGGTGCGCTTGGCGATGTCCGCGCGGAACATGTCCGGCGCCTGATTGGGCAGCCAGACCTCCAGCGAACCGTCCGGATTGAATCTGGCCAGCGCCGAGGGCGGCTCCAACTGACCGTGGTTGAGGTATTGATTGTGGTAAGTGGCGTCGATCCGCGTCTTGGTATCAGCAAGAATGGTCGCGACGTCGCCTTCATGTTCATCATCTTTGGCGGGGCTTTTATCTTCAGCGAGGCGCTTGAGCCAGGCATCGCTGGAAAAGTCGGCGGGCATCGGCCGGACTTTGCTGTCGGCTGATGGTTCTTGCCAGTCGACCTGAATCGCCTCGACCGCGCGTTTCGCGTGCCACCAGCGCTCGGCAACCACTGCCACGGCGCCCGGCAGACGGTGCACGGAATGCACGCCTTGCATCGCCTTGACCTGGTCTTCGTTGCGCAGGTTGCCCACCGTCATGCCCAAACGCGGCGCATGCTGAACGGCGGCGTGCAGCATGTCGTCGACCTTCAGATCGATGCAGTACACCGCCTTGCCCGTGGACTTGTCATAGGCATCAAGGCGCTTCACCGGTTTGCCGATCCAGCGGAACTGGCGCGGATCTCGTAGTGTTATTGAGGCGGGATCGGGAACCGGCAGATCCATCGCACGCCCGGCCAATTCGCCATAGGTCAACGACCGGCCCGACGCGGCATGCAGGACTTTACCGGGTTCGGTCGTCAGCTCGCCGACCGGCACGCCGAGTTTTTCCGCGCCGGCCTGCAACAGCATGGCGCGGGCCAGTGCGCCGAGGCGGCGCATCACCGGGTAACTCATGCGCACCGACATGCTGCCGCCGGTGATGCGCATGCCGTTCTCCAAAACCACGTAGGCTTCACCGGGCGGTGCGGCTTCGACGAGGAAGGTCGCCGGGTCGGCATCGAGTTCTTCACCGACAATTTGCGCCATCGCGGTGAACGTGCCCTGCCCGCCCTCCATGAACGGACACAGCAGACGCACGCGGTTGTCCGGGCGAATTTCCAGAAACGCCGGGACTTGCGTACCGCGCTCGGCAGTCGCCGCAGCCGTTGCGGCCTGCACGCGGGTCGAACCGAGCGGCAGACCGAAGCCAAGCACCAGCGCACCGACGGCGGTACCGGTCAGAAAACGTCGGCGCGAGACATTGATCGGCTCGTGCAGCGCGAACGCGGATGCCTCACTGGACGGATCGATACGGATGCTCATCAGGCGTCCCTCTTGCCGGCCAGCTCATGCACGGCGGCATGAATGGCGTTGTAGGTGCCGCAGCGGCACAGATTGACCATCGCCGCGTCGATTTGCGCGTCACTTGGCTGCGGGTTTTGCTTGAGCAACGCCGTGGCGGCCATGACCTGCCCCGACTGACAGTAACCACACTGGGCCACCTGAAGATCGACCCAGGTCGAGACCACCCGTTTGCCGACTTCGTCAGCCTCGATGGCTTCAATGGTGGTGATTTCGCGGCCGACCACGCCGGCCACCGGCGTCACGCACGAACGCACCACATTGCCGTCGACCAGCACGGAGCAGGCGCCGCACTGCGCCAGTCCGCAGCCGTATTTGGTGCCGGTCATGCCGAGGTCATCGCGGATCACCCACAGCAAAGGCGTATCGGCGTCGGCATCGACCTGATAGGTCTTCTGGTTGATTCGTAATTCCATGGCTCACCCGCTCTATCATCGGTTGACGTGCATTGTTATGAACGGTGACGCGCGGCGAGGCGCATCCCCGGTAAAGCGTGTCTGTGGTTTAACTTGCCGCTTCTGCTTCGATTGGCTGGCCACGCAGCAGCGCCATGTCGCGACTGGGCGCGGTACCGAACAGGCGGCCATATTCACGGCTGAACTGCGAAGGACTTTCGTAACCGACCGCAAACGCCGCGCGCGAAACGTCCAGGCGCTCGACCAGCATCAGCCGACGCGCCTCGTTGAGCCGCAGCCACTTCTGGTACTGCAGCGGGCTCATGCCAGTCAGTTGGCGGAAATGCAGGTGAAAAGTCGGCGCACTCATCTGCACGCGTGCGGCCAGATCGTCGATGCGCAGTGCAACGGTGTAGTTGAGTTTCAGCCAGTCGATGGCTTTGGCGATGCGATAGCCCTGACCATCCACCGCAGTGATCTGCCGCAGGCGTGAACCTTGATCGGTATTGAGGAGCCGGTAATGGATTTCGCGCAGGATCAGCGGCGCCAGCACCGGGATCGCCTCGGGTTCATCAAGCAGGGCCAACAGCCGATCAAGCGCGCCTTCCAGCGCCGAAGACACATTGCCAATGCCGGCGCCGGTGCCTGTGGATGGCTGCCGCTTGGCGGGCAAGCCACTTTTGGTGATGACCTCGGCGAGCATGCCGATGTCCAGTTTCAACACCAGACCGACACAGGGCTGCTCAGGGCTGGCGAGCAGCACTTCGGAGTTGGCGGGCAAATCCAGCGACGTGACCAGAAACCGCGAAGGGTCGTAACGATAACCCTCCCCTCCGACCCACAAGCGTTTCTCGCCACGGCCGACCAGAATCAGGCTCGGTTCGATCATGCACACGGCAGGTGGCGCTGGCTGGTCGCGGCGAAACAGCGACAGTCCGGGTATGCAGGTCGCGAAGTCACCCGGTGCGCTGATGCGCGGGTCAATTTGCAACGCTAATGGCGATTCATGGCGTTGGGGGATGTGGATCATGGTCGGTCACTCCTGTTGACCGAACTGTAGTCCGCGCAACCGAGCTTTCCTATCCACAACCCTGCATCCTCAGAGGATCAGGCAAGCATTCAAGAGGAATGCACTAGAGCAGCGGCGGATCGACCGGGAGAATGTGTCGAACTGTTACAGGGGCATGCCCTTGCAGGCATCCATCGCTTCAACCCCTGCGCATCACCTCCTACGCTTTACGCGCAACACAGGTAGTTTCCATGACAACCCCTCTTACCGATCCTTCTACAAAGAAAAGCGGCTGGAGCGCCGTGCTGGCCATGTCCCTGGCCGCGTTCGCTCTGGTCGCTTCAGAATTCATGCCGGTCAGCCTGCTGACGCCGATTGCCGCCGATTTGCACATCACCGAAGGCCAGGCGGGTCAGGGCATTTCCGTGTCCGGTGCGTTCGCGTTGATCACCAGCCTGGTGATTGCAAGCATCGCTGCCCGCGTTGAACGCAAGACATTGCTGTTGAGTCTGACCTTGCTGATGATCGTGTCAGGCACGATCGTCGCGCTCGCGCCGGGGTATCCGTCATTCATGATCGGACGTGCCTTGATCGGCATCGCCATCGGTGGTTTCTGGTCATTGTCGGCGGCGACGGCCATGCGCCTGGTGGCGCCTGATCAAGTATCGCGCGCACTGGCCATGGTCAACGGTGGCAACGCGCTCGCAACGGTGATCGCCGCCCCGGCGGGCGCCTTCCTCGGTTCGTTGATCGGCTGGCGCGGTGCGTTTTTTTGTGTGGTGCCGGTGGCAGCGCTGGCCGCGGTGTGGTTGATGATCAGCCTTCCGTCCTTCAAGGCCGAACGCAAGGCCGGCGGCGCCAACGCCCTGCAACTGATGCGTCAGCCGCCCGTGGCCTTGGGCATGATCGCCGTCAGCGTGTTTTTCATGGGCCAGTTCATGTTGTTCACTTACCTGCGCCCGTTCCTTGAGGGCGTCACCGGCGTCAGTGTTTCAACACTGTCTTTGATGCTGTTGGGGCTGGGACTCGCAGGGTTTATCGGCACCTTTCTGATCGAAAGATTCATGGGCCGCGGCCTTTACCGCACGCTCACGGTTATCCCGTTGATCATGGCCGGCATCGCTTTGGCGCTGGTGAACTTCGGCGAGTCGGCAATGCTGACGGCCGTGCTGCTTGGACTGTGGGGATTGGTCGCCACGGCCGCGCCGGTCGGCTGGTGGACATGGCTGGCGCAGACGCTGCCGGATGATGCGGAAGCCGGTGGCGGCATGCTGGTGGCGATTGTTCAACTGGCGATCGCCGGCGGCGCCATCGTCGGCGGTTTGGCCTTTGATCTGAGCGGCTACAAAGCCACATTCGAGCTGAGCGCTGCCGTGTTGGTCGTCGCGTCCGTACTCGCGTGGCTGGCGGGGCGCGCAGCCACTGAAGTGCATTTTGCCGAATCGAACGTGACGGCCTGACGTGATCAGAACGCCGGCACTACATCGCCGTGATAACGCTCAAGAATGAACTGCTTCACTTGCGGCGAGTTAAGCAATGCGCCGAGCTTCTGCACCGCCGGCGCGTTGGCCTTGTCGCGGCGCACGTACAGGTAATTGGCGTACGGCGATTCTGAGCTTTCGATAAACAGCGCATCTTTGTGCGGCACCAGTTTGGCTTCCAGCGCGTAGTTGGCGTTGATCAAGGCCAGATCAACCTGATTCAACACGCGCGGCAGCATCGCCGCTTCAAGTTCTTGAAACTTCAGGTGCTTGGGATTGCTGACGATGTCCAGGCGCGTCGCCATGATGTTGTCAGGGTCTTTGAGGGTGATCAGGCCTTGTTTGGCGATCAGCAACAGCGCACGACCGGAGTTGGTCGGGTCGTTGGGAATGGCAATGGTGGCGCCATCCTTGAGTTCGCTGATGTTATTGATCTTCTTCGAATAGGCGCCGAACGGTTCGATGTGTACCGCGACGACGGGCACCTGATCGCTGCTTGGGCGATCCTTTTTGTAGGCTTCGTAATACGGTTTGCTTTGGAAGTAATTGGCGTCGAGCAAACCTTCATCCGTCTGCCGGTCGGGCTGAATGTAGTCAGAGAAGACTTTGACGTCGAGCGTCACGCCTTCTTTTGCCAACTGAGGTTTCAGGAACTCGAGAATCTCGGCATGGGGCACGGGCACCACAGCAATTTTCAAAGTTTCCGCATAGGCAGAACCCATGGCGGCGACCAGCAGTGCGACGGAGAGCGCGACACGTTTCACGATAGTTTTCCTTCGAAGCGTTTCAGGGAGAAAGAGGACAGATCCAGGTCGGTCGAGCCACGCATGCACCACTGTGCAAACGCCTCGCCCAGTGCCGCGGAATGCTTGAAGCCATGGCCCGAACACGCCGACACGAACAGCGTGTGTTGCAGCGACGGATGCTCGTCGATGATGAAGTGGCGATCCGGCGTGACGGTGTAGGCGCAGACGGCGGACTTGCTGACCTTTGCGGTCACGCCGGCGATGCGCTTGTGTACTTGCTGCTCGTACATGTCCTGCGCTTCGGCTGCTGAAACCGTGCGGTCGATGGCCTGCGGCGCCGACGCGGTGTGGTACTGCGCGGTGGCGATTTTCAAACTGCCCTCGCCGGGTAATGCGGGGAAGCCGTAGTTGATTTTGTCGTCGCCACGGCCGTGGGTCAGGATAAACGTCGGTGAATGGCCCACCAGTCCGGCGTTCTCTTCCAGTTCGAACCAGAACAGTTTCTGCCGGTACACACTGAGCAGATTTTCAAACGGTTTGCCGAGCAACTCGCCGCTCCAGTTGCCTGCGCTGATCACCAGTTTGTTGGCAAACAGCGTGCGGCGGTCGGTGGTAACGGTGACACCGTCCGCGTCCGAGGTGATTGCGGTGACGGTCTCGCCTTTATAAAGCGTCGCCCCGTGCTGCTCGGCCAGTTTGAGCTGCGCATCGATGCAGCGCTCCGGACGCAGGAAGCCGCCACCGGGTTCGAAATAACCGATGGCCGAGTCGTGCACGTGGGCGAATTGAGGAAAGCGCTGGCGGATCTGCTCGGCGGACAAGACTTCGTGCTCGATGCCGTAGGTCTGCGCCAGCCCGATGGTGCGCAAGGTGAAGTCGCTCTGATCTGCAGGATCGAACTCGGCGCTCGACGTCAGCACCAGCAACCCGGACTGCTCGAACAGTGACTCACCCGACAACGCCTCAAGCTCACGCCAGATGCGATGCGAATTGCGCACGATCGGCACATATTGCGCGCCCTCGCCAACCGAAAGCCTTGTGATTCGGGTATCGCCATGACTGGAGCCGAGGTTATGCGGCGGGTGATGACGGTCAATTCCGAAGACGTTCACCCCCGCTTTCGCCAACTGGTAAACCGTGGCGGCGCCCATCGCGCCCAAGCCTAAAACCAGCACCTCACATCGCTCGGACATAAATAGTCACCGATCAAAAAGGCGCCAGTTGAGCGGTAAAAGAATCGGAATTCCAAGATTAAAAAAGCATATCCATATAGCTCGACGCGTCCGCCGACGGCTCTGTATCGGGCTACCGGGTGGTTATTCGTCGCATTTACAACCTGGCGAAAATGATTTACGCCTTGCGGCGCGACATTCAGTGTCTGTCACAAATCACAATAGAGCTGACATAACAGCGTTTTTTTGCACATTTCGACAGACATTTCAGCGTCTAAGCTTCACCTCAGGCATGAGCCAAAACCGCGAACTACGCTTCACGGTGAAATTTGTGATTTAACTAGGTAGTTACCTAACTATATAATGCGTGCCTCATTTCAACGGGACACTCAACGTGAAGCAGAGTCAACGCCTCTCTGGCATATCAAAATTCATTCTGGTCGGGCTGGGCGTCGTCATCGCCCTGCTCGGCTTGGCGCTGGCTGCGGGCGGCGTGAAGTTGGTCAGCCTGGGAGGTTCGTGGTACTTCCTGGTGGGTGGCTTGGTCATGGCCGTTTCCGGCCTGTTGATCGCGCGCTTCAAGCTGAGCGGTGCCTGGTTGTTCGCGGCGTTCCTGGTCGGGACGGCGATCTGGGCTGTCAGCGATGCCGGTCTGGTGTTCTGGCCGGTGTTCTCGCGCTTGTTCATGTTCAGCGCGATTGGCTTGGTGGTGGCCTTGGTCTACCCGATGCTCAAGCGCGCCAACGGTGGCATTGCGGGTCGCGGCGCTTACGGCGTTGCCGCTGTATTGGCGGTTGGCCTGGCCGTTGCTGCCGGCAACATGTTTGTCGCGCATCCGACCGTTGCCGCCACCGGCACTGGCCCGGGCCTCACTCCGGTTGAGCCGGACAAGGCGCAGAAGGATTGGGCGCACTACGGTAATACCGAAGGTGGCAGCCGCTTCGCTGCGCTGGATCAGATCAATCGCAACAACGTCGACAAGCTCAAAGTCGCCTGGACTTATCACACCGGCGACATCGCCGAGAGCGATGGCAACGGCGCCGAAGACCAGCTCACCCCGCTGCAAATCGGCAACAAAGTGTTTATCTGCACCCCGCACAACAACCTGATCGCCCTCGATGCCGACACCGGCAAAGAGCTGTGGAAGAACTCGATCAACGCCCAGTCGAAAGTCTGGCAGCGCTGCCGTGGCATGGCCTATTTCGATGCGACTGCCGCCATTGCCCAGCCGAGCAATTCGAGCATCATCGAAGCCAAACCGGCGCCGGCCGCCAATTGCCAGCGTCGTCTGCTGACCAATACCATTGATGCTCGCCTGATCGCGGTCGATGCCGACACTGGTGAGTTCTGCCAGGGTTTCGGCAACAACGGTCAGGTCGATCTGAAGGCCGGTCTGGGTAACGTCCCGGACAGCTACTATCAGTTGTCCTCCGCGCCGTTGATGGCCGGCACCACTGTCGTGGTCGGCGGTCGCGTGGCTGACAACGTGCAAACCGACATGCCGGGCGGCGTGATCCGTGGTTTCGACGTGATGACCGGCGCCATGCGCTGGGCGTTCGACCCGGGCAACCCGCAGGATCGCAACGCGCCGGCAGACGGCAGCACCTACGTGCGCAGCACGCCGAACAGCTGGGCGCCGATGTCGTATGACCCGGCGACCAACACGGTCTTCCTGCCGATGGGCAGTTCGTCCACCGACATCTATGGTGTCGAGCGCAGCAAACTCGATCACACCTACGGTGCTTCGATTCTGGCGCTGGACGCCACCAGCGGCGAAGAGCGCTGGGTGTTCCAGACCGTGCACAACGATCTCTGGGACTTCGACCTGCCAATGCAGCCGAGCCTGATCGACTTCACCAAGGACGGCAAAACCGTTCCGGCGCTGGTCATCGGCACCAAGGCCGGGCAGATCTACGTGCTCGACCGTGCCACCGGCAAACCGCTGACCGACGTGAAAGAAGTGCCGGTCAAAGCGGCGAACATCCCGAACGAACCGTACTCCCCTACCCAGCCGAAATCGGTGGGCATGCCGCAGATCGGTGCGCAGCACCTGACCGAATCCGACATGTGGGGCGCCACCCCGTACGATCAGTTGCTCTGCCGCATCGACTTTAAAGGCATGCGTTACGACGGTTTGTACACTGCGCCGGGCATGGATAAATCGTTGAGCTTCCCGGGTTCGCTGGGCGGCATGAACTGGGGCAGCATCTCGACTGACCCGGTACACGGTTTCATCTTCGTCAACGACATGCGTCTGGGTCTGTGGATTCAGATGATCCCGTCGCAGAACAAAGGCCAGGCCACGTCCGGCGGCGAAGCACTGAACACCGGCATGGGCGCCGTTCCGCTGAAGGGCACGCCTTACGCTGTGAACAAAAACCGCTTCCTGTCGGTGGCCGGCATTCCGTGCCAGGCACCGCCGTTCGGCACCCTGACCGCAATCGACATGAAGACGCAGAAAATCGCCTGGCAGGTTCCAGTCGGTACGGTTGAAGACACCGGTCCGTTGGGTATCCGCATGCACCTGCCGATCAAGATCGGTCTGCCAACCCTCGGCGGCACGCTGTCGACCCAAGGTGGCCTGATCTTCATCGCCGGCACGCAAGACTTCTACCTGCGCGCGTTCAACAGCGGCAACGGTGAAGAAGTCTGGAAAGCGCGTCTGCCGGTGGGCAGCCAGGGCGGCCCGATGACTTACGTCTCGCCGAAAACCGGCAAGCAGTACATCGTCATCACCGCGGGCGGCGCTCGTCAGTCGACCGATCGTGGCGACCTCGTCATGGCCTACGCCTTGCCGTAAGCCGTCGTCACCTCATCCAGTCAAGCGCGGCACCTTAGGGTGCCGCGCTGCTTTGCTCCATTGCCCAAGATTCCAGCAGGAAGATTCACATGCAATCGGCTGTTCGTTTTTCTCGTTCCGACCTGTTCAAAGGCCTGTTGATCGGCCTTTCCTGCACCACTGCCCTGCCCGCGCTGGCCGCCGGCGAATCCGATCTGTTGACCCGCAGCACGCTCACCGGCGACTGGGGCGGATTGCGGCATCAGATGGATGAAGAAGGCGTCAAATTCACCGGCGATTACAGCGGCGAAACCGCTTACAACGCTGACGGCGGCTTGCACCGTTCGGCGCGTTACTCGCAGAACATCAAGCTCGGCGTGCAGTTCGATCTGAGCAAACTGTACGGCGTCGACAACGCCGGCAAAGTGCAATTGACCATCAACGACCGCCGCGGCAACAGCGCTTCGGAAGATCTTGTCGGCAACCGTTTGCCGATTCAGGAAAACTACGGCGGCCTGTACACGCGACTGACCGAACTGAGTTACGAGCGCAGCCTGTTCACCCCGGCGCTCAATGTGAAACTCGGCTACATGGCGATGGGCAACGACCTCGGTGGCCTCGACAGCGGCATTCTCTGCAACTTCATGAACGCCGGGTTCTGCGGTCATCCGCTGAACATGTCCGGCGGCAGCGGCTGGACCAACTACCCCAACGCGCATTTGGGCGTGCGGGTGAAATACGACCTGTCGTCCTCCTGGCAATTGCGCGTGGCGGCGTTCAACGTCGACCCGCAAAGCAACGGCAACTCCAGTCGCGCCTGGCACCTTGGGCCGAAACACACCACCGGTACCGTGGTGCCGATTGAGCTGGTGTACAAGCACGGCGGCGAATTGCCTGGCGAATACAAGGTGGGTTACTACTACGACAGCTCCGACGTTAAACGCATCGGCAGCGACGATGAAGTGTCCGGTCGCGGCGGTCATTATTTGCTGGTTGATCAAGCGGTGTGGGCTTCGCAGACTTCCACCGGCCGCAGCCTGCACGCGTTCGGTCAGTATTCAGCGGCCAGCGACGCGGCTTCGCCGTTCAGCAAGTGGTATGGCACTGGCGTGGTGTTGTACAAACCGTTCGACAGCCGCCCGCATGACACCGTCGCGCTGGGTTACGGTCGCGCCGTGCCTAACCCACGCAGCCGTGATGTGCAGCAAGATGCCGCGCTGGCCAATGACACCGCGTTCCCGAACCTGGACAGCGCCGAGCAATTGATCGAACTGGGTTACGGCTATCAAGCCACGCCATGGCTGACGCTGCGCCCGAATGTGCAATACATCATCGAACCAGGCGCGTTCTCGGGGCAAGACATCGACAACGCACTGGTCGTGGGCCTGCAAGTAAAAGCCTCGCTCTAACAACACGCCCTGTAGGAGCTGCCGCAGGCTGCGATCTTTTGACGTTGTTTTTTAAGATCAAAAGATCGCAGCCTGCGGCAGCTCCTACAAGGGTTCAGCGTTGTAATGTGTAAGAGGTTCAGCGTAGCGGCGTGTAAGAGGTTCAACGTTGCAGTGTGTAAGGGGTTTAGTGTTGCAGGGCGTAGCGGCGGCAGTGTTCCAGATAGCCTTTCTCGTGACTGCCAACCAACTGCACAACACTCGACCAAAGCCACGACGGTGCATCGAGTGTCTTCGAGCGGCAGTTTTGCAGTTCGCTGATCCACGCTGACCGCGTCGCCAGGTCCATCTGCCGTGCGTGGGCAATCCCGACTACCCGTGCCAGATACCCCGCCGCCAACATCGCATCACGCTGACTCAACTGATCGAGTTCCAGCTTCATGTCTTGCGGCAACAATTCGCGGACAAAAAAGCCATGATCAAGCACGCGCGTCGCAATCATACGGTTACCCAACCCCGGCGATAGAAACCGCGCGCCTTCTACGACACGTTTACCGTTATCGCGCGGCATCGAAGACCTGGCCGCACGCGGTGCTGCAGCCGTTACCGCTTCTTTGACATCGAGCAGGCAGAAATCCTGATCATCGCCCTCGCCCACGCCCAACAACACCGCGTAACGCTTCAATCCGAGCGAGCTGCAGCCTTTGACCCAATACGCCGAGTCGAGCAGTTTGACCCGGTCATCCTTCGACCGGCCCTTCAACGACGTCACTAACGTATGAATATCGTCGGTAGCGCACAGGGTTTTCAGCGCCGCACGCTCTGCCCGCGAAAGCGACCAGAAGTGTTTGCCCAAGGGAATCGTCGGTTTGGTGTTCTCGATACGCTCCTGCGCCAGATGCTTCCACGTGCGCTGCACCGCACTGCGCATGCCCGCCTTGACCTGCGCCGGGCGTGGCGGTTCTTTATCGACGTCGTCGACAAAGGCTTGCTCGTAGCCGCGCATCATCTCTTCGAGCATGCGCGCGGTTGCGACACCGGGCAGATCGGAACCGCGTGCCGCCGTGGCCAATGACAGGGCAAGCCTGACCAGATCGTGCGCAGGATTGCCGATAACAGTCTGATCGAGGTCGCGGATATGGATGTCGATCTGCCCTTTCAGATCCCCGGTGGGCCCGAGATTGCCGGCGTGGCAATCGCCACAGATCCACACGGCAGGCCCGTGGGGAAGGCGCCGGCCGGGTTGGCTGTGCAGCCATTCATAAAATTGCACCGTGCTACCGCGAACATAAGCATGCGCTGACCTCGCCATCTTGAAATTTCGCAGTTGCGAAAGGGTTTCCAGGCGTGCGGAGGGACGAGGTGTTTTCATGGGGACTTCTGGCAGGGGATGTGCTCTGTTGACCCCTGCCCTCTAGCGAATGTTTCAGAATGTTTCTGGATTCTTATAAATCTTCACAAATACCAGCGATACTCTCGCGCGCTGATCTCCTGCATAAACGCCAAATGATCCTGGCGTTTGTTCTCGCAATACACATCCACAAACTCGGCGCCCAGCCCTTCACGCAATTGCGGCTGCTGCTGCATGGTTTTTACCGCTTCAAACATTTCCGTGGGGAAACCGATACCGCTGTCACGGTCTTCATTCAGCGGCGCAATGGGTTCCTTGCCCGCTGCCAAGCCGTGTTCCAGCCCCACCAGAATCGCTGCCAACACCAGATACGGATTGGCATCCGCGCCGGCCAGTCGATATTCAATGCGCAGGTTTTTCGCGTCCGATTCAGGAATGCGCAAACACGCATCACGATCCTCAAAACCCCAGCTTGCCTTGGTCGCCGTGTTTACCGTACCGCCCAGGCGGCGCATGGCGTTCTGGTTCGGGGCGAAGATCGGCATGCTGTGCGGCAACAATTCCAGACACCCCGCCACCGCATGACGCAACGGCTGTTGTTGATTCGCCGCCAGCAGATTATTGCCGTCAGCATCGTAAAGACTGACGTGCACATGCATGCCACTGCCCGGGTGCTGCAAATACGGTTTGGCCATGAAACTGGCGCGATAACCGTGCTTGAGCGCCACGCCACGGGTGCTGCGGCAGAACAGCGCCGCCCAATCCGCTGCACGCAAACCATCATCAAGATGCCCGAAGTTGATTTCGAACTGACCGGGGCCGAGTTCTGCGGTGATCACCGTGGCGTCGATGCCTTGAGCGCGCGTCGCTTCAACCATTTCATCGAGCACCGGCGCAAACCGCGACAAGCGCTCGATGTGCATGTTCGGCTGGTCATCGGAATCATCGGTCAGGTCATCACGAGGGAATTGCGGGAGGCCGTCGCGCAGCTTTTTATCGAACAGATAAAACTCCAGCTCGAACGCCACCACCGGGTGAATGCCTTTGCGCGCCAGTCGATCGAGCACCTGCGCCAGCACTTCACGGGGTTCGAATTCGATGAGTTTTTCAGTGCCGTCCGAGGTAATCAGCATCTGCCCCAGCGGCTGCGCTTCCCAGGTCACCGGCTTCAAAGTGCCCGGCACCAAACGCCGTACGGCATCCGGATCGCCATCGTTAAAGCAGTAATCACCAATCTTGAACAACCCGCCCTGCACGCCCAGCAGCACGCAGTTCTGCGGCAACTTGAGCGCGCTGCCCGCCGCGACTTTTTCGAGCATGTCGATCGGGTAGCGCTTGCCGTAAAAGTGCCCCGGAATATCCAGAGAAATCAGGTCGACATAACGCACTTCGGGGTGTTGTTGGCGAAACGCGCGCACTTCAGCCAACAGGTCGGCGCAGACAGCGTCCATCGTGTTCATCCTTTATTTGTTGTTATCAGGTGTAGACCCACAGCACGCGTGTGAGCTGATCGGTGAGATTGCCGTAGCGGCAAACGGTGTGGCTGTCGAACTGGAAACTGTCGCCAGCCTTGAGCGTTGCCGGCTCTTCGTCGTCGCCCAGCCACAGCGTCAACTCGCCTTCGAGCACGTAACCGCCCTGCTCCGAGCTGTCCGTCATATGCCGATCGCCGCTGCTGGCGCCCGCTTCCAGATGACTTTCAAGCATGGAGAACGAGGCGCGCATCTGCGGCGACACCAGAATGTCGGTGATGCCGTTGGCGTAATACAACGTGCGGCGCTCGTCCGGGCGCGTGACCCACGGCAGCTCTTTAGGCTTGGGCAAACTGTAGAAATACGTGGTCGGCACGCCAAAGGTTTCGCTGATCGCGGTGAGGTCTGCCACGGTTGGCCGCGACAGGCCGCGCTCGACCTGCGAGAGAAAACCCACCGAGCGGCCGATCTTGTCGGCCAACTCCTTCAAGGTCCACTTCTTGTGCTTGCGCAGGTCATGGATGAGGATCGCCAGCGCGGCGATTTCTTCTTGCTTGTTCATGATTCAACTTCCGGAAAGTGACGCATCAGACGCTGTCACGCAGTCGATACCAGGCCTTGCCGATGGCTTCCAGCGGCGCTGCAAAATGTTTACCGCCGGGGAAACGACCGTTGCTCAGGCCTTGGTACAACGCCAATTCATCGCTCTGACCGAGGATGGCATCGGACACCGCGCGGGCGGCGGCCAGTGTCGGCAACACGCCATGCCCCGAGTAACCCTGAAGCCAATAGCGGTTGCCCTCGCCGCCGACATCCGGCGTGCGTTTCAACGTCAGATCGATATGGCCGCCCCAGGCAAATTCCACCTCAACGCCTTTGAGTTGTGGGAACACTCGCTGCAGAAACGGCCGAGTGGCCGCCGCAATATCCTTGGGCATGCCGCCCAGATACGTGCAGCCGCCGCCGAACAACAAACGGTTGTCCGGTGTGCGGCGGAAGTAATCGAGGACGAATTGGTTGTCGGTCACGCAGACGTTGCTCGGCAGCAATGCCGTGGCTTGCTCCGGCGTCAGCGGCGCGGTGGCGACCTGATAAGTGCCGACCGGCAAAATGCAGGCGGCCAGTTGCGGATCGAGTTCATCGAGATAAGCGTTGCAGGCAAGGATCAACACATCAGCGCGAACTGATCCGCGCGCAGTGTTGACCCGAAAACCTGCGCCCTCCTCCTGATAACTCTGCGCTTTGCTTTGTTCGTAGATGTGGCCACCGGCACGTTCTATCGCAGCGGCAAGGCCGAGGGCCAGTTTCAAAGGATTGAGGTGTGCGCCTTCCGGGTCATAGAGCCCGGCTTGATAGCGATCACTGGCGACCCACTCGGGCAACTGTTCACGCGGAATGAACTGCAACACATCGTGGCCCCATTTGTGGCTGGCCTCGTGTTGCCATTCGGTCAGCAGGCCAACCCGGCGCGGCATGACCGACGTCCACAAATGGCCGGGCCGATAGTCACAATCGAAACCATGACGACCCGGCAATTCACGCAACTCCTGCGCCGCCCAGCGCATACCGTCCCACAGACGTTTGGCGCGTTCATGGCCAAGCGCGGCTTCCAGCGGCGGCATGTCGCACGACCAGCCAAGAATCGCCTGCCCGCCATTACGCCCCGAAGCCGCCCACGCGACCCTACTGGCTTCCAGCAACGTCACGCGTTTACCGGCCAAGGCCAGACGCAACGCAGTGTGCAGCCCACTGAAACCGGCGCCAATGATGACCACGTCGGTGTTCTGCTCGCCTTCCAGCGCAGGTCGCTCACGCAAAATATCGGCGCAACTGTGAGCGTAATAGCTGTCGACGTGCTGCGTGGATTGCTGAAACATTCGCGACCTCGTGAAATTATCTTTTTATAATTTCATGAAAATCTACAGAATTAATTTCATAAGAACAACCCGCCGACGTCAAACACAGCACGTTTAGCCGTTCGCCATACTGCGTGCGCGGCTCGTGAAGTCGGGTTGCGGCTTGCTCGTCGCTGTTCTTTCTCGGCATTTGCCTGCAAGGCATAGGCCAAGTACCGATATTCATGTGTTGGCTCGACATGCACAGCAATAATAACTCTGTCTTTCTTGGGCTCGGGAAGCTCAATATTTACTCTCTCGACTCTGGTTGCCTGCAGGCCGAACGCGTCCAGGATTCTCTGTGTTGATCGACCATTTCCTTTACTGGCCAAAAAACGCTCGCGTATGCCTTCTGGTTTTTCGGTAGCGAGTAAAGCGTCCTCGTTGATGACGTTCCAACGCAGAATGACTTTCGGCATCACCCCGTAAAAATTATTCAGTTTTGAAACCTGCTTGTATTGATACCAAGTCACATCGGTTGCACTGAGCTCGTTGCCGGCACTGCGATAATTTGCAAGCATTCTCCAACGTCCCGGCAAATACTCATTATCAAAATAATCACGAGATTCGGGGCGATTGCCGTCTTCAGTGACGATTCTGTGCGCGTTGTCCAGACTGTAATTGTAAAAGCCGTCCTCCACTTCTTTCTCACGCACTGCTGCTGTCTGCTCATTTACGTCACGACGCCTTAATGCTTTCGGATTCAGGTCATACCCCGAAACCATCGCACTGGGCGCATATTCTGAATACTCCTCCGGCAGCCGCCCATCCCCATCCCGGTACCGCAGCGGATTGTTCCTGACCATCCGAAACAGATTCAAACCATCAACAACACCCGCCGGATCCGGATTGATCCAGCGATTCAACCACGGCGCGTAATACCGGAATCCGAAGTAATACAGCCCTGTCGCATCACGTTCCTTGCCCGAATAACGAACGGTCTTGTACGACGTCTCGACCTCGCTGCGACTCGCCCACCAAGCGGTTGCGCCGTCAGGGTAATAACCTTCCTGACTGATCAATCGCCCTGCCGCGTCCAGCTCCAGACTGCTGCTGCCCAAATGGTCGCTCAAGCTGTAGCTCAATCGATCATTGGTCATCTCGGCGGGCGGCTCACTCTCCCAGTGCAATACCCTCACCCCGCTGCGCCCGGCAGAGATGCTGATGACATGCAGGACTTCGCCAGTCGCGGTATTAGTGCGCAGTTCCAGGCCCGGCAAATAGCGCACTTCGGCCTGGTGATTTCTGTTACGAGCCTGGGTAAAGCGAGTTTTACGAACGCGCTGACCTACACTGTCATAGGCATACCGTTCGGTGTCGTTGGCTGCCTCGGTTCGCTCGACCGGTGTGACTTGCCGCAGTTGATTACGCAGATCCCAAGCCAATGCCTGACCCAGTTGTAATTTCTGCACATTGCCGTTGGCATCGAACGCTGCGTCTGGATCACCCTGATTTTTGACAACACCGCGATTGCTGAACGCCGCAATCTGCATCTCGCGGGTATGGGAGTGCGCGCCGACATGCTGCAGCCGAACCAGGTTGCCGCCGGCATCGTAGTTGTAGCGTTGGGTGTAATTGGCGAACTGATCGGGGCTGGATGCCGCAGCCTCTCGCCCGGTGGCTTCGATGAGTCGGGACAGACTGTCATAGCGGTAGGCACTGACGGAATCGATCCGTTGGTTATTGAAAAAACGCACCGTTTGTACACCGTCCTCAATGCTCAGGATATTGCCCACCGGGTCAGAGGTGTACGTCAGATCTTGAAGGCGAGTGCCGTCGGGCTTCAGTGCGAGCAATTGTTCCAGACGACCATCGATTGGCGAATAACGTGCCGTGGTGATGGCCGCATCGCCAGCGACTTCCCGCTCGATCTGGCCAGAGGTGTTGTAACTGATCGTTGACAGCAACACCGCCTCAGCCTGACCCGCCAGTTGCAGACTGCTTCGGTGCAATTGACCCGCCACGTCATAGGCAGAACGGCGGCAATGTCCCCGCGCATCGGTCAGGCTAAGAAGATCATTCAGTGCGTTGTAATGCTGAAGGGTGACTGCGCCGCCTCCTGGCTCCAGTAACGCATCGCATTGCGCCACAGACTTCGACCAATCCGGAGCAGATGCCAGCGCCAAAAAGTGCTGTGATTGCCGCAAACTGCACCTTGCAGGCTGGCCTCATGAATATGCAATGAACCCGCAGGATCGTCGTGACGCATCAACTGTCCGCACAAATTGCTCGCGGATGCTTCAGTGCCTGCATAACGCAAACGCTCGACACAACGTTCGCTTTCGCCGTGGACTTGTTCAAACACCGCGACCGGCCGCAATAGCAAGTCGTACTCAAAGCGCGATTGATTTTTGCGGCCGTCCCAACGACAGATCGTCTGCCCGGAATCGTTTACCAGATTGACCCGCCAGCCGGCATCGACGTTGCTGCTGGCCAAGTCCTGACCGGATAAAGAGCAAACCGTCGACTGGTTTGCCGGCGTCTCAGCATCAGACTCAGCCAACGCCCACAATCGCGGATCCCACTGTTTCACCGCACGGCCGCCAGCGTCATGCAGCTGACGATCCACTCGCACTTCTGCCGCATCGTCGATCTGCGTTCGGCAATAATTGACCGTTCTGACCAGAAGACGTCGAGCATCAACGACCGCCAAAATCGGTGTGTTTGAGTTGAGCGTTTGCTTCATAAGCGTTGCCATCGGATGCGCGTCCCTGCGGTGATTTCTCGCAGTGTAGTCGGCGACGTGACGCTGGCCGGTTCAAAAATCGTAACGCGCCGTCATCCCCATCGTCCTCGGCGTGCCCAACACCCCGGTATAAGCGCCATTCGGCGAGTTCCACAGCGTGGTGTAGTAAGTCTTGTCGAAGGCATTTTTCAACCACAAAGAAATATCCCACTGACCTTTGCCCCAATCGCCGCGTACACCAGTGGACAGGTTGACCAGTCCATAGCCCGGCAACTGCGCTTCACTGGAATCATCAACGGTGCCGACCGCATGCGAGCGCCAGGCGTAGTTGCCGTTGACGTAGGGTTGCAGGCCGTCCTGCAGATTCCATTGGTAACTGGCGTTGGTGTTGAAGATCCATTTCGACGCGCCCACCACCGCGTGGCCACTGAGGTCGCAGGATGCCGGGGCGCCGGGGCGCAAAGCCACTTCGGCGGGACACGGTGCATCGTCGTAAGACAGGTAACGCACATCGTTGAACGAGCCGTTGGCGTTGATCGTCAGGCCCGACATTGGCCGCCAGCTGCTGTCGAGTTCCAGTCCTCGACTGCGCACCGTGCCGGCGTTGGTCAAATAGCTGGTGAGCGAGACATCGTCGTAAGCGTTGGTCTGGTAGCCATGCACCACCGTCCAGAACAGGTTGGCATTGAGCAGCAAGCGCTGGTCGAGCAGCGTGGTTTTGATGCCCAGTTCGGCGTCGTTGGCGCGTTCGCTGCCGATCAACAGCGAGTCGGCACCTGCGACGGGGGCGCTGGCCACGCCGAGATTGACGCCGCCGGATTTCTCGCCGTGCGACAACGAACCGTACGCCAGCACTTGATCGCTGACATGCCAGGCCAGACTGGCCAGCGCCGAGGGGCTGAAACTGTAGAGGCTCAAATCGCCGGAATCGTAAGCACCGACCCTCGCATCTCTGACGCGCAATGCAGCGGCGCTGGCCGCATCGCCACCGAGCGGCGCGTTGCGGGTGACCTCTGCGAGTTTGCGTTCATAGGTGCCGCGCACGCCCAGGCTGAAATCCACGGTTGGCGTCAGGTGCCAGGTGCCTTGGGCAAACGTGGCGTAACTGTCGGTGTCGACATCGCCATGGCCGACGCTGCTGACGTTGTTCAGCGCGCCCTGCGGGGTACCGTTCCACGTGTCCGCCAACGGGCCGTAATCGGTGAACACGGTGTTGCTCATTTCCTGGCGGAAGTAATAGGCGCCAAGCACGTAGTCGAAATGTTCACCCACCGGTGAGGCCAGACGAATCTCTTGCGAATACTGCTTGTCGCGCGCGGATTGCCCGACGTTGTGCATCACGTCGACGTTCAGCTCATCATCATTGCGCGGGGTGAAATCCCACCAGCGATAGGCGCTGATCGACGTCAGTGTGTAATCCCCGGCCAGATTCCAGTTGGCCTCCAGCGAGGTGCCGCCCTGAAACACCGTGACGTTCTGATCGGCATCCAGATTGACCCGACGGCCGTCCACCAGCGTCGCCCCGACCGCCGCTGCACGCTGTTGGTAACGGTTAACGCCGTTGATCACCGGCCCGGTGCTGAACAGCGAGCGCGTGCCGGCGCTGGAATCTTCCTCGTGATAATCGGCCAGCCAGCGCAGATTGAAATCATCGTTGGGCTGAAACTCCAGTTGCCCACGAACACCTTGGCGCATGCCGCCGCCGAGTTCATGGCCGTCGTACTCGTTTTTCACGTAGCCGTTTTCATGAGTCTTGTAAGCGGCGATGCGCCCGGTGAGCGTGTCATTCAACGGCCCGGAAAAACTCGCTTGAGTCTGCGAGTAACCGTCCTCGCCGACCGACGTCGCGAGGGTGCCTTGCGGTGTCGCTGAGGGGCGACGCGTGGTGATGTTGAGCACGCCCGCCGTGGTGTTCTTGCCGAACAAGGTGCCTTGCGGGCCGCGCAGCAATTCGATCTGCTCGACATCGAGCAGGTCGAATACGGCCATGCCGGGGCGGCCGAGATAGACGTTGTCCAGATAGATCCCGGCGCTGCCTTCCAGACCATCGCTCGCCGGATTGTTGCCCAAGCCACGAATCGACAGGCTCGACTGCCGAGCGTGCATAAACGCGACGTTGACGCTCGGCATCGCCTGCTGCAAATCCTGCAGGCGATACAAGCGCTGTTCCTCAAGGGTTTGCGCGCCGAGCACGCTCATTGCCGTGGGCACTTGCTGTGCATCTTCGCTACGACGACGGGACTCGACCGTTACCGTTTGCAGAACATCGCTGTTGCCGGGTAAATCATTGGCGATCGCCGGCAGCAGCGGCATTAACGAACACAAGCCCAGAGCGGTCGCAGAAAAATTGCGCGAATAAAGAAGATTCATCGGTGGTTCCTGGAGCTGCATCACGCAGCTCTTTGAGAGGAATCGATACTTCGCTGCGCGTGGCCTGCGTGAGCGTGATCGTTGCGGTTGAGGTTTATGGGTTTTCAGTCACGCAGCCATGGCAGGTCTTCGCGTTGATAGCGGTGAGCGCGGAAGATCGCGTTGTTTTCCCCCGGCAGGTAGCGTCGCGAGGCGGCATCGGGGTACGTGGCGAAGTGTGGATTGACGTATTCCCAGACCACATCGCCGGCTGGCGTCACTTCAAACAACCGGCCGAAATTGGCCTCGGTGACCAGCGTGTTGCCGTTATGCAACCGCTGCGCGCCGCCCATGAACGGGGTGAAAAACGCATAGCCCGGAGTGTCGGCGTATTGCCATTCGATGCGCTGAGTCGACGGATTGATTTCGAGGATGCGCGAGTGCGGCATGCTCACGTGCGGGCGGAAGATGCCGTTGTCGAACACCAGCACGTTGCCGTTTTCCAATTCACTCGGGCAATGTTGCTGGGCGACCAGATCGTGGCCCAAACGCCACAACACCTCGCCGCTGCCACGTTGCACAGCGATCACCGAAGACACGCTGCGCAGGCTGAGAATCACCTTGCCGTCACGGCCCGGCGTCACCGCGTTGGTCATTGGCCAGTGATGCCGCTCGAAGGCTTCGTGCAGCGGATAGTCTTCCGGTTGCAGGTGCTCCCAGCTGCGCCATTCCCACACCGTGTTGCCCTGACGATCGACTTCCTTGACCACGTCGGCATAAATCACCCCGCCCGGCGCCTCGCTACTGGGAATGCCGCCGACCACGCGCTTCGCCAGTTCCGGCGGCAACGGCTCGGCGGTGGTGTAGAGCAGATGGCCGTTATCCAGCCATTGCGCATCGTGGTGATGAAGCAGATCGGTGTGCTGCCAGACCACTTCGCCGTCCGGGGTGACTTCGCTGAACGCGCCGCCGTGCCACACCGACCAGCCCGGAAACAGATCCGGCGAATCCGGGTGATTGCCGTTGTAGCCGAGGTTGCCGTTGCGCAAGATCACCGCGTCGCGACCGGGGCGTTGCGGGAGTTTCCAGCGGTGCACGACTTCGCCATCGAGGTCGATGAGGAACACATTGCCGTCCGCCGTCTGCGGCGCGAACAGCGTGTAGCCGCCGGCGCTGCGGGTGTGATCGACGGCGATGAGGCCGGTTTTGCGACGCTTGAGTGTGGTGGGATGCAGTTGAGGCATGGCTTTTCTCCAGGCGAGTGAATCCCGGCCGCGAACAACGCGGCACGGTCAGTTCAAAGGGTTATTGAGGGTTGGGCAGCAAGCGGTTAAAGCGGTCGTCGAAGATTTGCTCGACCTGCAGCGGTCGCGGAATCAAGCGCTCGGCGGCGAACATGTCGGCCAGATGCTGCTGCGAATCGATGACGGCTTTTTCAATCGGCACATAACGCAGATCCTGATGCGCGAGCATCTCTTGCACCAGCGCGACCGACAGGCGCGTGGTTTGCGCGAACACCTCAGCCCACGCTTGCGGATGCGCGGTGGCCCAGGCCTGCGCGCGGGCAAATCTGCCCAGCAGGTCGCCAAGATGCGCTGCCCGTTGCGGATCGTTCAGCGTTTGCAGGCCGGCGACGGTGAAGTTCAGACCGGTTTCCGGCCAGCCGCTGCCGTCGACCAACACGCGAGCCCCGCGCGAAGTGGCCTGCCCCACAAACGGATACCACACCGCCCAGCCATCGAGTTTGCCGCTGGCGAAAGCGTTTTGCGCATCCACCGGGCTGACGTAAGCAATGTTCACATCACGCGGCGTCAGCCCGGCACGCTGTAGGGCCGCGAGTAACAGGTAATGGCCGCTACTGCCTTTGGCCACGGCCACGCGCTGACCTTTGAGATCGGCGACTTGCCTGACGGTTGAGCCTTCCGGCACCAGCAACGCGTTGTTGTTCTGTGCGCCGCTCGCCACACCAACGATGCGCACATCGTAGCCGCCGGCCTGAGCGAATACCGGCGGCGCATTGCCGACCACACCGACGTCGATTGCCCCGGCGCTCAACGCTTCAAGCATCGTTGTGCCGGCCAGGAATGGATGCCACGACAGCGAATACGTGATGCCCTCATCTTCGCCGGCGGCGTGCAGCAGCGCCTGAGTCAGACCGCTCTGGTCGCCGACTTTCAGCCCCTCGTTCGCCGCCCAAAGCGGATGTGCGATCAACAACGCAGCGCAGCACAACAGCGCTTTCAGGGTGAGAGATGGCTTGGCAGCAGAAGGTTTTACCGGCATTGTCGTGCTCTCATTTTTGCGTTGAATTCAGTATGTCGAGGCCCGCCGTGCCGCTCCATGCCAAACACCCCTCCTTTCCTGCCATCCCGGACATCGCGCCGCAGCCCGTGCGTACCGTGGTGGTGTTGGCGTTCGATGATTTGCTGTTACTCAACGCGGCCGGGCCACTGGAGGTTTTTGCGGCGATCCCGCGCGTGCTCGGCGGAGCGTTCATCGACAGCCCGCCCTACCGACTGTTGATCGCCTCGGCGCAGGGTGGTCAGGTGATGTCGATCTCGGGGATCAGCGTGAGTACGTGCTCGCTTGAGCAAATCGATCAAATGGCGCCGCAGATCGACACTTTGATTGTCGCCGGCGGCCCGGGCATGGCGGCACTTGAAGCTGACGAACGTACTTGCGACTGGTTGCGGGTTCGCTCTGCAAACATCCGCCGGCTCTGCTCGATTGGCACCGGCACCTTTGCCCTCGCGGCTGCCGGATTGCTCGACGGGCGCCAAGTGGTGACGCACTGGAAGTTCGCCGCTGAATTGCAGGCGCGGTATCCGGCGGTGCGCTGCCAAACCGACGCGCTGTACCTGCACGACGGCAATCTGTGGACGTGTGGCGGTGCGACGGCGGGCATCGATTTGGCATTGGGTCTGGTTGAACAGGATTTGGGCGCGCAAGCGGCGCTGTCACTGGCGCGTTATTTCACGGTGTTCCTCTGGCGCGGCGCGGAACAACCGCAGCTGAGCGCCTCACTCAACGCACAATCGAGTGCATTGCGCACCGATCCGGACGTGCGTGTGGCGCGGCTGCACGCGTGGATTGCCGGGCACCTCAACGAAGATTTACGCGTGGAACGACTGGCCGAGCAGTTCGGCATGAGCCCTCGGCACTTCGCCCGCGCCTATGTCGCCGCGACCGGGCAGACACCGGCGCAAGCGGTCGAACAATTGCGTCTTGAGGCGGCCTGCCGATTACTGAAAACCAGCCATGAACCGATCAAGCGAATCGCCGAAACCGTCGGCTTTGGTCGAGAGGAACGCATGCGCCGCACCTTCCAGAAGCATCTGGCGACCAGCCCGAATGGCTATCGCAACCAGACCGACGCACCTGAGCCGTTAGATCGCCGGCAATCCTCCCGCGTCGGCATCGCGCTGGAGTGGTTAGCCCAATAGCGTCGGCGCAACGGCCAGCTCGACGCGCGCCACCAAACCTTTGCGGCGCTGATTGCGCAACGTCAGATCACCGCCCTGCTCCCGAATGATCGCTCGCGCCGCCGACAGTCCGAGGCCGACGCCACCGGTGCTGCGGTTGCGCGAAGTCTCCAGACGGAAGAACGGGTCGAAGACCTTTTCCAGCGCCTCTTCCGGAATGCCCGGCCCTTCGTCGCTGACCTCGATGCGAATCGCGTAATCATCACGGTTCAAAGTGATGCGCGGGTTGCGCGCGTATTTCACGGCGTTTTCCAGCAGATTGACGATCACTCGTTTGATGCCCAGCGGCCGGCCGTTGTAAACCAGATGCGCCGGGCCGTCGAAGTCGACATCAATGTGTTGGTCGCGATAGTCGTCGACGATGGTTTGCAGCAACTCCGACAGATCGAACGCCGTTGTCGCCTCGCGATGAGTGTCCTCGCGGAAGAACTCCAGCGCCGCGTTGATCATCGATTGCATCTCTTCGACATCACGGATCAGTTTGCGCTGATGGTCGAGGTCTTCCATGAATTCGCTGCGCAGACGCATGCGCGTCAGTGGCGCACGCAAGTCGTGGGAAATCGAAGCGAGCATGTGCGTGCGCTCGGCAATGAAATGCTGAATCTGCGCCTGCATGGTGTTGAAGGCGACGATGGCCTGACGAATCTCGTGTGGCCCTTCGACCTTGATCGGCGGTGCGCGCAAGTCGGTGCCGAAACGTCGAGCGGCACTGGCGAAGCGTTGCAGTGGATTGGCCAATTGGCGGGTGGCGACCCAGGCAACGAGGAACGTGGCGATCAATCCCAAGGCAATGATGATCGCGATTCGCGTGCCGATTTCCAGGCCCCAACTCCTTTCAGGCGGGGTGAATGACAACCAGCTGCCATCGACCAATTGCACCAGCGCGGCGTAATGCGCCTGAGGATTGTCCCGCGTCCAGTCACCGGGATTGAACGCCTCGATGTTTCGATCACCCCCCAACAACTGCTCCAGCACCGGTACCCGACTCGCTTCCACGCGGGCGCCGTCGTTGGGCAAACCAAAATCGGCGCGCTGCGCCTTCCACACCACTTGCAGCATGTCGCTGCTGGCGGCCTGCGCCAGTTGCGGGCGCAAGTCAACGGGCGCGACCTCGATCAACCGCGAGGTGACGGCGATCTGCTCGAGCAGGCCGGTACGCTCGATGGGCGGACGCGCCCAGATGCCGGCGACTTGAATAAACAAAGCATTCAACGCCACCGATGCGAGCATCGCCGCGACGATGGTCAGGGCGATTCGTCGCCGCAGCGTGTCGCCGCGCAGTAGCCGCCCGATCACGTGCGGCTGACCTTGGCAGTGAACATATAGCCGCCATTGCGCACTGTTCGGATCAAATCCGGACGTTTGCAGTCGGGCTCGATCTTGCGGCGCAAACGGCTGACCTGGACATCAATGCTGCGGTCGAAAGCGTCATGTCCTTGGCCGTGAGTGAGGTCGATCAACTGTTCGCGCGTGAGGATGCGCTGCGGGTGATCGAGGAACACCACCAACAGATCGAACTCGCCGCCGGACAGCGGAATCATCACGTTTTCGGGTGAGCGCAATTCGCGGCAAGTGATGTCCAGATGCCAACCGGCAAAGGCAATCACCGGTCGCGACGGCTCAACCGGACTGGCCTGTTCACCGGCGCGGCGTTGCAATGCGCGGACACGAGCCAGTAACTCCTGCGGGGCGAACGGTTTGGTCAGGTAATCATCGGCGCCCAGTTCGAGGCCGACGATGCGATCGCTCAATTCAGCCATCGCCGTGAGCATGATGATCGGAATGCCCATCTGCGCCCGCACTTTCTGGCACAGGCTCAGGCCGCCTTCGCCGGGCATCATCACGTCGAGAATGAGCGTGTCCGGACGACCCAGCGCAATCGCCGCCCACATGGCTTCACCGTTCTCCGCCACGTCGACGTCATAGCCGTGCTGGGTGAAGAACTTCTTCAACAAGGAGAGGATTTCCACGTCATCGTCGACGAACAGCAATTTGCTCACGGTTGCAAAATCCATGGATCGAAAGCCGCCAATCTAAAGCCATTTGCCGCTGCGGGTCATTTATTTCAATCGAGCAACATTTCGTCCGGAGCGACATCAAGCGGACATCGTCCGGCAAAAACCCTCGGGCAATCTGCACGTATTCCACCAAAGGGGTTTGCCATGACGGACTTCAACAGCAGCCACAGCACCAAGCAGCACAACGCTAATCACCCATTGATCCTGAGCCAGCGCACCGGCGCGCTCGGGCCTGACACGCCGATTGTTTTTCAGGAGTCATGCCTGGGGGTTTCCGACGATCAGAGCCGGATTGTCCTGCGCCGCTACTTCGAACACTTCAGCCCGACCAATGCCCATTGGGTGGAATACGTGCACAGCATCTCCACCGCTGATCTCATCAGTTGGGTCATGAGCCACGGCCAATTGCACGTCGAATGCTCGGACAACACCCCGCAAAAACAGATTCATGCCTGATCCATGCGGACTTACGTAAAACAAGGAATCACGTTGATGATCAGTAAACGCTCACTGCCGCTGTTGATTGCCGCCAGCCTGAGCCTGGCGGCCTGCAGCAACAAAAACCTCGAACCCGAGATGTACAGCGGTTTTCTGCATGACTACAGCGTGCTGAAAGAGCATCAGTCGCCGTCAGGTCAGAAAACCCTGTCGTGGGTCAGCCCGGCCTTGGCCCGAGCGCATTACACCAAAGCCTACCTGGCGCCGAGCCAGTTTTACCCCAGCGCCGCGCCGACTCAGCGGATTCCCATGAGTACGCTGGCGGGCGTCACCGACTATTACGACGCGGCGCTTCGAGCCGAACTGAGCAAGGTCATGAAGCTGGTCGACAGACCCGGCCCCGACACCTTGACGGTTCGCCCGGCGATCACCCAGATCGCTGCCAGCACTCAGGGCCTTCGCTTTTATGAGTGGCTGCCGGTGACCCTCGTCGCTGCCGGAGTGAGCACGGCCACGGGCATTCGCGATCAGGACAGTGAGGTGTCTACGGAAGTGTCGTTCGAGGATGGCTCTACTGGTGAAGTGGTTGCCGAGGTGGTGCGCAAAGGCACCGGCGTGCCACTCGACAACGATAAGCAGGTGCTGACGGCCGATGACGTCAAAGTTGTGCTTGACGGTTGGGCCAGTGACCTTGGCAAGTCTTACGTGGCAATCCGTAAGTAGCCAACCCAGCGCAAAACCCCTTCAAACACCCGATCCTGTAGGAGCCGAGCTTGCTCGCGAAGGCGTCGGCACATTCAATTTTTATGGTGAATGTGCCGGCCTCTTCGCGAGCAAGCTCGGCTCCTACGATTTTAATTGTCGCCGAATGCACGCCAATTGGCGCGTCCTGCCAAGTGACCGCCCGGTCGCTGTCGAATAATCGATTGAACCCACGCCGCCATACGGTTGCGCGCAGCGACGTGCGCAACCGGTTCTGGGTTGCTGAGCAATTCCTATCACAACAACAAAAAGGCAAACCTCATGAAAGCTGTCGTGATGCGCGAGCAACAACTGCTCGTTGATGACATCCCTGCGCCTGTTCCGGGCCTGGGCGAAGTACTGGTCAAAACCCTCGCCTGTGGCATCTGCGGCTCGGATCTGCACATGTTTCACCACTGTGAACACGTGCTGGGCAACTTCAAGCGCGGCCATATTCCGGTGTCTTTCGACGCACGCAAGGACGTTGTGTTCGGTCACGAATACTGCGCAGAAGTCCTTGATCACGGCCCCGGCAGCGACAAGAAAATCAAAGTCGGCACCCGAGTCTGCTCGCTACCGTTCGTAATCACCCCTTCCCGCTTCGACCATATCGGCTATTCCAACCAATACCCCGGCGGCTACGGCGAACAAATGGTGCTCAGCGAGCAGATGCTTATCCCGGTACCGGGCGACTTGCCGGCCGAAATCGCCGCCCTCGCCGAGCCGTTGACGGTCGCTGCGCACGCGGTCAATCGCGCGCAGTTGCAGGGTGACGAAGTGCCGGTGGTCATCGGCTGCGGGCCGATCGGCCTGGCTGTTATTGCTGCGCTGAAATCCCGTGGTATCGGCCCGATCGTCGCGGCGGACTTCTCCCCTGCCCGGCGCGCCCTGGCGGAAAAACTCGGCGCCGATGTGGTGGTCAATCCGGCGGAGCAGTCGCCCTATCAGTCGTGGCTCGATGTCGCGGCGCCGCCGGGCTACGAGATCAACAGCCCGTTTGCCCTGTTCGGTCTTGGCCCGCAACCACAGCCCTGCGTGGTGTTCGAGTGCGTGGGCCTGCCCGGTCTGATTCAGCAAGCGATCCAGAACGCGCCGCCGCGCTCGCGAATCATCGTTGTCGGCGTGTGCATGGAAACCGATCAGATCGAACCGCTGATCGGCATTGGCAAAGAGGCCAACCTGCACTTTTCCTTTGGCTACACCGGCGAAGAATTCACCCAGACCTTGTATGCCCTCGCCGACGGCAAGCTCGACGGCGCGCCGATGATCACCGGACGGGTCAAACTGGACGGGGTCGCCGAGGCGTTCCGGGCGCTGGCCAACCCGGAAGATCAGGCCAAAGTGATGATCACCTTCGACTGATCCTGTTCTCGTAGCAAGGAGCACGACCATGCGACAGATTAAATTGACGTCACTGGCGGGGATCGCACTGAGTCTGGCCTGTATCACGGCCCAGGCGCAGGACCCGTTTATCAAAGCACAGCGCATTTCGCCGACACTGGAACCGGTGCGGCTGCATCCCGATCAACAAGTTGAAGTGGATCAGCGCCTCAAAGCGCTAGAGGCGAAAACCGGGCGCAAACCAAACATTCTGATTTTGCTGGTCGACGACATGGGCTGGGGCGATCCGGGCGCTTTCGGCGGCGGCACAGCCATCGGCGCACCGACCAAAGAAATCGACCGCATTGCCCGAGAGGGCGTGATGTTCACCTCTACCTACGCGCAACCGACGTGCACGCCGACCCGCTCGGCGTTGATGACCGGTCGCTTCCCGGCGCGAACCGGCCTGACCCGGCCGATTCTCAGTGGTGAAAAGGTGCCCGTTAACCCTTGGCTGGATGAAAAGACCGCGGCCTCGCTACTCTCCGAAAAGGGTTACATGACCGCGCTGTCCGGCAAATGGCATTTGGGCGAAGCCGACGGATATCAGCCGCAACAGGTCGGTTACGACGAATACATGGGAATTCTCGGGGTCGCCAGCGAATACAGCCAAGGGCTGGACAAGCAACGCTATCCGGAGCTGATCCTCAATCCTGCGCGCAAGGCTGCACTGGACCAAACCACCGAAGCCGCCGTTACCAGCGGCCGTAAAGGCGAGCCTTTGAAGGTGGTGACCCAACTCGACTCGTTGGAAAAACTCGCTGAAATCGACCAACAGTTTGCCGCTTACTCGGAGGATTTCATCCATCGGGCTGCGCAGGCCAAGAAGCCGTTTTATCTGGTGCATGCTTTCTCACGGGTACACAACGACAACTTCCCGGCCAAGGCTTTCGCCGGCAAGAGCCCCGCGCGGACGCCCTATAAAGACGCGGTGATGGAAGTCGATGACATCGTCGCACGCCTGATGAAAACGCTTAAGGATGAAGGCGTCGCTGACAATACGCTGGTGTTCTTCACCTCCGACAACGGCGCCAACGAAGACGCCTGGCCGGATTCCGGATTCCAGCCTTGGCGTGGCGGCAAGGGTACGACGTGGGAAGGTGGTGTACGGGTGCCGGGCATTGCGTACTGGCCGGGCATGATCAAGCCCGGTCGTGAGAGCGATGGTCTGTTCGACTTAATGGATCTGTTCAACACCAGCCTCAAACTGGCTGGCGCGAATGTACCAACGGATCGCTACATCGATGGTGTTGACCAAACCTCGTTCCTGCTCGCCGATAACGGCGAAAGCAATCGCGAAGCGGTGTTCATGTACAGCGAACGCAACCTCACGGCTGTGCGCTGGGAAGAATTCAAGGTGCACTTCAAAGTGTTCCAGACCTCGGTGCCGGGTTCTAACATCGATGAATCGACACTGGTATCAACCGGATTGTCACCTTGGGTCTACAACCTTTATCTGGATCCCAAGGAGCAGAAAAGCGTCGGTCATCGCACATTCGAATGGGGCCTGCCGCGCGTTCTTGCGCTGGTCGGCGGCCACATGGCCAGCTACCGGACTTACCCGATGAAAGACCTGGGACTGGGCAAACCAGTCCAATAAAAACCACACAAATACCGGTGGGAGCAGGCTTGCTCGCGATGGGGTTGGATCAGGCAAAACTTCATTGTCTGATCTGATGCCTTCGCTAGCAGGCTAGCTCCCACAAGGGTTGTGTGGTGTCCACAAATCAGGCGAGCAACCGAGATTAAATGTGGGAGTGAGCCTGCTCGCGAAGGCGGTCTGCCCTTCAACTCTTCATTGCTTGACCCACCGCTATCGCGAGCTGGCTCACTCCTACAAGGGAGCTTTGCGACATCGCAATCCCTGTAGATTGCCAGCGACGGGGTTGGATCGGGCAAAACTTCATTGCCTGAAGTGACGCCTTCGCGGGCAAGCCCGGCTCCTACAGGGTCGTGTGGTGTCCACAAATCAGGCGAGCAACCGAGATTAAATGTGGGAGTGAGCCTGCTCGCGAAGGCGGTCTGCCCTTCAACTCTTCATTGCCTGAACCACCGCTATCGCGAGCAAGCCCGCTCCCACAATGAAGCTCTGCAGCACCACAATCCATGTGGTCCGGTTGGGTTCAGCGGGTGTTTTTGTTGCAGATCAGCATCGAGGCAATCGCCGGCAGCAGGATCAAGGCGCCGATCATGTTCCAGATGAACAGCATCACCAGCAGCAGACCCATGTCGGCCTGGAACTTGAGTGCTGAGAACGACCAGGTCGCCACGCCGAGCGCCAGAGTGATGCCGGTGAAGGCCACTGAGGTGCCAGTGGTTTTCAGTGCTTCAAAAAACGCTGCGCGGAATTTCAGGCCTTGATGCAGGAAGCCTTCCATGCGGCTGTACAGGTAAATCCCGTAATCCACGCCAATCCCCACGCCCAGCGCAATCACCGGCAAGGTCGCGATTTTCACCCCCAGCCCCATCTGCGCCATCACCGCTTCACACAACACGGTCGACAGGTACAACGGCGCCATCAGCGCAATGGTCACTTTGATCGAGCGGAACTCCCACAGCACCACCGCCGAGATGATGATGAACACCAGAATCAGCATCTGTTTCTCGGAGTGTTTGATGACGATATTGGTCGCAGCCTCGATCCCGGCACTGCCGGCCGCCTGCAGAATTTCGAAATCACCGGTGTCGTACTGCCGCGCGAACTGATCGACCGCGTTGACCACTCGCGTCAGCGTTTCAGCCTTGTGGTCAGCCAGATACAAACTGATCGGCGCCACGCTGCAGTTGGCATCCACCAGATCGGAACTGACGTTGGAGCGCGCATTATTCATCACAAACTGATCGCGGGAGAACTCGGCCCATTTCGGGTTGCCCTCGTTGCGCGCCAGAATGCCGAAACGCATGGCGCCATACAGCGACTGCACCGATTCCACGCCTTTGACTTCGCGCAGAGTCTGCTCCAGCTGATTCGCCAGATCGGCGGCAGCGAACCGCGCGCACTGCTCTTTCGGTGTTTTGAACATCACCACAAAGACATCAGTGCTGGTGGTGTAATGCGCGAGCAGATAGGCGTTGTCCTGGTTGTAACGCGCTTCCGGACGGAACTCCGGTGCGCCAACGTCAAGGTCGCCAATCTTCAGATCCTGGCGCAGGTAATAACCGGCACCGAGCAACACCAGACTAAACAGAATCAACGGAATCGCCACGCGCGGTTCCACCACGGCAGACACCCGGCGAAAAATCGGCCACGACGAGGTCGCGCGTTTGCGCTGCTGCTGCAAACCACGCGGACTGACGCCGACATACGACATCAGCACCGGCAGCAAAAACATCTTGGTGAAGATCGCCACGAACACGCCAATGCTTGCAGTAATCGCCAGTTGCTGAATCACGCCGATGTCGATCACCAGCAACGTGATGAAACCCACCGCGTCCGCCAGCAACGCCGTCGTCCCCGGAATGAACAACGCCCTGAACGTTCGCCGCGATGCATCGATCGGTGAATGCCCCTGATCCATCTCACTCATCATCAAATTAATGTTCTGCACCGCATGGCTGATGCCGATGGCGAAGATTAGAAACGGCACCAGGATCGAGTACGGATCAAGGCCGAAGCCCAACAGACTCAACAAGCCCAACTGACACGCCACCGTGAGCAGACAGGTCAGCACGGTCACTGCCGTGCTGCGCCAGCAACGGCAATACCAGTACAACAGGACACTGATCAGCACCACGGTGAGCGCGAAAAACTTGGCGATGTCGGTCGCAGCAGCCAGCAGGTCGCCGACGATCTGGGCGAAACCGATCACCCGAATGTTCACGCCCTGAGTGGCGAAGTGTTCGCGCACTTGCTTTTCCAGGGCTTGGGTGAACACGCCGTAATCCAGTGGCTTGCCGGTTTCCGGATCGTTCTCCAGCAACGGCACGCGAATGATCGTCGAGTGGAAGTCATTGGCGACAAAGCTGCCCAGCATGTTGGCGCGCTGGATGTTCTGCTTCACCTGTACCAGCGACGCGGCGCTACCGTCGTAACCATCGGGAATCACCCGTCCGGCGCGCATGCCTTCGGTGGTCACTTCGGTCCACAGAGCGTTGGGCGTCCACAACGATTTCAGGTTGCCGCGATCAACGCCCGGCAGGTAGAAGATCTTGTCGTTGACCTCGCGCAGGGTTTCCATGAACTGCGGCGTGAGAATCTCGCCGTCAGGGTTTTCCACCAGCACGCGCAACACGTTGCTTTGCGGGCGCAACACATCCTCAAACTTGAAGTAGTTCTGGATGAACGGGTGACCGGTCGGAATCATCCGCGTGAAGCTGGCATCCGGGCGCAATTCCAGCGCTTTGTAACCCAGCAGCAGCGAGACGATCACAAAGAACGTCAGCACCAGTCGCCGGTGATTGAACAAGCCACGCTCGGTGACGCTCACCATGCGTTGCATCAGGCTGCGCTCCTGCGGCGCGGGGTTCTGATCGAGGTTCATGCGCGCGGTCATTGCAGTTGCTCCTTGATGTCAGCCAGCGGCAGCACGCGCAGGCCGTTGCTGCCGATCAGCGCCAGTTGGCCCTCAGCCAGTTGTGCAGCACCGAGCAACGGCGATTTCGCGCTGCCCTGCCAGAGACGGAAATGCTTGAGATCGTTGCTGTACATCAGCGAACCTGCGCTGCCAGTCAGCAACAGCGTGCCGTCATTCAACTGCGTGCCGCCGTAGAGGCTGGCCTTGCTGTTCAACGGGATGTTTTGCCAGCTCAGGCCTTGATCGGCGCTGAGGTACAGCGCACCGCCAAACCCCATGGCCAATGTCTGCCCGTCGCGCAGCGTCATCAGTTTGTACAGCGAGGCCTTGGTCAGGGGCTCGAGGGTTTGCCACTGGCCAGCGGACTGGCGATACATGCGTCCGCCCTCACCCGCTACCAACACACTGCCGTCAGCCGTGCCCAGCACTGCATTGAGGTGCAGCCGCTCGGGATTTTCGAGGCCGGGGAGAAATTCCCAGCTACTGCCGCCATCCCGGGTGTGCACGATCATCCCGTAAGCACCGACCGCCCAGCCTTCCTGCGCATCACGAAACCACACGTCCAGCAGCGGTCGCGAAGGCCCTGCTTCGACACCCGCCTTGGCATCGTCGAGGGCAAAATTGGCATTATCGAGGGCGCTGATCAGGCTCTCGTCTTCCGGCGCAGCGGCGCTGGCCAGTTCCAGGCGTGCCACTTCGGATTCAGCCCACTTGAGCATCAGTTGACTGATCGCCCGGCCTTCCAGTTGCCGTACCCAGGTGTTACCACCGTCGCTGCTGTGCAAGATCACGCCGTCATGCCCCACGGCCCAGCCGTTACGGTCGTCGACGAAATACACCGCCGTCAGCAGCAGATCCACCGGGGTGTTGGCCTGTAAAGTCGCCGAGGGACTGCGCAGAAGAATGTGCCCGGCCGCACCGACCATCACCAGTTGATCACCGACTTTTTGCACGTCGGTCAGCGGCTGCTCGATGGCCAGCGCGGTGTGACGGGAATCGCGTTCGAGGCGGTCGGCAAGCGCCGCAGCACTGACGTTCAGTGCTTGCACGGCCAATGCCAGACCGGACAGCATCAGCAAGGCCGGCGAAAGGAATTTGTTCATGGTTCGGTACCGTGAAAAGCTGAAAAAAAGGGGGAACCGTCTGCACCGTTCCCCCGGGATCTCAGTCGCTTGGAAAATCAGCGACCACTGCGACGCAGCGCAGCAGGGCTGAAATCCTTCAACTCGGCGGTGATGCCGAACTTGGTGTGCTTCTCTTCGTTTTCCAGCCCGTAGGTGATGTAGCGACGCGCTTGCAGATCGTAAGAAACGTCGCTGATGTGAATCGCCGACAGCACGTCGTAACGTTGCAGGCTGTGCGCTTCCTGAACGCGCCAGAGATCGCCGCGACCGTCATACAGATCGGCGCCGAGAATGCCCCAGCTGTCTTCATCGAGGTAGAACGTACGCTTGGCGTAGATGTGACGCTCACCGGGTTTCAGCGTGGCTTCGACCACCCAGACGCGATGCGGCTCGTAACGCACCAAGTCCTGATTGAGGTGGTTAGGCTGGATGATCTGCTCATACTTGAGCGTGCGATCGGCCAGTTTGTAGGTGTTGTACGGCACCAGCATTTCTTTCTTGCCGACCAGTTTCCAGTCGTATTTGTCCGGGGCGCCGTTGAACATGTCGACCATGTCGTTGGTGCGCAGACCATCGGCAGTATTTACCGGCGAGTCATAGGAGATTTCCGGTGCACGCAGCACGCGACGTTGACCAGGGTTATACACCCAGGCCAGACGCCCTTCCTTGGTCTGATCCATCGGCTCGTGTACCAAAGTCAGGTTGCCGGCAACGCTTTCCGGCGACGTCACTTTGCCCAGGTAGTAATACAAACGGTTTGGCTCAGGATTGCCCATCGCCGAGGCCATCATGATTTCGACTTCACGGCGTACCGGGGTGAAATTGCCGTTGGCCTGCACCACCATTTCGGTCGGGAAGTATTGATAACCACCGGCGCGGTAGCGCACCAAGTGGTTATAGATAGCCTCCATCCCGGTTTTCGGTTGCGGGAACGGCACACTGGTTTTTTCGTAATTGAGCAGACCGTTGCCATTATTGGCGAGTTCGACCTTGCCGGCTTCCTTGGCGATTTCAGCGTATTCAGCTGCTGGCAACGAGGCTGTACGGTGGCTCGGGTACACGTTGAGCTTGTAATCAGGGTATTTCTGCAGCAGAGCTTTGTAGCCCGGGCTCAGCAAATCGGCGTATTGCGCCATGTTCGCGGACGTCACGGTGTACAGCGGTTTTTCGCTGGCAAACGGGTCAATGTATCCCTTGTCGGCGCTATAACCGGCAGGCGCCTTGGTCAAACCACCCGTCCAGGCCGGCACCTTGCCGTCGGCACTGGCCGCTTGTTCGGCGCCGGTCGGCGTCAGGTCTTTGCCCAGACGGGCGATATCGGCAGCGTCCATTTTCGCCAGCGCGGCATGGCTGCTCAGGCATAACAGCCCGCCGACAATGGCGGCCGAGAGTAGATTTTTGTTCATGGTTATTTCCTCGGTTCAGAAACCTGCACGCAGACTCAGTGCAATAAAGTCGCGGTCAGTCGGTGCATAAGGGGTATTGCCGCTGCCCGACCAGGACAGTTCGGCGGAGTATTTCTGCAGGTAGTCAGCGCGCACACCGACCGAGCCCAGCAAACGGTCTTCGGAGAAGTTGCCGTCGTACGACCAGCCCTTGACGTCCTGACCGAACGCAACAAACGGCGAGAGGTTTACGCCAGCGAACACGCCGGGATAGCTCAACTGCGCGCGCAGCCGGTAGCCCCAGGAAAACTGGCTCATGTAACCATCGCTGGTGCAGGAGAGTTTCTTGTACTTGGCCACGGGAGTACCGGCGGCGCAGCCGGCTGCGCTGCCTTGCGCGAGATCAGTGCCGTAAATATCCGTTCTGCCGTAGCGACGGTCATCCAGACTCGGCATGTCGTGGACATACTTGGCGCCCGCTTCGCCCACCAGATTGAGGCTTTCAGCGCCCAGAACCTGCGGGATCGATTTGACGAAGCCCAGCGAGAATTGCGAGATTTTCAGGCGATCGTAGCCGTTGTACTCCGAGCCCGGTGCAGCGTTGATCGCGTCCTGGCCGAGAGTGATGTTCTGGCCGATGGCGCCCGGGAAAGTCGATGGGTTTTGCGGCGAACCGAAGGCGGTGATCAGATCGGCGGTGGCCAGTTGCACCGGCTGGTTAGGTCGGAAGCTGTACTCGCCGAATACCGAAGTGCCCCAGATATTGCTGGAGAAACTCAAGCCAAAGATACGGATGTCTTCCGGGAATTCGGCAAAGTATTCACTGTTGCTCGACTGTTGCCCCGGCAACCAGCCCGCACCCGGGCCTGGCCGGGTGTCAGTGATAACGCTGGCGTACGGTGTGCGCGAATGAATGTTCATCGCATACGCACCGAACTCCGTGCTGAGCTCATCGACAAAGTACCGGAACGCGACGCCGAACTGACCAGCATCAGACGGCTCATCGTCACCGGCGCGATTGATGTACAGACCGTTGGCGTAGGCATACGCATCGTTGGGATTCGCGGCCGGCCCCAGGCGTGGAACACCGTAGCAGCCGTCGGTCACGTAGTCGTTGGCGGCGAAATAAGTGCCGCAGCCCTCGAGCACGCTTTTGCGCCATTGCAATTGGTAGAACGCTTCCATGCTCAGGTTATCGGTCAGGCCGTAGTTGCCGTACAGCATCGGCACCGGCAACAACGCTTCCTTGAGCTGCGAACCGGGACGGCGCAATGCGGCGACATCGACCGGGTTGACTGAGTTGATACCGTTTTGAAAGAACAGCCCTTCGCCCCAGTTCACCACCTGATTACCGACGCGGGCATTGAGCGGGCGATCAGCCACGGTGAAATCGCCGAACACATAGGCATCCAGCAACGCCACGCCCTGGAATTTCGCCAGGCTGTCGAAGTGGCTGTCATCCAGTGTGCTGTTGGCTTGATAGCCGTTGGAGGAATGGCCGAAGTCGACGTTGTGGTTATTCAGCGTGTAGTCGTACCAGGTTTTGCCACGGATGAAGGCGCCGTAGTTTTTCCAGTTCAACTCCACCTCGCCCAGCAGCGTGACGGGCGTCGACACCAGGTCGTTCTTTTTGAAGTTCAGCCGACTGTCGTCAACGTTACGCGCGCCGCTGGGGTTGAATTGCCCCGCATGGCCGTAACCGACGCTGTTGGCGTTGCCCTGAAAGATGTAATTGCTGTTGGGATTCTCGGCGCTCCAGATGGCGCCAACGCTGACGCTGCCGTTGTAACGACCAGACACTTCGCCATATTCGAATTCGCCAGCGAGCGCATGTTGGGACACAGCAAGGGCAAGGGGCGTCAGGGTAAGAATGGCTTTTGCCAAACGGCTGCATGCGCAAGCCGTCAGGCCCAGGGAAGGGTTCATGGAGCACTCTCCGGATTGTTTTTATTTGGAGTGGCTCTGGGCGGGCGGGCAGGTTCGGGTGATCGGATCTGCGACTTGAAACGCCTTGACGTCAGAGTGAACCGATCATGGAGGGAAAGCAGGGAAGCAAACTTTGCACATTGCGCCAGTTTTTCTACATTTAACGCCAAGACGATTGATTGTCTGCCACCCTGCTCCGTGCATAAAAAAACCTGCCGGGAATTTGCAGGTTTTTCTGACACGTTAAACGGGACTGCGCTCAATACCCCCTGAAAACCTCCCCCATGCTGACGAGAGGCGCCGCCGTCGCTAAACCGTCGAGGGGCGGCGAGCGGGAGAATTCGTGGTAGCCGGCGACAAACAGGACGAACAGGCAGATCAACAGAAGTGAACGCATTGCAAACCTCCGTCATCCAGGTAACCGGATGCAGTGTCTTTTGTTATTGGTAGCGTCGATTGTTGAGGCCCGGGCTGTGGAGCGCTTGGCATATCGCGCCAGTATTCATACCTGTCGCAACACGAGTTGGCGTGAGGGTTGCGCGCAAAAAAGTAAAAGCCATCGCTGCAAGCGCAGTCGATGGCTTCGGCAAATGCCGGAAAAAAAAGGCGCGTAGCGTGAACGCCTCCGGTGTCACCCATTGGGTGTATGGCTCAGTCAATCTGCCCGGTGCCGCGCAACCAGTCTTCGGAACGTTGCAGACCTTCGGCGATGCTTACCTTCGGCTGATAACCGAGCAATCGCTGCGCCTTGGCAATCGACACATCAGCCTTGCGCGCAAACATGTACATGGCGTCCGGGGTGATTTCGTTGGGACGTTGCAGCAGGCGATTGAAGCCCCACAGCAACCGTGTCACCAGTGTCGCGATATCCAGCGGCAATGTGTGTGGCTGGCCTTGGCGCCCGGCCCAGCGCCAGTGATTGCTGAAGAACTCCATACAGCTCAGTGGCTCGCCACCGCTGAGGATGAAAATCTGTCCACGCCCCTGCTCCAATCCACTGGCGAGCATGATGCCGTCGAGCAAGTCGTCAATGAACACCGGGGTAAAAATCCCTTTGCCACCGTCAGGCAGCACCAATGCACCGCTCTTGGCCATTTTCAGCGGCTCGCTGAGCCAGGCCCGTGAACCCGGGCCATAAACGTCGCCGGGGCGAATGATGGTGCAGTCGATCTCACCGGCCGCATGGGCGGCTAACACCACATGTTCGCTAGCGCCTTTGGCGACGCCATAGCGGTATTGTGTGCCGATCACGACGTCGGAGGTTTCATCGGCCTGAGTCGCGTAATCCCAGCCCAGCGCTGCGATCGACGACAGTTGCACAAAACGCTGCGCGCCGCCGGCCACTGCCGCATCGATGCAATTGCGCACACCGCGTACCGACACTTCGCGATAAAGCTTCCACGGCGCGGCAAGGGAAACCACAGCTGCGGTGTTAATGAACAACTCACAGCCCTTGGCGTGATCAGCCCAACGCGACGGCTGGGTCAAATCGCCGGCGACCACGTTGCGAGCCGGATCGGCATGCAGATCCATGCCGCGAACTTCGGCGCCCAGCGCCTGATAACGCGCCATCAGCGCGCGGCCAATAAACCCGTTGGCGCCTGTGATGAAGACACTGCGCGGCGGCGCCGCGGTCTGCCCGTTAGCGCCGACGGGCATGGGTGTATCTGACATGGTCATACCTCTAACGTTGGGATCGGCTCAGCACTGCGCATCAGGCGCCGGTGGTGTAATCGGTCTGTTGCGCACGAATGTAGCGAGCCGGTTGCAGACCGCGTTCGCGAATCAGACGATCGAACATCATCATGATGTCGCTGGCGTCCATGATGCCGAGGTAATTGCCGTCCTGATCGAAGTTGACGTTGGCACCGTGTACCACCATGAACGTGTCGGTGATTTCGGTGTTGTCTGCCGGGGTCATGAAGGTGTGAACCGAGCCACCTGGCTCGAACAGGTAGCTGCCGGCGGTCTGTGGCTGATCCGGGTATTCGACGTAATTCCAGCGACCACTGAGGGTGTACATGTGCACCACGCCGGTGTGGTAGTGCTTGGGCAGAATCACGCCAGGATGGAACATGACGCGCAGCACCCAGACACCAGCAATAGGGTCCAGATACAAGGGCTGGGCGTCAACGCCGGGGATCAGCGCGTCACGGTAAACCGGCAGCTCATTGGTATTGAGGGTCAGCAGCGATTTGTGGTCGATCAGTACGTTGGGGAGGGCCATGATTATTCTCATTGTTGGTGGGATGGCAGGATTCCTGTGTGCCTACTGTCGCGCTCTCAAACGCCAATGACTTTGCAGATCGCGCCATTTTTTCCACAACTGACGACACCCTCACATCCGCCGCTATTGCCCGGGTGTACCATCGAAAAAGGCACACATAACGACAATATCGCCTTGCCTTCTATAGGTTGCGTTCATGACTTCTATCGTCCGCGGCATTGCCCTGTTGGGCTACAACGAATTCGCTGCAAGCCAGGGCCTGGACGCACGCGGCCTGCTTGAACAGGCCGGCCTGCGCGCAGACACGCCCGACCAGCACGATGAATTGATCACATATTCACGCTATACCGCCCTGCTCGAACAATCGGCGCGACACTCGGATAACCCGCTGTTTGGCCTGCAATTGGGTTTGCATCAGGGCGCCGAGGTCCTCGGCAGCTTGCTGTACGTCATCCAGAGCGGCAAAACAGTCGGTGCGGCGTTGAAAGCCCTGCGTGAGTACTTTCATGTCCACAGCAGTGGCGCCGTCATTCACCTCGATATTCAGGGCGACAACGCCCGGCTTTGCTACGAAGTCACCGACGGCCAGGCCGCGTCGGTCCGTCATGATGTCGAACTGGCCCTCGCCGTCGGTAGTCATTTGATGCAGAGCTTGTTGGGACGACGCTGGCGGCCCAGTGCATTGCTGATGCGTCACGTCTCATCGGTGCCGTCGAGCGATTACCGACGCCTGCTGGGCATCAATCCACGCTTCAACAGCGACAGCAACGCCTGGATTTTCGACGCGGCATTGCTTTGCGCGCCATTGAGCGATGCCGATGAAGGCTTGCAGCAACTGGTGCGCCGGCATGTCGAGGACATCTCCCAATTGACCCTGCAAGAATTGCCCGGCTACGTGCAAAAGGTTCTGCGTACGATGTTGCCCTCGGGCACAGCCACCCTCGAAGATGTCGCGCAACACATGATGATCAGTCCGCGTACGTTGCAGCGTTATCTTATGGATGAAAACACCGGGTTTCAGCAGTTGCTGGACAAGACCCGACAGTCGATGTCCACCCGCTATATTTGCGACACATCGATCAGCCTCACTCAACTCGCCACCCTGCTCGGCTATGGCGACTTGAGTGCTTTTTCCCGTGCGTTCGCACGCTGGAACGGTGTCAGCCCACGCGTGTGGAAGCGTCGCTATCTCGAAGCGCAAGCCGTCAACCCGAGCGGGGAAAACCGATGAGCAGTGAGTTGCCGGCAGTACCGCTCGACAGCCCGAAACCCTGCGCGGTAAGCCCTTTCGTTCGGGCGCTGACGCTCTCGTGCTTTGAAGAATTTGCGCTGTTGCAGGGGATTAACCCGGCCGAGATGCTGCGCCGTGCGTCGCTGCCGGTGGAACTGCTGCGGCGCCAGGAGGGCATTCTTGCCTATCGACGATTTTGCGCGCTGCTGGAGCTGTGTACGTGGCAGTCCGCCAATCCGCTGTTCGGTCTGCAATACGGTTTGCATCAGGGCGTGAGCATCTTCGGCCCCCTGCTCTACCTCATCCGCAATGCCCGAACGGTGGGTGACGCGCTGATCGAACTGAAGGAAAACTTTGCCCTGCACAACGCGGCGGCTCACGTCGCGCTGGCGGTCGACGATGAGGTGGCGGTGCTCAGTTACCACATTTATGAGCGTGACTTGCCCGGTATTGGCCAGGCTGAGGAACTGGCCATCGGCGTTGGCATGCAACTGATGCGCACGCTGGTCGGCGGTAACTGGTTACCTTCAGCGATATTGTTGCGCCACGCACCGCTGACGGATCCGACTGTCTATCGCCGCACGCTGGCATGCAATCCGACGTTTAACACCGCTTGCCACGGGTTGGTGTTTCCGGCGGCGGTGCTCGCTCAGCCGCTGGGTTCGGCTAACGAGACCTTGCACCAGTTGTTGACTGCGCATGTCCACAACATGGAGCGCCTGTCGGCTGACGAAATGCCCAGCTTCGTCCGCCAATTGCTGCGCAACATGCTGCCCAGCGGTCGTGTGACCATAGATAAAGTCGCCGACTGCATGGCGATCAATTCCCGCACCTTGCAACGGCGTCTGGCTCAGGAGGGAAAATCCTTTCAGGATCTGCTCGACGAAACCCGCCAGATCATGGCCTGCGAATACCTCGAAGACCCGCTGATCAGCACCGCACAAATGGCCGATTTACTCGGCTACTCAGACCTCAGTGCATTCTGTCGAGCGTTCCAGCGCTGGTTCTCGATGACGCCCCGCGAGTGGCAGAAGCGTCATTGTCCCGAGCATCAACCGCGCCTGCTGCGGCGCTTACGAGTGCTGCGCTAAACCGCGATCACGGCGCGTTGACCACGATGTACGTGACGTCACTGCCCTGATATTGCGGCTGGTACCAGGTCGAACCGCATTGCATATACATCGTGTTGTAACGCATCACCTGCACACAACTGCTGGGCATCTGTGCCGGGGTGAGGATCGCGCCGATGACCGCCGACGTCACCGCGACGGTCGCACCCACCGCGACGGCGGTGCCAATCGGTTGGTAGTGATCGTCGTAGCCATAGCGACCGCGTCCGTCGACATCGATATCAACGTCACGATGGTTGTCGATGTTGACGTTGTGCCGGCTGTTGTTGACGTAGTTGCGATTGTTGGAATTGACCCGATTGCCGGCGTTTACCCGGTTATTCGCATTCATATGGTTTGCACGCTGCGGGGCGTTGATCCGCTGTGCGCGTGGCGCATGCGGCGGTGGCGGTCGGTTGACGGAGGCGCGGGCATGCCCTTGCGCGCGTTGCGGCCGGGCATCGGCTGCGCTGATCAGACTTAAGGTCAGCACCGAAGCGGTGGCAAACGAAAACAACAAACTCCAGGTCAGTGTGCCGTTCATGTCATTTGCCTCCCTGTGCAGCGACTTCTTTCAAAGGGATCGCCACGTCGCCCTTGCCCGGCTTGAAGGTGAACATCGCGTCCTTGAGCTCCGGCTTGAGGTTCCAGCGATACACCGCGCTGTACTCCGGAAAGCTCGCCTCATCGGTAGTGGTGATCACCAGTTTGCATGGCAGTGGCTTGTCCGAGCGGGTGATCCACAACTGCCAGTCGACGCCCTCTTGGCGGAACGCCAAATGGTCACAGAGCTGACCGTTGATGGTCGAGGGCCCGACATACGCCGCTTCTTTGAGCGCATCGATCTGCGCCTGATCGCTGCCGAACAGAAACAGATCTTCCATCGGCACCTGAATGCCGTAGAAGTTTTCGAATCGGTGCAGGGCTTCACCTACTGTCGGCGGTGCATCGACCGTCGTGTAGTACTTGAGGTAAGGCGCGTACTGCGTGAGTTTTTTGCCGTTGTAAAACAGCTCCCGCGTGCGCACATCGCCTTCTGATTTGGCATACAGCCGGTTGTGATCGAGGACTTTAAGGGTGTTGGCCGACTCGGTCTTGATCTTCTGACCGGACTCCAGAACGGTGTCACGGGAGATTTGCGCATCGACCTGAAACTTCGGCAAAGCGCGCAGGTAATTGCCCATGTCGATGAGCTTGTCGACCACTTGCGGGTTGACCGGCGTGTTGTCGGCAGCGGCCGGTGGATTGTCGGCGGCAGCCGGTGGATCGTCGGCATACGCGACCGAGGTCAGGAACAGGCTGAAACACACGCACAAAACAGGTGTTGCGGCTTTCATGGATCCCACTCCTGGCCCGCAAGGGCCTTCGCTCCTGGAAGATTTTCACACGGCGATTTCAGGCTTTTCCGGCCGAGGCCCGCGTGCCTGAAAGATCAGCCTAGACCGCCATCCTCAAGTGCGCCAATGGCCGGTTCCGCGCGGCCAAAAATGCCTCGCCTGTAACATCAAGCGCTCGAAAAAACTCTAGGCAAGTTCCAATCACACCAAGGCGTAACCGATGAAAACTTACAAGAAAGTAAAACTGAACGACGACGTGACCATGCAAATCATCAACATCACCGAGCAAATGATGTCCGCGCGGTTCTGGTTCACTGGCAAGGGTTTTGGCAGCACCCACCATCACTCAAATGAAGAAGTGAACGTGGTGATCAACGGCGAATTCATCGCTACCAATGGTGCCGAACGGTTCCCGGTGTATGCCGGGCAAGCGGTGTGTGTCGCTCCAAATGTCGAACACGACATGCGCTGCCTGACGCCGGTGGGCGAGATGATTTCCACCTGGACGCCACCACGCAAGGATCTGATCGAAAAGTTCGCGCAAACCGAGTAACGGCAGATCAAGTACGTGAACGGTGCGGCCATGCGTTATCAAGCAGTCAAATTAACTGGCGTTTTCTGTAACAGCTCAAACGTTCGGGCATCCATCACGCTGACTCATTCAAAAAAAAAGGAGTGTCAGCGTGTTTAAAAAAACCGGAATTCGCCTGTTTAACTTAAGTGCTTGTTTGCTTGCCATTGCCGTTACAACGGGCAGTTCGATCGCCACGGCGGCCGAAGGTGTAGAGGCCAGCGCCAGAGCTAAATTTGAAAGTAATACCGTCGTCAAATTGCCGGAAGGCTATCGCAACTGGACACACATTGGCACGTACTTCAAAGAGCCGGGTAAAACCACGATTCTCGATGGCAGCGTGATTGAAGGTGCACAGTTCGGTAACACCTACGTCGAGCCTTCGGCGCTGGCAGCGTACAAAAAAACCGGCAAGTGGCCTGATGGCACCCAGTTCGTCAAGGACTTCACCGCATCGAGCCTGGGCGACGAATGCGACGACAAATCTGGCGTCTGCACCAAGAACAAAGGCCAGAAATGGCCGCAGGACATCGAGAGCTGCGACAAAGTCACTGGTGAATGCAAGACCACTCACGGCACCGGCGTGTTCGAGGCGTACTACTTCGGCGCCGGTTACATGGTCAAGGACGCCAAACGCTTTCCCAAGGCGCCCGGCAATTGGGGCTACTTCGGCTTTGGCCCCGTCAAAGGCACGCCTTATCCGAAAACCGCAGAACTGCGCCCGATGGAACAGTGTTCAGGTTGCCACGTAGCCAATCGCGCTGACAAAGACTACGTCTTCAGCGACTTGCACCTGGGCTTGCAGCAATAACCGCAGAAGTTACCTCACGGATTTACAATTTTTCAGGAATTTCCAATGAACTACTCAATCTCGAAATTTGCTTTCGCGTTTTCGGCTGCCTGCCTGGTCAGTGCCCCGGCCATGGCCAGTCATCACTTTGAATCGGTGATCGTGCAAAAGACTCCGGCCCTTAACCAACTCGACAACTATGTCTTCGCGTCGCCGAAGGCGGATCACACCGTCTTCATCATGACCCTGAACTCCGCGCCAAAAACCGGCCCGAACGGGGTGTTCGCGACCGATGCGCTGTACAACATTCACGTCGCCGATGACGCAACTTATAAAACCGGGCATACCTTCAGCCTGTCGTTCAGCAGCGATAACAAGTTCACCGTGTACGAGTCGCAATCGCCTAACGCTGCCGTCGGTGCCAAAGGCGCGAAAATCGGTACCGGCGAGCTGGGTAAAACCAGCGAACTGGCCAAGGGCGTGAAAGCCTGGGCCGGCGTGGTCAAAGATCCGTTCTTCGGTAACTCCACCAGCCTGGGGTTGATGCGCGCACAGCTGAACGCCGGAAAGCCGTACGACGCGTCCATCTGGGCACAGGCCCAGGGTAAAAGCATTTTCCTCGGTCGCAAGGCAGCCGCCATCGTGCTGGAAGTCCCGAACTCGATGCTCGGCAAGACCATCCGTACTTTCATGACCACTGCAGTGGACAGCAAAGGCACCTGGACGCAGGTGCAGTACTCGGCCAACCCGTTGCTCTCGCACATCACGCTGTTCGAAAACGCGGCGTTGAAGGCAGAGCACGACCAAAGCCGTCCTGACACGGATAACCCTATCAAGGCGCTGGTCTCCGCTCGCGTTGCCCGCGCTTCGGCCCTGGCCAAGACCCAGCAGGATCCACAGCAATACGGTGACGCTGTCGCTGAAAAACTGATCCCTGACGTGTTGACCTACAACGTCGGCAGCGCCGCCAAGTACACCGTTGACGAGCGTAACGGTCGCGCGCTGGACGATGATGCCATGAGCACCATCCTGTCCATGGTGCTGGGCACGCCGACCGATCAGAAGATCGCCAATCCGAAGCTGCACACCACGACCTTCCCGTACCTCATGCCGGCAGAACTCAAGTAATCGCTGACGTCGTGCAATGACAAACGGAGGGGGGCTTATGCCCTCCTCTTTTTTCAACCCGGACGGGATCAGACCATTGTCCTTAAAGATGAAAACCGACTTAACACCTCCCGCAAAAAAAACCGCTCGCACGGTAGCAACGCTCACCCGCACCGCGCGCATTTGCGCCCTGATGTTGCTCGCGCCACTCGCCTCGGCCCATGAGTTCTGGCTTGTGCCCCACGATGGCGTGACCGCAGTTGATAAAAAGGTCGTGTTCGAGCTGCGGATCGGCCCCACCTGGCCCGGTGTGCAGAGCCCGCGCTTGAATAACCTGGTGGACTGGTTTATCGCCAAGGATGCCAAGGGCGTGCGCAAAGTCGAGGGTCGCGACGGCGCGCTTGCGGTCGGGCATTTGCAGACCCGCGCAGCCGGCGCGACGGTCGTGGCCATGCGCACCAATAGCACGCGCATCAATTTGTCGGCCATTGAGTTCAATGAGTATCTGGAAGAAGAAGGCTTGAGCAATGTGCTGGCACTGCGCAAGCGTTATGACCTGATGCAAACGCCTGGCCGCGAACAGTATTCGCGCTGCGCCAAAAGCATCGTGTTAGTCGGCGGTCGCAGCGATGGCTTTGATCGCGTCATGGACATGCCGCTCGAATTCGTTGCGCACACTGACCCGCTTGCTTTTCAGGCTGGCGAGAAGTTCCAGCTTCAGGTGTTGTTCGACGGCGATCCATTGCCGGGCACGCTGGTCAAAGCGCAGCTCAAAGCCGACCCGGTGAAAGAAGTGAGAGCCATCAGTGATCCTCAAGGTCGAGTAGCGCTGGCGCTCACCGAACCGGGCCTGTGGCTGTTCAGCACCGTACACATGGAGCCCAGTGGGGAAGATGGTGTGGACTGGGAAAGTCTCTGGGCCTCGCTGACGGTGAACATTTCCTCTAAAAACCGGAGCCCATCGCAATGAGCGCGCCAATCAAACGTTTTATGAGTCTGCCGCTGTTGTTGGCAGGGGTAATGGTCAGTGGTCTGGCGCAAGCGCACAGCGGTGGATCTGCCGGCTGGATGCATCCACTGTCCGGACTCGACCACTTGCTGGCCATGATCGCCGTAGGTGCCTGGAGCTGCCAGATGGGCGGCAGAGCGATCTGGGTAGTGCCGAGTGCGTTCGTCTGCTGCATGTTCTTGGGTGGGCTGCTGGGCTTCGATCAGATCGATCTGCCGGGCAGTGAAATCGGAGTTTCGTTGTCAGTGGTATTGCTCGGCCTGGCCATCGGACTGAGAAAAACCTTCGCCGTGCCGGTCGCAGCGTTCGGCGTTGGTATCTTCGGCATTTTCCATGGCTATGCCCATGGTTACGAAATGCCGGTGATGGATGACAAGATCGCGTACGCGAGCGGATTCCTTCTGACCACCGCGACCCTGCACGTCATCGGTGCGGTGGGTGCCTGGCTGATGCTCAAACTGAACGCCGGCGCACGGATGCTTCAGATCATGGGCTTTGCCTGCGCGGCGGCTGGCGCCTGGTTGCTGGCCACGTTGTAGCGGGTTTTGCAGAAATCCATTGAGGGAGCGGGCTTGCTCGCGAAAGCATTGTGTCAGTTGACGCAGATGTGGCTGGTTTACCGCTTTCGCGAGCAGGCTCGCTCCCACAGGGTTCAGCGCCGCTCACAAATCCTGCAGACAACCACAGTCATATGTGGGTGCGAGCTTGCTCGCGAAAGCATTGTGTCAGTTGACACAGATGTGGCTGGCTTACCGCTTTCGCGAGCAGGCTCACTCCTACATTTTTGTGGCGCCTGTCAAGGGTGGTTTTCAGCGGGAGTTGAGATCACATTGCCCGGAATCTTCGCTGCACGAGGTCAGGCGGTCGCGGATGTCGGCGTACATCAGGTCGTACAGTTTATGGTTGTACTTGATCAGCCCGTTATCGCGGGACATGCCGTGTTTGTGCGCCAGGCGTGTCGCCACGCTGCCGAAATTGTAGGCGCTGCTGCGAGGCAGGCTAAAGGACTCTTCAAAACGTTTGCCCGCCACTTCTCCCTCCAGACGCATCTGCACCACCGAACCTTCTTTAGGGTCGTGCACGATGCTGTAATGCAGGTCGACGCAATACGGCGGCTGACCATCCAGAGGGTTCTTGTTAGCACGGTGCAGGCGCCCCGGCACGAAGCTGTCGTAAGCCGAGCAACTCGACTCAAATGCACGGCGATAGTCCGCAAAGCGCTCATCAATATCGGCGTTGGCGCGGATCACGTCCGGGTGCTCTGCCGTCAACAGGTCCGCGTCGGCAAGCCCACGGTTGCGGCCGATGAAGTTGATGATTTTGGCCACACACGGTGAGGACTCCCGACTGAGTTTGCACTCGTCATGGGTAATTTTTCCCGCCACTTCACTGCGCACGGTCAGGTGCAGGAATGGATCGTTCTCATGCTCACGGACAACCTCGTATGCAACGTCGATGGAGAATACGGGGGACTGATCAGGGCGACTGCGATGACGTAGGTAGCCTGGTTCAACACGCATGGTGATTTTCCTTTTGCTCCGCCGGGTACGACTGGCGGTGATAAAAGTGCTGTTCAAAAAAAACCTCCCGAAGGGAGGTTGAAAAGAGAGGTCTACGCCTGGCTCGACAGGCGTAGACCCTGAAAGCTAAACAAAACGACGGCCTCAATCTGTAGGAAATTTCCTATTTTGCCGATTTTGTTCATAGATCATCACCGCACTCAAAAAGGCAAAAAACAGACATTTCCTACATTGAAAATCGAGCAACCCTTGGACACTGACTCGATTTGTCCGCGAGTTCTTCATGCCGCACACCTCTTTGCAAAACCTGAACACCGCCAATCTGACCTGCCCATTCGCCGAGCAAACCGTGCGCAGCCTTGAGGTATTCGACCTGTTGTGCCCTGGACTGGCATTGCACGCCACCCTCTATGTCATCACCGGGGAAGCCGACGATGTGCTGACCGCTCTTCGCCAGGCAGATGCCGAAGCCGCCAACGCGATCCTCTGCCAGCCCAATATTTCCAACTGGTGGCGCTCACCGCATGTTTACGCTCAGCGGCATCAGCAACGCCTGCAAGCTGCCGCCAACGCGCGCGCGCAGATGTACGCACTTGGCAACGAAGAACACGCCGCGAAACTGGTACGTCTGGGAAAAGTCATGGAGGCTGCGTGCCAAGGCACGCATTTGCGCCGTATCGCGCAGATACCTGAATGGTTCCTTTATCTGGCGATTGATGCCCTGAGCAACACTTGCACGGATCTGAAAGGACATTGCCGCACACGCATGCCAGCGAACTGGAACTTTAATCTGCTCTGCCAGATTCTGGCTGCAGACGACATGTCACCTTTGTACGCCCTGCTGCTGATGCTCGAACGCCGGGACAATCTGTACTGGCGTGACTTCGATGCCCTGCTCGAATGGCCTGACCTTGCCGAATTTCTGCTGGAAAACCCGGCCATGACCCGTTGCCTGATCAATGAGCTCTCGATCAGCGGACGTTTGTCATTGCTCAAGGTGTTTGAAATGCACCCGGCTCTGGCCCAGACCTACGCCGACGTCATGGTACAGCTTGCCGTGGTGGGCGATCGTCGCGTACGCGTTGTCGCCGCGCCCCAAGTCATCGCCCTGCCCCTGCCGAACAAGCTTCCGCATCTGCGCCAGCTCATGAACCACGGTACAGAAAGCGAGCGCACGCGCGCGGTCAAAGTGCTCGCCCATAACGGCGAAGCGGTGCGCAAAGTGTTTCAAGCGCGCCTGAAAGTGGAAGGCGCCAAACCCGTACTCAAAGCACTCAACCATGCACTGGCGCAAAAAGTGAAAGCGTGAGAGCCGGTTCAGGCGCCTCGCTCGGCAAACGCTATTCCCGCCGATTTGAAAAACTCAAGTTGCGTCACATAAACCTGACGCGAGAGCTGAAGGAGTTTTGCGTGGGACGCGTTGATCCTTGTCAGCAATGCCACACCATCGAAATTGCCCTTCTTCTGGATGTAGCGCTTCACCCACAAATAGTAGGCAGCTTCCGTCTCGTAGTAGCGCACCAGCGCCAGGGAAAACGCGTTGGCATGCGCACTGTGGGGAATGTTATCGATATCCGTCATGGCTGCTCGCGCTGCGTCGCTCAGGCGCTGCATCGTCCGGTATTTCATCGAATAATAATCGAAAGTAAATTCCCCGCTTTGGACTCTCTGCTGCACTTCCTGCACCTTGTCCCGGTGCGAAAGATATTGCGTCATGACCTTTTCGTTGTAATCGAAATCCGGGTCGCCACCACAGCCAGTCAATAGCAAAAAAATCAACGAGGCGAGTATTCGAGCTGTTTTCAAAACCAATGCCTGCGATATTCCATATTGATGTTCTCTCCTGTAATTGCTGTTTCTGATGCTCGAAAGGGTGCGCATCCCATTCATCACAACGGGCGACCCTACACGCCAGCCATTGACTTAGCCAATCTGTCGATCGAGGTTTTCGCGCAATTGCGTCATGGCCTGAGCCAGTTCGGCAGCAGCCTGGGTCACCTGATCGCGCTCACCGTTGATACTGGCAAACTCCAGTGACTCGCATGCCTCCATCAGCCGCGATGCCTTGATGATCCGTGCGCCACCCTTCACTCGGTGAGCCAAATCTTTCAAAGCGCTGGCGTCCATTGGCTCCTGCAAAGTTTCCAGCAGTGCCAGATCCTCTTTGTTGCTCCGCGCCAGATCAATCAACAACCCGCGCGCCACTTGTTTGTTGCCGCCGGTGAGTTTCAGCAGTGCGCCCCAGTCACCTTCTTCGTGTCCATCTTCGCCATCATCCAATGGCGGGACTTGCCGAGGCGGTTCGACTCCGCTCAAACGTTGCTGCAAGTCATGCAGGGTAATCGGCTTGAACAGGCACCCATCCATGCCGGCGGCAAGGCAACGCTGACGCTCCTCAGGCAGCGCATTGGCGGTAAAGCCCAGTAACAGACAGGCTTTGACGTTCCGGTCCTTTTCGTCTTCCCGTATGGCGCTGGCCAATTCATAACCGGTCATTCTGGGCATATGGCAGTCGGTAATCACCACATCGAACTGCTTGCGCCCCCATACTTGCAAACCGTGAACGCCATCAACGGCTTCCTCGACCCGGTGCCCGAGATATTCCAGTTGTTGGGACAGCAACATGCGATTGACCGGGTAATCATCGACCACCAGCACCCGTAATCGCGCGCCCGCCGGGACTGAAGTCACTTGTTCGACACCAGGATCATCTGCAGGCTCGAGCAGCGGAAATTCCAACAGAGCGCTGACTCGGGTGCCTTTGCCGACTTGGCTGGTGAGCGTCAGTGTGCCCCCCATCATTTCGCACAATGATCGTGAGATCACAAGGCCGAGTCCGGAACCTGTACGCGCCGCATTGCGATTGCCTCGCGCCTGGGAAAACGGCGTGAACAAACGCATCTGATCTTCATCCGAGATACCAATGCCGCTGTCAGTCACGTCGAATTCGACCCGCAAACGCTGGCCATCCTCTGACTGGCGACTGCGATAGCTGACGCGTACTTCACCCCTTTCCGTAAATTTGATGGCATTGCCGACCAAGTTGGACAGCACCTGCTTCAGACGAAGCGGGTCAACCAGTGCGTCGTCTCGACTGACTTCCTGCACTTCCAGCACCAGCGCAATGCCTTTTTGTTGTGCCAGCCCCTCGAAGATACGGACGGTGGACTCGATCAGACTGCGCACCCGCGCGCGCTCCGGAGTCAGGGTCAGCTTGCCGGCTTCAATACGGGCGATATCGAGAATGCCACCGATCAAGTCCAGCAGATCCCGTGCGGCGCCGGACGCGACGTCCAATGCCAGTCTGTCCATGATGCCCTGGTCACCCTTCTTCATGGCCAGTTCGAGCATGCCGATCACCGCGTTCATCGGCGTGCGGATCTCATGGCTCATGGTGGCGAGAAACGTCGTCTTGGCGCGGTTGGCGTTTTCTGCCTCTTCTTTGGATTCCTTGAGTTCATCTAGCAGGCGCTGACGGTCACTGACGTCAATCCAGCCAGCGATTAAACCACTGACCATGCCGTTGCTGCCGCGATAAGGCAGCGCCCAGTGATAAATCGTCCGTGTCTTGCCATTGGCCAAGGTCAGTAGACGGTCACCGATAACCGCTCGACCGTGCCTCATTACCTGCTGATAGGACTTATCGAACTCCAGAGCCTCAGCAGGGCTTAGCTCAGAACCCTCAACCAGGCGTTTGCCGAGAAGACTTTCCATGTCCCGACCAAACACTTCCAGATAACTGGCGTTGCAGGAAATCAGCTTGCCCGCTCGATCCCGCACATAAATCGGATGGGGTGTTTCGTCGATCAATACCCGCATGAATTCCATCTGATCGCTGAGCGCTCGCTCCGCTTGCTCGCGCCGATACACCAGACGTTTAAGATAGGTAATCCAGGTGATGGCCACAATCAACAAAATGCCGGCGACGATAAAACCCTGAATGATCAGCCCGCGATAACGTAACCAGTAGCCATCCTGAAACACCAGTTCGGAGCGCCAACGCTCTGCCAACGTATCCATTTCACCGGGTGGAATACTCAGCAAGGCTTTATTGAGAATCGAGTTGAGTTCAAGCTCGTCGGGTATAGTCGCAAACGCGATCTGCGAGCGAGAAGTCCCCACCGTCGACGTGATCTTGAGCCGTTCCTTGAAGTCCCGGGACAATAGATAACGGGCGCTGATCAATGAACTGATGGCCGCCTGCGCCTGCCCATTGGCAACCATCGCCAACGCCTGGGTGGCGTTGTCGGTCTCGACAATGTGAATCGCCGGATAGTGCTCGGTCAAAAAGCTTCGCAGGTAACGATCATCGGTGAAGGCCACGGTTTGTCCCGCCAGTTGATCAAGCGTGCCGGGGCTGCTGACAGAATTTTTTGTGAGCAATACGAAGGACGTCGTGAAATACGGCCGAGTAAAGCTCAAACCGAGGCCCTGATCCTGCCCGGAGGAGAACGCGGCGAGCATATCTGCGTCACCACGATTCAATGCCGCCACCTGATCTTCCCGTGAATGGACAGTCTTTATTTCAAACTTCAGCCCGGTGCGCTGACTGACGTTATCCAGGACATCGGCGCTGAGTCCCCGAAAGCGGTTTTGCTCATCGAGATAGGTGAACGGCAGCAGGCTGTCATCAATCAACACACGGACGGTGGGATGCCGCGATAGCCATTGCTGCTCAGTTGTGCTGAGCTGCAAGCGGTGCTCGCCGGGAATGCTGATCTCATCGGCCCCCCAGCGCTGCAGGATGGTCATCCGTTCGCCTTTGGGTATGGCGTCCAGCGCCCGATTGACCAGACGCAGCAAGGTGGGGTTCTGTTTAACCAGTGCAAAAGAGAAACTGGCGGTATCGAGATGGGCAAAATTGACCAGCCGGACGATGCCCCGATAGTTGCGGTTGACCAGGTAGTTGGCACCGATGGCATTCCCCAGAAACACGTCCGCCTGACCGAACGCCACGGCGCCCATAGCGCTCAGTGTCGAAGGGTACAGCTGAAGCCTGGCGCCCGGGTAAACCTTGTTGATGGCCGCCTCGGGGAGATAGTGATAAACAGTAGCTACCCGAACACCTGCCAGATCGACCGGGTACGTGACGTCTTCACCGATTCGCGTCACCAGTGTCGGTTGGTCAGTGGCATACGGTTCGGACAACACCAGTGCGGGGTCCGCAATGTCGTAGTCATTGGAAGAACCCAACAGATCGATTTCACCGAGTTTGAGCGCTTCAATTGCCTCACGGCGAGAAAGGTATCCTTTGACTTCGACCCGCACACCGAGCAACTGCTCCAGCAGACTGGCGTAGTCTGCGGTAATGCCCTCGTAATCACGATTATTGGCAATGATGTCCAGCGGAGGGTAATCAGGCAGGGAAACGCCAATGCGCAGGACACGCTTGTCGGTCAGCCAGCGCTGATCAGCCTCACTGAGATCGACCTGATAACCCGTCACGAGTGAACGACCGAACAAACGCATATTGTCGTTACTTGCTGCCTGGCACAGCCCCATGCAACCAATGAACAGCTGGAGCGTCACGAAGATGGGTAAAAGAATTGCTCTCATCAGCCCAGGCGCTCTTGAGTTAAATCAAGCCGTTGCGTTTTGCCAGATCGGCGAGTTCCACAACTGATTTTAACTCGAGTTTTTCAAGAAGCCGGGTTTTGTAAGTGCTGATGGTTTTGTTGCTGAGAAACATCGTGTCGGCGATCTGTTTGTTACTGAAGCCTTTGGCCAACTGCTGCAACACAAGCATTTCGCGATCGGACACCGATTCAAGCCGCTGCTTTTCATCAATGTCATCATGTTTGCGCACGGAACTGAATGCGATATTGGGAAAATAGGTATAACCATTCATGACCGCGCGCGCGGCTTTCGACAATTCGGCCAACTCGTCGTTTTTGCACACGTAACCCGCGGCGCCTGCATGTTTGCAGCGAATTGAAAACTGTTCGGGAGACTGAGTACTGAGCACCAGCACTTTCACGGAGCGACTGAGCACCGACAACCGGTTGATCACCTCAAAACCGTCCAGGTCAGGAATTCCGATATCCAGCACAATCAGATCAGGTTGCAGGTCACGCACCAGCCTGATTGCTTCTTGGCCGTTACCGGTTTCACCGATGATTTCGAAGCCGTCCTGTGAGAGCAGTGCCTTGACACTGGCGCGGACAAAAGGATGGTCGTCTACAACAATAACGTTATACATGTAAGGCTCTCCAGCGATTGGCTCTAGGGAGGCATCCACGTGGCCCCATCGAGAGGCTTGCGGATGTGCTGGCTCGTTCACTCGCGCTGTTCCAGACTGGATAAAAGAGTGGTCCTCGCTCGATGGAGCAGCACTCGGACATTACCCTGTGTAATGCCATGCCGATGGGCAATATCATTCATCCCCATGCCCTGATAGTCATAGAGATTCACGACCTCACGCTGACGGCGGGGCAAGGTTTGGAGGCAGGCCTCAAGCGCCTGGACTTTTCGATCACGCACCAGAATTGCGTCGGGTGTTTCGTCGTGCCAAAACAAACAGCCACCGCTTTCTTCATGCTCTTCCGCAGACACTACTTTCAAACCGTTGCGCGGAAGACGAGACACTTCTTTGCGAGACTTTCGCAGGTGCGCCTTGGCCATATTGGCGGTAATTACCAACAGCCATGTACGCAAACTAGCTCTCCCTTCGAAGTGCTTGATGTTACGAAAAACACTTAACCAGGCGTCTTGCACGACATCATCGGCAAGTGCCGGCCCCACTATCGCACGGGCCGCCGCATCCATCCGGCTTTGGTGCTGTTTGACAAACTGGTTGAATGCGTACTGATCCCCATCAATCAGGCGTGACAACAACTTGCATTCTGCACTCATAGATTATTCCGCAAGGTTTGATTATTTCTTATTTAATTTGAAGAGCACGTTCAAATTAGCGATAAAAAAAACCAAGCGGTGTAGGAAATTTCCTAAATCAATGAGTTCATCTAAGCTGCGATTGCCTTACGACTTTGCAATACGCGCCAGACGATTTAAATGAGAACACACAAGGGTCTTTGAAAAAACGCCTTTAAGCGCCATTTTTTACCTTAACGCGCCAACATGTCACGCAGAGGCGCACAGATACACGTCAGTGCAGCTGATATCCACCTGATCGGGATGCAAGTGATCACTGGCATAACTCAAACAGGCGCCGGATCGCAGAAATACGTTAAACAGCTCCGCGTCCAAGTGCCCGTTCTCACACATTTCGCGCATGATTTGCAGGGCCTGCGACAATGTTTTGCTCGGCTTGTACGGTCGATCCTGTGCAGTAAGCGCCTCGAATACATCGGCCAGAGCCATCATCCGCGTCTGCGGAAGCAACTGATCCCCGCTCAACCCTCGCGGATAACCTTTGCCATCAATGCGTTCGTGATGCCCGCCGGCAATTTGAGGCACCTGACTCAACTCTGGAGGAAACGGCAAGGCATTGAGCATGACGATGGTCTGCACAATGTGCTCATTGATTTTGTACCTCTCCTCGGCTGTGAGGGTGCCCCGCTGAATCGACAGATTTTTCAACTCGCCGCGGTCATACAACAACTCGGGCACTTTCATATTGAACCCCCAGACACCCTGCGGATCGAGGTTTTCCTTTGGATTGCGGGCAATACGCTGCTCGGGTCGATCGGCTAACAAGTTTTCCATACACGGCAACGGCTGCATCGGCTGCGCCTCTTTGCGCACACGCTCCTCACCGGAAATCCCCAGGCGGTCATCCAGCGTCCTCAACCACTGACGCGAACCAATGGCTCGCAGCTTGTGCAGCCCCTCCTCGTCCATGAACTCTCGCCCGGTATTGCAACGCGCAATATAGGCAAATTCATCGTCGAGCGTCTGCCACAGGTTATTTCTGATCTCACGTGCGGCCTTTTCATCTCCGCCTGCCAGGCAATCCTGCAGATACTCAATATTGGCATCACGCTTGAGCACTTCAAAACGGGTACGGATTTCATGAATCCGGTCATACAGGCTTTCCAGTTTTGTCGCTTTGTCCACGACGTATTCAGGCGTGGTCACCTTGCCGCAATCATGCAACCAGGCAGCCAGATGCAGCGCGCGGTGGTCGCTTTCGCTCATGCGGAAACGGGCATAGGGCCCTTGCGTCTCAGCGCAAGTAGCTTCAGCAATGATTTTCGCGATTTTCGGCACCCGCGAGCAGTGCTCGCCGGTATATGGGCTCTTGGCGTCGATCGCCCCAGCGATTAATTGAATGAACGCCTCGAACAATGCGGCCTGGCGCTCGATGAGCCCCCTCGCCTCAAGCGCGACAGCGACTATTCCCGATATCACCTCGACAAAGCGGATCTGGTCAGCGCTCAATGCCTGGCGACTGAACAACAGCAAGACACCCACCTCATGATCGTTACGCGTGAACAACGGCACGCTCAGCGTCGCCGCAGGCGGCAACCCCAGCGCAGCACAAGCCTTCGGATCAGCCTTGCGGGACTGGCACACCCCGACCAACAGCGCTTCTTCAAGATTGAATTGGCCGATAGCATCGCCCAGCACCGCTATGTCCAACTCGGACTCCTCCCAACGTCCAGCCATGACACTCAATGCCTGCTCTGGCTCAGGACGAATGCACAGCAACGCACCGTTCACCTGGCTCGCCTTGCAGATGGTGCGCAGCAACGTGGGTAGCATCCGCACAAAATCGGCTTCCTGGCTCAGTTGCGTGATGAGTTCGAGAAAACGCTCCTGCGTCGAACGATTCTGCTCAAGCGCTGCACCCAACTCATTGACTTCACTGATTCGGCTGCGTGTAACCGGCCAGGCACTGTAGTTGAAGTCGCCCATATTCCTGGCGTTGCGCGTTAGTTGTGTGATCGGTGCGACCAGATAACCGGAAAGCCAGAAAGCAAACGGCAATGTCAACGCAAGGATCAACAAGGTTTGCAGCAGAACGTCGACGCGCAACTGGTTGGCTTTGGCGAGCAGCTCATTGTCGGGAGCGACCATTCCCAGATACAAAGGCTGGGTCGAATCCACCTGCAAACGGCGGCGCTCCAGGTGCCAGAGCTGGCCGTCAATTTGCAGCTGGCCTCGCGTCACCCCCAGCGGTGAGAAAGCAGAATCGGCGGGCAACGTCGCCAATGCCGCCAGCGCGGGATGGCCCAACGCACTCACCAGCGGCGAGCGCTTGATACCGCCAGCGAATACCTCGGGGCGATCACTGGCAAGCACCTGGCCGTCCGCATTGTAAAGCGCGAAAGCAGTGCTTTGCGTCAACCGGTAACGTTTGAGCACCTCATCCATCTGGTGATGCAGTAAATCAATGCCGACGACCGCGCGCCCGTTTTCAGTGGCAATAGCCAGAGTAGAGCCAATGTCACCACTGGGGAAAAACGCATACGGCCGCGTACGGATCAACTTTCGTTGAGTCAACGCATCTTGATACCAGGGTCGCGATCTCGGGTCGAAATTCGCCAGATCCTGATCCGTTTTGCCGCTGATCATTTGCAGCCGATCATCGTAAAACACGGTCATGGCACGGGTTCCCGTGGAGGTACGCTGAATGATCCACGCCACATAACCCGCACTGCCGGTGACCAATGCACTGCCTCCCTGGCGTTTGCGCAGGTACAACTCACTGCCCTGATCGTCAGCGATATATACCGAGTCGATGGCCGGCGAGCTTTTGAGTACCGCCGCCATGGACTCCAGATAGTGCTCAAACGTCTGAACGTTGAGCGTTTCACCGCGATAGCTGAGTGCGAGCAGGCGAATCGCCGAGCGGGCCGGGCCCAGGCTACTGTCAAACGTTCGGGTGGCCGCTTCGGCAACAGTCGAGGCATGTTCCAGTGCGTGTTCATTGAGCAGACGTTTCGTGCGCTCAAACGTCAGCTCGGCGATGCTCGCCCCCGTCGCGACGACCAGCACTGTGATCGTCAGCATCAGCACACAGCGCAAGGAAAAATGACCCTTCATCAACGTGGCCTCGGCAACGCAATCAACGCTTCGCCTGCAAGTTTCAGTCGCATTGCTGCGTCCCCAGAAACTGCAGGTGCCGCTCATACTGGTTGAGGATGTCAGTGATAACGTCTTCGCGAGCCCACCCCATCATGCAGTAGCCTTGACCGCCCTCGAGAAGAAAAACTTCGGCACGGAAATAACGCGATGTGTGAATCTGATCGTTATTGCTGGAGGGCGCAAAAACCGGCAGTGCCACCGAGCGCAGTCGCACCTCGTAGGTAAAGGGTGTCTGATCACCCAGACTGACGTTCAGCCGAACACGACCATTGTCAGCGCTGCTCACCGACGCACGGACATCTCGCAGCTCCATTTCGCGACCCACCGCCTCGCAGGCCGGGGCGACGACATCGCGTAGGTAGAAGGCAACCGCTTCGCGTTCTGGAAAGTGCACCAAGCGCTGCAAGCGTTGCTGCCACACCCCTTCTTTCGCACTGCCGAGAATGCCCGGCAGAGGCTGACGCGACAGCTGACGTTTGTCGGCGTCCACGCGCAATGCTTTGAACAGCCCCCACAGCGCCAGCAACAGAACAATCGCGAAAGGTAACGCACTGGCGATCGTCGCTGTCTGCAAGGCTTTCAAGCCATCGGCCAGCAGCAACGCGATCGCTACAGTCCCGATCAATACGGACCAGAAAATCCGCTGCCATATCGGCGAATTGTGTTGGGTTTTCGATGCCAGCATATCCACCACCAATGCGCCGGAATCCGCCGACGTGACAAAAAACACCATGACCATCACCACTGCAATCAGCGACAGCACGTGCGACCAAGGGAAATGCTGGAGAAACGCAAACAGCGCCAACGAGCTGTCCTGATTGACCGTATCCGCCAGTTGCGTCAGGCCATTGTTGAGAATCAGGTGAATCGCACTGTCGCCAAATACCGTCATCCACAACAGCGTGAAGCCTGTCGGCACCAGCAGTACGCCGCAGACAAATTCGCGGATAGTGCGGCCACGGGAAATCCGTGCGATGAACAGGCCGACAAAAGGCGACCACGACAACCACCAACCCCAATACAGCAGCGTCCAGCCGCCCATCCAGCCTGTTGGCTTGTAGGCATATAGATTGAAGGTCTTGCCGACGATTTCAGAGAGGTAGGCTCCGGTGTTTTGTACGTAGGCTTGCAGCAGAAAAACCGTTGGCCCCAGCACCAGCACAAATACCAGCAGAATCGCCGCGAGCCCCAGATTGATCTCGGACAACAGCTTGACCCCGCGATTGAGGCCGCTGGCGACAGAAATAGTCGCCAAGCCGCACGTCAACACAATCAACCCGATCTGCACGGTGGTGCTGACGGGCAAATTGAACAGCTGATGAAAACCGCTGTTGATCTGCAGAACGCCATAACCCAACGAAGTGGCAACCCCGAATACCGTGCCCAGAATCGCAAAGACATCGACGGCATGGCCGATCGGCCCATGAATGCGCTCGCCGATCAAGGGGTAAAGCGCCGAACGCAGCGTCAACGGCAATCCATGACGAAAGCTGAAGTAGGCCAACACCAGACCGACAGCGGCATAAATGCCCCAGGCATGCAGCCCCCAATGAAAGAAGGTGATTTTCATCGCCTCGCGCGCAGCCTGCACGGTGCTCGGATCACCAATCGGCGGGTTGCTGAAGTGCATGACCGGCTCGGCAACGCCGAAAAACATCAGGCCAATGCCCATCCCGGCGGAAAACAGCATGGCGAACCAAGTCACGCTTTTGTATTCCGGGCGGCTGTGATCAGGGCCCAGGCGGATATCACCAAAGCGTCCGAACGCCAGAAACAGCACGCTGATCAGCACCACCGCGACGGCCAGTACATAGAACCAGCTGAGGTTGGCGACGATCCAGCGTTGCACTTGGTCGAACACCCCCTGTGCCAGTTGAGGAGCCAGCACAGCGAACGCGACCAGTGCCAGCGTCAATGCCGCAGAGGTATAGAAGACCGGAGGATTGAGGGTAGTCCGAGTAGCAGGAGCATTTTTCATTGAACAACAGCGTTCCTTGGGGGAAGCGCATGGGGTACGCCTCCAGGAATGGAGAGCGGCCGGGTTGACGAGGTGCGACTGATAGACGTGCGCGCACGACCAAGAAGGCTTATGCGGTAGCACCAAGGCTACAGTCCCAGGCCAGGAAGTGTGTTTTTTACGCGGACAGGTATGTAAGAGTCTGTAGGAAACTTCCGATGGCACCTCAAATGGGCAGTCAAGTTTTCAGATCTACAGATACACCCGCGATCAGCGCGACAACGATGCTCAAGCTGTCAGATAAAAAAGCACTGCATCAAATACAAGTCCTGCGAATAACAGGATCATAAAAACCCAACTTGGGTGATCATTTTTTATTAATCGCATTTGCCTATTCCCTGAATTTGAACTCAGTTAACCAACACCATCCTTTGAACCACAATTCGTCATACATCAACTGCGATTCGCGCGACATCAAGTCCCCATGCCCTTGCCCGATTAACTTGCCCTCCTCAACTCAATGGGCAAAACCCGGATGAACAAAACCTTCAAAGCGGCGACGTACGCATTTCTGTTACTGAGCGCATGGACGGCAGCGGCTAACGCAAGCGGCTTGAACTGGGATCGATTGGGACGCGCAGAAGCACAACTTTCCAGGGATCACGACACCATCCGCGTGAGCGGTTTTCGCGACAGTTATCGACGCCTGAAAATCAAGGTCAAGGATGCACCGCTCGACCTGCGCCGCATGGTCGTGGTGTACGACAATGGCGCCACTGAAAACCTCAATGTGCGCCGTTTCATCCCGCAAGGCGGTGAAACGCGTCCGATTGATCTACGCGGATCTGGCAAACGCAGCATTCGCAAAGTCGAGTTTTGGTACAGCACCCGGGGCAGCGGTCGCGGGCACTCGGATGTGATTCTGTACGGTTTGCGCTGATCGCCGGACGCACTGGGCCCGACCACAGGCAAATGCCAGGCCGAGCCGAGAGAAGCCGTTAGTTGAGGTTGTGGCTTTGCGAAAACATCATCGCGTGCTCACGACGCATCTGGCTCAGTACATCAGCAACGATCGCCTGATGCTTCTGCATCCAGACCATTTTGTCCTTGTCGGACATGGCGCTATCGGGCGTGGCTTTACCCAGTTGATCCATGACATCGCCGAGCATTTTCATGTGCTCGCCCATCATCGGCCCCTGATCTTTTTTCGGCATTTTTTCGATATCGGCCAACATCATTGCCGAGGCTTGCTGCATGCGCAGCAGGTCTTCGATGTGTGCAAACGTCCGGTCTCCGCCGCCTTCAGCGAAAACAGCGGAAGAGACAAGCATTGCCCCTGCAAGAAATACAGTTTTGAAGTGATTCATTTTTATTCCCATAGCGATAGGCGCTGGTTGTTTTATAAGTATCAACGTTCATCCGACACTGTCGGCTGAGAGTGCTGCACTTAGAGCCGCTTTCAGGGGAGTGAAATGAAAGAGGCTCTAAGGGCTGCACTTCACTAGCACTCAGAAACTAGCGTCAGCAGGCGCCCACTTCTGTAGGAAATTTCCTAAATCTCGGTATTTTCGATCTCGGCTTGAATCAATTTACGCCAATTAGTTCGTGACTGCCTTCTTGACGGCTTTGCGGCCCAAATTGTCTGTAGCAGCACTCACTTTTTCATCAACATTGCCTTTGATGTCAGAGACCGAGTGTTTTTTTTCCTTTGAGACCTACGGTGTCAGCAGCGGCCTCCTTCGGCGAACAACGCCCGCCCACCCCGACGGTCGCTTTCATGGCAGTGCTTTTGGCTGCTTTTTCTGCGGTGCAGTCCGGATTCATTACGCCAGCCTGAGCATTCACACTCATTAAAACCAGGGCCATGGCCCACATTGTCTTGGTCATTGTGTCGCTCCTGTGGATGAAATATCTGTCTATTCGCGGGCGCGTAGTCTGATGGCCACGTCCGAGGCTGAGCTATAGGAAATTTCCTTAAATTCACTGTTTTTTTTTGGGCTTTCGCACGTGTAGACGCGGCGAATTTTTGGCTATAAGTTTTTTCTGCAACAGACTGGAAAACCACAAGAAAACTCCTACGCTGAATCTGTTCGTAAGGGACTTGTTACGAACGGAATTTCTGACCACGCAGTTCGAGGGATAGAAGCGATGCAAGAGTCTCCACGTTCGCAGTTTGGCTCCCATTTGCGCCCACAACGTCAGGCCCTTGCGCTGGAGCCACGGATTCTCTTTGACGGCGCCGCCGCGTCTGCGGCTGTCGACCAGCATCACAGCGACCCTGCTGCGCCGCCGGCAGCGGTCGATGCGCAAGTCCCGCATGCCACGCCCACCGAAGCCCGCGCCACGCCAGAACAGGCGCCATCAGCGGCGCGCAGCCTGTTGGTGATCGACAGTCGTATCGAAAACCGCGACCAACTGCTGGCGCAATTGCCCGGCAATGTCACGGCGATTGTGGTCAACGTCGGCGAGGATGGTCTCGCCGCCATTTCTGCCGCTTTGGCGCAACTGGGCAAGGTCGACTCAATACAAGTGATGTCCCACGGCGCATCCGGCCAGTTCACCCTCGGCAATCGCACCATTACCTCGGACAACGTCGACTCCCTCAGCAAAACCCTCGAACAATGGCGCGGCAATCTGACCCAGGGCGCGGACATTCAACTGTACGGCTGTGACGTCGGCGCTGGGGCTGCCGGGCAAACGCTGGTCACCGAACTGGCGCGTTGGACCGGTGCCGATGTTGGCGCCTCCAGCAATGACACCGGCAGTGCCAAGGCTGGCGGCGACTGGACGCTGGAAACCAAAGTCGGCGACATCGACAAGAGCATCGCCATCAGCGGCCTGGCCATGAGCCACTTCGATGGCTTGCTGGCCGACGCTGCGCCCACTGCGACCGTCACCACCGCCGGCACCGATGTACTGATCGGCGAGCGGTTTACCTTTACCGTGAATTTCAGCAATACCTCGGGCCAAACCGGTTTCGCGCCCTTCATCAACCTGGCCATGCCGGCCACCGGCAAGGACGGCGATGACGGCGTCAACTTCATTTCCGCCACGTTCCTTGGTCAGAACCTGACCGCCCAAGTGTTGACGTTTGACGCTAATGGCAACGCGACCCACCCGCTGGCAAAAGACGCCAGCGGCAACTTTCTGATCATCAATGCCGCCAGCTACGGCATGCGCGCCGGCGACAAACTGGTGGTGATCGAACTGCCGTTTGCCAGTGTTACCAACCAGCAACCGCTGATCAGCGTGCAGGTCACCGCCAGCCTGAGCAATCTGGCTGACACCTCGTTTTCCAACGGCACGCCGGATCTGACCTTGCGTGCCAGCGGTGGCTTCGAGTTCGGTAACGATGCGCTGGACAATCCGACCAACGACCCAAGCCTGATTCAGGCCGGTACCGCAGCGTTTGTCGTGCATCCGACGGTCATCACTGTCAGCGAAATCATCAATGCTCCCGAAGGCGAAACGGTCAGCGGCCCCAACTACGCGCGCACGCTGACGTTGTCGGCCACACCCGCACCGGGGCAGACCCTGACCAATGTGGTCATCACCCAACCGCTGCCGGACAACATTCAGGTTAATTCGATTACCCCGGGGGCCGGTGGCCGTCTCGCGTCGATCACCCTGCACGACGGCACCGTGGTCAGCAATCCTGCGCAAATTGCCGTATTGCTGGCCGCGAACGACGTGTACATCAATTCGTTCACCGTCGAGTACGCCACCCTCACCGGCAAGACCGACACCGTGGTCGCGTTTTACGTGCCAGAAGTCGATGCCAATGGTCAGCCAGTGATCAACCCGGTCACCGGTGATGCTGTCACGATCACCATGGGCCCTCCGACCGCGTCCGGGCAATGGACGCCGCTTGATCCGCGTGACGTGACCGCACCGAACACCACCATTGATTTCAGCGGCACCGGCCTGGGCACACAGTTTGTGGCCAAGTCGATCACGCTGCTGAAAACCGTGTCGATGCAAACCGATATCGGTCACGTCGGCATCAGCCCGGGCGACACGCTGCAATACAGCCTCAATGTGGCGATTTCCGACTACTTCGCCTTCGGCAAGGACTTCTTCAACGAAGGCCAACTCGTGGTGCGCGATCAACTCAGCGACGGCCAGACCCTGAGCGGCACGCCGACCGTCACCGTGACCATCAATGGCGTTGCGCAAACCATTAACCTGGTGACCACGTCAGTGGCCAACGCTGACGGCAGCACCTCGATCGTGTTCGACATCGGCCAGTCGCTGCGTAATTCATCCAATAATATTCGCGGCTGGCTCAACGGCGATCTGGCCTTCGACGACACGCTGCAAGGCGCCGTGCTCGCGGTATTGAGCTATTCGGCCGTGGTCGGTCAGACCTACAAGCCACCGTCGGGCAACCCGCAACCGGACATCAATGAAGGCGATGAGCTGGGCAACACGGCCACTGTCGATGGCACGTTGCTGGTGGATCAGTTCAACCTGACCGGTCAGAGCGAAACCGACGGTTCCTCGACCACCAGCGTGATTCCGACCAGTACCGTCGACATCAGTCTGGTCGAGGTCAATAACGGCACACCACCCGGCAACGGCGAACTGCGTCCGGGCGATGAAGTGACGTTCGAGCTGAGCTATGACCTGGTCACCGGTGACTACGAGCAATTCAAACTCACCGCGTATCTGCCATTGCCGCTGTTCAACGTAAACGGCGTGACCTGGGGCAGCGGCAGCGATGTCGGCCAGTGGCAACTGGGCCCGGGCAATACCAATGCCGGCGGCGTCGTCAGCGTGACCAGCGCCAATGGCAATTCCGTGGTGTTCGACTTCGGCAGTTTTGCCACCAACACCACCACCGGTAGCCGCATCGTCATTCGCTTTACCGTGCGCGTTGGCGATCAACCATTTGCCGACCAGCGCTCGCTGGATGTGCTGGCGCAATCGACCCAGCAAACCACCCTCACCGACCGCACGTTGATTTCCTCGGACGTGGTGGCGATCGTCTCCGTCGCAGAGCCAGTGTTGAACATCAAACACGGCGTGGTTTCAGGCACCAACGGCACCGTCACTGGCACCACCGGCAGCTGGAATCCACCGGGCAGCACCGGCGTACCGTTCAATGGCAGTGTCACCAACCTGGCCGCCGTGGATGGCAACATCAGCAACATTGACGGCGCTGATCGCCTGCGCCTGGTCACCGCGATTGAAAACACCGGTGGCGGCGGCGCGTTCGATGTCGGCACCAGCATCACCCTGCCCACGGGGCTGAGTTTTGTTGGCGGCAGTCTGGCCGCGGCCAATCTGCAGATTTATCGCGGTGACGGCACCCTGTTGGTACTCGGCACTGATTACAGCGTCAGTGGCAACCAGATTACCTTCCTCGATGCCGGCGGACAGGCGACTTTGCTCGCCGGACGCGCCGGCACCGCCGCTGACACCAGCGGCGCCAACGTCGTGGTGATCAGTTATGACGTGGTGGTCAGCAGCACCATCGAAGCCAATCGCACCCTGCAATCGAGTGCGACCCTGAACAACTACGCGAGCGTCAACAATGGCACCGATTTCACCCCGACCGATCTGACCGATCTGGCCAACCAGCAAGTCGCCGCGCCGGTGATCAGAAAAGGCTTCGCCGACGGCTCGCTGGATAACGGAGATTCCAGCGCCACACACACCACTGGCAGCGATCTGGTGGTCGGCGAAAGCATGCGTTACGACATCGTCATCAGCCTGCCCGAAGGTACTACGCAGAACCTGCGCATTCAGGATCTGATTCCACCGGGCATGCGTCTGGACACCAGTTTCAACGGCGGCCTCGGTTATCAGATCATCACCACCCGCGCCGGCAGCGGCGCACTTGGAGCCGATTTTTCCGGTAGCGTGTTGATCAGCGGATTCGCCGGTGTCGGCGGCGCATTGGGCAGCGACGGTGTCGATGCGCGCTGGACGTTCAGCGTGTCCAGCGTTTCGGCCGACAACGTGACTGGCAACAACACCTTTGTGATTCGCCTGCAACTGGTGGCCAATAACGTCATCGCCAACCAGGCCAACGTCTCCCTGCAAAACAATGCGCAACTGACCTACAGCGACCCTGATGGCAGCACGCCGAACGGCACGGTCGCGCAGGACCGTAACGTCGCGCTCACTGGTGGCCAGCCCACTGTGACCGTGCGCGAACCAACGCTGCAGATCAACCAGGTGATCACCTCGACCTCAGGGCTCGGTGGTTACGATCAGGGCGACACGGTGACGTTCACCATTACCATCAGCAATGGGAATGGCAGCAACGATTTCACCGCGTTCGATATCAGTTTCCTCGACAACCTGCCGACCCAATTGAGCAACGTGACGTTGGTGGGCGTGTTGTATCAGAACGGCGCCACCAACAACGGCGGCGTCGATTTCCAGATCATCAATGGCCAGTTGGTGACCGCCAACGGCGCCAATATCGACATTGCCAAGGGCGGCAGCATCGTCTTGCGCCTGTCGGGCGTCGTCAACGCCAGCGCTGCCGCGCAATCGAATATCGCCAACGTCGCCAGCGTGCAGTGGACCAGCCTTGATGGCGCCAATGCCGGTGAGCGCACCGGTGTCGACGGCACACTCAATGGCGGCACACTCAACGATTACCGTAACCTCTCGACGTTGATTATCCCCGTGGCCCAGGCCATCGAGATTTCCCGGGTCGGCGGTCTGCCAGACACCGCCGCACCCTCGCCGACCACCGCGATTGTCGAGCAAGTGACGGTCGGCGAAGTCATCCGCTACCGTGTCGTTGTGGTCGTGCCCGAGGGTGACAACCCCAATTACCAGATACAGATCACCCTGGCCAACGGCTTGCAATTCATCTCCCCGGACGCCTTGGTCAATGCGCTGCGCATCGCCTTTATTTCCAACGGTGGGCTCAGCAGTGATGCCAACCTGATCGTCGGGGGCACGCTGAATATCGATGGCAACGAAAACAGCCCGGAAGCCCTGCCGATTACCGCCAATCTTTCAGGTGCCGCCCCGCAAGGCGTGTTCGACCCGAGCCGCGTGACCGTGATCACCAATCCCGACGGCAGCCAGGTGGTGACGTTCAATCTGGGCAACGTGGTCAACGCCGGCGACGATGACGATCTGGAAGGTGTTTCCATAGAGTTCAACGTCAGGGTCACCAACATTGCCAGCAACGTTGCCGGCGTTCAGTTGGGTGCAACAGCCCGGGAAATCGTCAACGGCGGCGGACGGGCCGTCAGCGACACGGTGCTGGAGCGCATCGTCGAACCGAGCTTCAGTGGCCTCGACAAACAGATCGTTGCGTTCGATCCCAATCCGACCGGAACCACCGGCAACGCTACGGTGCAACTCAGTTTCACCCAGAACGGTGGCCTGCCGGCCTTCGACGCGCAAGTCAGCGACAGCTTTGCCGGCGGCAGCAACTACACGCTGGTCAGTATCAGCATTAACGGCGTGACCTACGGCCCGGGCAACCTGCCGGCCGGTGTGAGCTTCAGTACCAGTAGCGGTTTGAGCGTGAATTTCGACCAGCTCGACGTCGGCGCGCAGATTCAAGTGCGCTATCAGGTCACCCTGCCCAACTCGACCATCGTCGCCAGCAGCAACGCAACACTGACCTGGAGCAGCCTGCCGGAAGATTTCACCAGTTGGGGCGGCAACAGCGTCGGCGTTGACGGCACCACCACTGGCGAACGTGACGGCAGCGCCGTTGGTCCGAACCAATACATCTTGCGCGACAACGCCGGGCTCGGCGTGATCAGCGGCACGTTGTGGAACGACACCGCCAGCCCGACCGCCAGCGCCACACCGGACGGCGCAGGCCTCGCCGGACAAACCGTGACCCTGACGTGGGCCGGTGCCGACGGCAATCTGGCGACCACTGCCGACAACCTGATTTTCTCCACCCTCACCGATGCCAACGGTCAGTACCGTTTCGGCGTGCTGCCGCTGGGCGTATTCCGCATTGATGTGCCGGCCGGCCTGGTCAGCTATCCGCAACCGATCGGTGATTTGCGCGTACGCGTCGACAGTGATGCCGGCACTCTTGGTCAGATCACCATCAGCCTCGGCGATGCTGCCGCGCAAAGCGCGAACGCCGGTTATGTCGAACAGAACGACGCGCCGGTCAACACCCTGCCCGGCACGCAAAACGGTCAGGAAGATATCGTGCTGGCGATCGGCGGCATCAGCGTTGCCGACGTCGACGCCAACCGCGATCCGAACGTCAACGACCGTGCGATCAGCGTGACCCTACAAGTCACCCAAGGCACCTTGTTCCTCGGTGCAACCGTGCCGGGCGTGACCGTCACTGGCGCCAACACCGCTACCTTGACCCTGACCGGCAACCTCGCCGACATCAACACCGCGCTGGCCGGTTTGCGTTATCTGGGCAACGCCAACTTCAACGGCATCGACACCCTGACCGTGATCAGCAATGACCGTGGCAATTACGGCGATGCGGATGGCGACGGTATTCCCGGTACGGCAGCGGATGCACTGACCGACACCGACACTCTGCAAATCGTCCTCGCTGCGGTCAACGACAACCCGGTCGGCGTCAACGACAGCGCCACAGCCATCGAAGCCGGCGGCACCAATAACGCCTCGGCCGGCGTCGACCCGCGCGGCAATGTGCTGGACAACGACACCGATGTCGACATCGCCACCAATGCCGATTCGCTGCAGGTAGTGTCGGTTGGCTCCGGCGCCGGGATCCCGATACCGAGCAACGGCGTGGTGGTCGTCAACGGTCTGTACGGCCAATTGCTCATCGGTAGCAATGGTTCCTACGAGTATGTCGTCGATAACAACAATGCCACCGTGCAGGCGTTGCGGCTGTCCGGCCAGACCCTGCAAGACACCTTCAATTACGTGCTTGCCGACCTTGCCGGGGCGACGTCAACCGCCGTGTTGACCGTAACCATTCAGGGCGCCAACGACACGCCGCTGGGCATCAATGACGACGGCGTGGCGGTTGAGGCTGGCGGCATCAACAACGGCACCCCCGGCAGCCCTGCCGCCGGCAACGTGTTGACCAACGATCAGGACGTCGACAGCGTGGCCAATGGCGAAACCCGCACCGTGACGGGTATCCGTGCGGCGGCCGAAGCGGGCTCGGGTGATTTCACGGCGGTCAGCGGGCCGACCAATATCATCGGCGCGTACGGCACGTTGACCATCAACCCCGATGGCACTTACACCTACGTGATCAACAACGCCAACACCACCGTGCAGCGCCTGAGTGCCGGCGAACAACTGATCGAATTCTTCAGCTACCGCCTCACCGACACCGGCGGTCTGGACGATGTCGCGCAACTGCGCATCACGATTCAGGGTGCTAATGACAATCCGGTGGCCAGCGATGACGCTGCCGAAGCACAAGCCGCCTCAACCAACGGCAACGCGGTAGAAAGCGACCCGAGCGGCAACGTCATTCTCTTTCCAAGCCGCCCCGGCAGCATTGATCAACCCGGCGGCAACGGCGTCGATCAGGACGTCGATGACAACGATCGGCCCAGCAGTCAGTTGGTGGTCAATGGTGTCATCAATAAACCAGAAGCCAGCTACAACCCGGCCGTCGATGTACTGAGCGGCGTCGCTACCGGCACCACCTCGGGCAACGGCACAGTCGTGGCAGGACTTTACGGTACGTTGCGCATCGGCGCCGACGGTTCGTACTTCTACGATGTTGACAGCACCAACGCCGACGTACAGGCATTGGCCACCGGCCAGACCCTGACCGAGGTATTCACTTACCGCATCACCGACACCACCGGCCTGACTGACACCGCACAACTGGTGATCACCGTGCGCGGCGTCAACGATCCACCGGTAGCGCAGAACGTAGTGAGCATCGCCACCGAAGCCGGTGGCATCAACAACCTCACGCCGGGCGTCAATCCGGCGGGCGATGCAACGGTCAACGACTTCGATCCGGACGGCGATCCGCTGACCGTCACGCTGATCAAGGCAGGTCCGGAAGGCAGTGCGGGCACGCCGGTCGCAGTCAATCTCGGCGGCACTGTCGTTGCCGGGATCTACGGCACACTGACCATTTTCCCCGACGGCAGTTATGTCTACGAAGTCGACAACAACAACGCCGACGTGCAGGCCCTGCGCCGTGGCAGCGATCTACTGCTGGAGCGCTTCACCTACACCATCAGCGATGGCGTTGGCGCGACCCCGGAAACCGACTCGGCGGAAATCATCGTGTTGATCCGTGGGCAAAACGACAACCCGGTAGCGAACGATGAAAGCGGTCTGGCCATCGAGGCCGGTGGCTTGAACAACTCGCAACCGGGACAGGATCCGACCGGCAACGTGCTGGACAACGACACCGATGTCGACGGCGGCGAAGTACCTGGCGATCTGCCCGACCATGACTATGGCGAAACCAAAGCGGTCGCCTCAGTGCGCACCGGCAGCGAACTCGACACCGGCACCGCCGGCGCCTTGGGCACCGAACTGCGCGGCACTTATGGCTGGCTGACCCTGAATGCCGACGGCAGCTACAGCTATCGCCTCGACAACAACATGGCTGAAGTCCAGGCCTTGCGCGCTGGCAACAGCCTCCTCGACTCGTTCAGCTACGAAGTCATCGACGCTGCCGGGACGACGGATCGCGCTACGCTGAATATCAATATTCAGGGGCGCAACGACGCGCCGGTGGCGCAGAACGATACCGCTACGGCCGTCGAAGCCGGAGGATTGAACAACGCCACGCCGGGCGTCAACCCGACCGGCAACGTATTGACCAACGACACCGACGTCGATGGCAACGGTGAAGTCATCAGCGTGATCGGCTTCAATCAGGGCAGCTCGGTGGGCTTGGTCGGCAGTGCATTGAATGGCACCTACGGCAGACTGACCCTGAATGCCGATGGCAGTTACAGCTATCTGGTCGACAACTTCAATCCGCAGGTTCAGGCACTGCGCAGTAATGCCGACACCCTCAGCGAAACGTTCACCTACCAGATCCGCGACCTTGCCGGCGCTACCAGCACCGCGTCGCTGACCATCACCATTCGCGGTGCCAACGACAACCCGCTGGCAACCGATGACAGCACCGTTTCGGTCGAGGCCGGCGGTACTTTCAATGGCACGCCGGGGGTGAATCCAACCGGCAATGTGCTGACCAATGACAACGATGTCGATGCCAACGACGCGATGCTGGTCACTGGCATTCGCAGTGGTACCGAAGGGGCGGGCAGCACGTTCACCACCATTGGCGTCACGCAATCGTTCGCCGGTCTGTACGGCACCCTGACCATCAACGCCAACGGCACTTACAGCTACGTGCTAGATAACAATCTGGCGGCGGTTCAAGCATTGAAGGCTGGCGATTCGCTGGTGGAAACCTTCACTTACCGCATGCGCGACATCGCCGGTGCCACTGATACCGCGCAACTGAGCATTCGCATCGACGGCGCATGGGATGCCCCGGTCGCGGCAGACGATCTGGCTGTCGCCGTGGCCGATAACGGCAATGACAACGGGGTCAACCCGAGCGGCAACGTGCTGCCCAACGACACCGATGTCGATCAGGGTGACAGCAAAACCGTCACCGGTATCCGCTTCGGTGCTGAAGGGGCCAACGGCACCCTGACCGACGTCAATGCCGAGACCGACAACAGCAACGGCACGTTGATCAACGGCCTCTACGGTCAGTTGATCATCGGCGCTGACGGCAGCTACACCTACAACCTCGACTCCAGTAACCCGACCGTTCTGGCGCTGGGGCCACTGCAATTTCTCAACGAGCGTTTCACTTATCAGGTCACCGACAGTGGCGGGCAGAATGATCTGGCGGAAATCCACATCATCATTCGCGGGCGCAACTCGGCACCGGTGGCCAATGGCGACACAGCGACGGCGGTCGAGGCCGGCGGCGTCAATAACGGCCAACCCGGGGTCAACCCGAGCGGCAACGTCCTCAACAACGACACCGATGCTGAAAGCGATCCGCTGACGGTGATCGGCATCCATACCGGCACCACCAGCGATATCGGCACGGTCGGCACCGTGGGCACAACCTTGCAAGGACAGTACGGCACTCTGTTGCTCAACGCCGATGGCGGCTACACCTATACCGTCAATAACAGCCTCGCCGCCGTGCAAGCCTTGCGTCAAAGTGGCCAGACCCTGTCGGAGGTGTTCACTTACACCATCGTCGACAAGTGGGGTGAAACCAGCACCGCCGAACTGCGCGTAACCGTCGATGGCCGCAACGACACGCCGACCGCCGTCAATGATGGATCCGTGGCCGTCGAAGCCGGCGGCGTCAACAACGGTACTCCGGGCAGCAACGCCACCGGCAACGTGCTCGACAACGACAGCGATGTCGACAGCATCGCCAATGGCGAAAGCAAACACGTCTTGAGCGTCAGCAATCAGGCCGGTCAGTCAGCAGGCGCCGGGCAAGTATTGATGGGCCTCTATGGGCAACTGACGATCAATGCCGACGGCAGCTACACCTACGTCATCGACAACAACAATCCGCTGGTTCAAGCCTTGCGCACGGCCGGTGAAACCCTCAGCGAAACCTTCACCTACCGCATGGTCGACACCGCCGGTGCAACTGCCGACGCGCGTTTGACCGTGGTCATTCAGGGCGCCAACGATGCGCCGATTGCACGCAACGACAGCGGCTTCGCCAGCGATCAGATCGCCGGCCCACAAACCACCGGCAACGTGCTGCCCAACGATGGTGACATCGATGCCAATGACAGCCTGGTCGTGGTTGGCGTACGCACCGGCGCCGAAGCGGGTTCAGGCGCGGACGGTGTGATCGGTCAACCGATCAAAGGTCTCTATGGCACGCTCGTACTCAACGCCAACGGCAGCTACACCTACACCATCGATCAGAGCAACCCGGACGTGCTCGCCGCAGCCGGACTCGGCAGGGTACTGCGTGACGTGTTCACCTACACCATCAATGACCGCGCCGGCGCCAGCGATCAGGCCGAACTGGTGATCACCCTGGACATCGCCACGCCGTTCATTCCGGCGCCGGATGGCGGCAACCGTTTCAGTCGCGACAGTGATCTGGATTCCAGCGATTTCCTGATCCCCGATCCGCAACCAGCTATCTTCATCACTCCGGTGGTCGAGCGTTACGCCGAGGTCAACGAGCTGACCAGCTACGGTGTCGATGGCAGTAATTTGCGTCTGGCCTCGGTGGGGGAATTCGAGGTTGATTCGTTGGGTAACGGCTTGGGTCTGGTGCCGGGGCAATTCGTGGCGCAGGCGGTGCGCGAAAGTCGCCGCGCCAGCGAGTTCGACCAGCTCTGGGTGCAAGGCCGGCAGGGTCGCACCAATTTGAGCGCCGACGGTTTGCTCAGTGATCCATCGTTGTTTGCGCTTGATCCGGCAAACATGACGAAACATCCGATCCACGCGGAAAAACCCGCAGAAACGCGTCACGGCAAAGGCTTCTCGGCGCAGCTGCGACACGCGGCCCAGCGCTTGCACACCAGCAATCCCAGCGGTAACAGCAGCAGATCCGAATAAATTCCAAGAATGCAAAGGAATGAACATGCGTAAAAACGCGACCCGGCTTCTCAGTACCGCCATCGCCTCCGCACTGCTGCTCAGTGCCTGTTCGTCGACGGAACCAAAACCTTCCACCGACGAGGAAAACCGCCAACGCATCATTGCCGATCAGTCGCGCATGTACTCCGGGCAGGAACCGGTCACAGCGCCGATCACCTTTTACGACGCAGCAGCCCGAGCGCTGAAATACAACCTCGACTATCGACTGAAACTGATGGAGAGCGCGCTGGCCTCAGACCTGCGCGACGTGTCCAGCCATGAAATGCTGCCGAAGCTGGTAGCCTCGGCCGGTTATGCCGGACGAAACAACGACTCCGGCGGCACCTCGATCGGCATCGAGGATCGTCAGGTCAGCTTGCGGCCATCGACGTCAGAGGAACGCTACCGCGAAGTCTACGGCCTCGGTCTGAGCTGGAGCCTGCTGGATTTCGGCGTGGCCTATTACCGCACGCAACAGAAATCCGACCAGATTCTGATGGCCGAAGAACGCCGGCGCAAAGTCGCGCAAAACGTCCTGCAGGATGTGCGCAACGCGTACTGGCGAGCACTCGGCGCGCAACGTTTGATGCCGGAAGTCGACAAGCTGCTGATGCGCACCCACACCGCGCTGACCTCCGCGCGTGAAGCGGAAACCCGGGGCCTGTTGCCGCGTCAGGAGATCCTCGCCTATCAACGCGCCCTCCTCGACTCGATCTACCTGCTGACCGTGCGCCGTCAGGATCTGGAGTTCGCCCAGGCCGAATTGTCGGCGCTGATGTCGCTGCCACCGGGCTCGAAAATGGTGTTGGCTGATGTGCCCGATCCACCACTGCCGGAAGTGCGTCAGAGCATGGCGCAGCTTGAACAGCTGTCGCTGGAGAACCGCCCGGAAATCATGGAAGAGTGGTACCGCAAACGCGTCAACCAGAAGGATCTGGAGATTGCCAAAGCGCAGCTGTGGCCGAACGTCAGCGTCGATTTCGGCTACAAGTACGACTCGAACAAATACCTCTACAACAACGACTGGATGAGCACCGGCCTGCAAGTGTCGACCAACCTGCTGCGCCTGCTGCAACTGCCGTCGCTCAATGCTGCGGAGAAATCCCAGAGCGAAACCGATGACACCCGCCGCGTGGCGCTGTCGATGGCGATTCTCACGCAAGTGCGGGTCGGCACCCTGCGCTATCAACTGGCGCGTCAGGAAGTGGAGTTTGCTGAAGACAGCCTGCGCGTCGACCGCAGCCTGCTCGACTATGCGCAAGCCGCAAAGACCGGCGCACTTGGCTCGGAGCTGGAAGTGATCCGCTCCGAAGGGCGTTATCTGCTCTCGCGTTATCAGCGTGAAGCGGCGTTCTCCAGTGCTCAAGCGGCGTGGGGGCGCATGTACAACTCGGTCGGCCTCGATGTGCTGCCGAAGGAAATCGACCAACACGACATCAAGACCCTGTCGCGGGAAATCCAGCGCACCCTGAACCAACAAGAACAGCAACGCCTGCTCGTCACTTCGCAAGGAACGCCGAATGCGCAAAATCGCCCTTGAACCCCGTTTCGGGGTTCTGTTGTTGGCCAGTCTGATCCTCAATGCCCACGCCGAAGACGCACCTTCGGCCCCGTCCCTGGAAAGCGCGAGCGCCATTCGTGTGTTGCTCGCTTCGGAGCTGGAAACCACGCTATCGAGCCAAATGAGCGGCACCCTCGGCGAACTGAAAGCCGGGTTCGGCGAACAGGTCGGCAAGTCCGAACTGCTCGCTCGCTTCAACTGCAACGAGGCCGAAGCGCGGGCCAAAGTCGCGGCGGCAGAACTGGCCATGGCCAAACAGAATCTGGAGGCAAAAAAACAACTGCGCCAACTGAATGCCGTTGGCGATATCGAAGTGTCGATGGCCAACACCGAAGTGCAAAAAGCCGACGGCGCGCGGGCCATGGGTGCCGCGCAAAGCAGTTATTGCCAAGTGCTCGCGCCTTTTTCCGGGCGCGTCGCCAAGGTGTACGTCAAGCCGTATCAGACCGTCACCGCCGGTACGCCATTGTTTGATCTGGTCAGCGATGGCGCGCTGAAAGTGCGTTTGAACGTGCCGTCCAATCTGCTGAAAAATCTTAAACCCGGCCTGCCGCTGCAAGTCAGCATTCATGAGACCGGCAAGACCTATCCCGCGCATGTCAGCGGGATCAACTCGCGCGTCGATGCGGTGGCACAAACCGTCGAACTCGAAGCGCGTCTCGACAACAAATATCCCGACCTGATGGCGGGCATGAGCGGCACGGCGCAATTTGATCAAGCTGCGCAACCATGACCATGAACGAGCAACTGCCGCACCCTCACCTGCTGCTCGAACTCGACGCGCTGCGCGACAAGGCCATGGCGGCCGACTCGCTCAACGCGTTGGCATTCAGCATGGCCAACGACTTGTATCCGTTGTTGCAATTTCATCAGGCGCTGGTGTTTGCCCAGCGTGAATCATCACTGGAGTTGTTGAACGTCTCGGGATTGTCCCGGCCCAGTGAAGACTCGCCGTACCTGGTGTGGCTGCGCCGCGCCAGTCGCTGGATCGCCACGCAAGTCCCTGCTGGCGAACCGGTGTGGCTGACACAGGAAACGGTCGACGCACCGGCCGACATCGCCGAAGGCTGGGGCGAATGGTGGCCGTCGGGCGTCTGGTGCGTGCCGATTCAGGATCGCGATGAGCAGCGCCTCGGTTTGCTGCTGTTGCTCCTGGAGCAGGAACCGCCGGCGGTGTTGTGGCAGCACCTTAAAGGTCTGGTCGGTACCTGGGCGTATTGCTGGGCGGCGCTGACCAAGCGCAAGCGTTTCAATCGCTGGCGGCCCAGTCGCAAGCAATTGCTGCTGACCGCGATTGTGCTCGGTGCCCTGCTGCTGTTGCCGGTGCGGCAAACCGCGCTGGCGCCGACAGAAATCGTCTCGCGCCAGGCACAGATCATCAGTTCGCCCATCGATGGCGTGATCGAGAAGATGGAAGTTCGCCCCAATCAACCGGTCGATGCTGGCACGCTGCTGTTTTCCCTCGACGAAACCACGTTGCGCAGTCGCGCCGAAGTGCTCGGCAAGGAAGTCGCGGTGGCCGATGCCGAGTTGCAGGCGGCCAGTCAACGCGCGTTCGACAACCCGCAAAGCAAAAGCGAATTGACCCTGCTTGAAGGCCGCTCGCAGCAACGGCGCGCAGAATTGGCGGCGGTCACGGCGCAACTCAAGCGCACCAAAGTGCTGTCGCCGAGAGGCGGTGTTGCGGTGTTCAGCGATCCCAACGACTGGCTGGGCAAACCGGTGGTGACCGGCGAACGCATCATGCAAGTCGCTGATCCGACGCAACCGGCGATGTTGATTCAACTGGCCGTAGCTGACGCGATCGCGCTAGAACCGGGCGCCGAAGTCACGCTGTTTTTGACCGCTTACCCGCTGACGCCGCTCAAGGGCAAGATCCTTGAAACCAGTTATCAGGCACGGCCGAGTGATGAAGGCGTGGTCGCCTATCGCTTGCTGGCGAGCATCGACGGCGCACCGGAACACGCGCGACTGGGCTTGCACGGCACCGCGAAACTGTATGGCGGTCGAGTGATGCTCGGTTATTACTTGCTGCGTCGACCACTGGCGACAATGCGGGCGTGGAGTGGCTGGTAATGCTCGATCCGGCCGATCTGCCCCTGCCCCCGCTGCGTGAAGACCTGCGCCTGAGCGAGGCTGCCGATGGCAGCAACGGTGAACCGGCGTGGGTGATTCAAGACACGGTGATCAATCGTTTCTACCGCATCGGCTGGCTGGAATTCGAGTGCCTGCTGCGCTGGGGCCAATCACCCCGGCAGATCAGCGAGCAGATTGCTGAAGGCACGGCACTGAAACCCGACGTCGAACAGATTCTCGATTTCCGTCAGTTTCTTGAACAGCATCAGCTGCTGCGTGCCGGCCCGGCGGCGCTGGAAAAGCTCAAAGCAAAAAGCGAAGAAGGCGGCTGGCTGACCTGGCGCTGGTGGCTGCACCATTACCTGTTTTTCCGCATTCCGCTGCTTCGCCCGCAACAACATTTACAGCATCTGGCGAAGGCGCTGGGCTGGCTGTTTCATCCGCTCACCGGCATGCTCGTGCTCGGTTTGAGCCTGCTCGGCATCGTCCTGGTGTTGCAGCAGTGGGACACGTTTACCAGCGCGGTGGTCGAGTCGTTTTCCACCGAAGGCCTGTTCAGTTTTGCCTTGGCGTTGATCGTCGCCAAGACTCTGCATGAACTAGGGCATGCCTTGGTCGCGACGCGGCTGGGCTTGCGCGTCGGGCACATGGGCATCGCGTTTGTGGTGATGTGGCCGATGCTCTATACCGACACCGGCGAGAGCTGGAAACTCAGCCGTTCGCGGCAGCGTCTGGCGATTGCCTCGGCGGGAATCATCACCGAATTGTCACTGGCCGGTCTGTCGACGTTGGGCTGGGCGGTGTGCGATCCGGGGGCGCTGCGCAATGCCCTGCTGTATCTGGCGACCACCAGTTGGTTGCTGTCATTGGCGTTGAATGCCAGTCCGTTCATGCGTTTTGACGGCTATTTCATTCTTTCCGATTTGCTTGATTTTCCCAATCTGCATGAGCGTGCGTCGGCACTGGCGCGGGTGACGTTGCGGCGCAATCTGCTCGGTTTGCGCGAGGACTGGCCCGAGACGTTTCCGACCGGTCAGCGGCGACTGTTGGTGACGTTTGCGATCTTCACCTGGATATACCGTCTGGTGCTGTTTCTGGGGATCGCGCTGGCGGTCTATCTGTTCTTCTTTAAGGTCTTGGGGATTTTCCTGTTCATGGTCGAACTGTCGTGGTTTATCGCCCTGCCCGTCATGCGCGAACTCGGTCACTGGTGGAAGCACCGCGCGGCGGTGCCGAGCCGGCGCAAGGTGCAACTGTATCTGGTGTTGCTGGCGATTCTGGCGGGGCTGGCGATCCCTTGGCGCACGCAAATCGATGCGGTGGGCGTGGCGCGGGCCGAGCATCAGATGCGCGTCTATGCGCCCTACCCGGCGCGGCTGCAATCGATTCACGCCGATGGCCCGGTCGAGGCTGGCACCAATCTGGTGGTGCTGGATGAGCCGGACATCGCCTCGCGGGTACGCAGCAGTGAAGCCAATGCACGTAGCTATGAAGCGCGGCTGTCCGGGCTGATCGCCGATCCCGGTGGGTTGGCTGAGGATGCTGTGACCCGTCAACGCCTCAACGTGCAATTCGAAGAAGCCCGCGCGGCCCGCTCGGAAATCGCCCGGCTGAATCTGCAAACACCGTTTGCCGGGGTGTGGCTGGACGTCAACCCGGACTGGAAACCGGGGCAATGGGTCGGTCGTCAAGAATCGCTGGGCATGCTGGTTGACCCGCGCAGCTGGCAGGTGGATGCGTATGTCGCGCAGGATCAAGTGCACCGCATGGCCATCGGCGACCACGTACGCTTCTACCCCGACGGCCAGACCACGCCACGTAGCGGCCGCGTCCTGCAAATCGGCAGCACCCGCGCGAGCCAGTTGTCCCACCGCATGCTCTCGTCACGCTTCGGCGGCCCGGTACCCACCACGACTGCCGAGCACTCGTTGATCCCGAGCAGCGCGTTGTTTCAGGTACTGATCCAGCTCGACGAACCCATACCAACCCTGCGCGAAACCCGCGGGCATCTGAAAATCGAAGGCGAACGGCGCAGTTTGCTGGCCGATGGTGCAACGCATGTATTGGCGGTGTTGATGCGCGAGAGTGGCTTTTAACCCCCCAAGCTCTCAGTCCATCCACCTCACCACAAGCAAAGGCTGTCCTCCAGACACACCCCAACCCTTGAGAACACATCCAACCCTGTGGCGAGGGGATTTATCCCCGATGGGCTGCGAAGCGGCCCCAAAACCTACAATTCCAGTACATCAGACACACCGCATGCACTGGATTCACGACTGCTACGCAGCCGGTCGGGGATAAATCCCCTCACCACAGGGGAATGGGGGTCACCTCAGAAAACTGCACTTCTGCGAACTCCAACCAGCCATCAACCCCATCCCAACTGACACACCACAAACCCATTCCAACTGACACACCACAAACGCATTCCAACTGACACACTACAAACCCTGTGGCGAGGGGATTTATCCCCGATGGGCTGCGAAGCGGCCCCAAAACCTGCAGTCCCGGTACACCAGACACACCGCAGGCAATGCTTTGCGACTGCTGCGCAGCCGATCGGGGATAAATCCCCTCACCACAGTGGAATGGGGGTCACCTCAGAAAACTGCACTTCTGCGAAACCCAGCCAGCCATCAAACCCAATTCAACTGACACACCACAAACCCTGTGGCGAGGGGATTTATCCCCGTTGGGCTGCGAAGCGGCCCCAAAACCTACAATCCCGGTACATCGGACACACCGCATGCACTGGATTCACGACTGCTGCGCAGCCGGTCGGGGATAAATCCCCTCACCACAGGGGAATGGGGGTCACCTCAGAAAACTGCACTTCTGCGAAACCCAGCCAGCCATCAAACCCAATTCAACTGACACATCACAAACCCATCTCAACTGACACACCACAAACCCATTCCAACTGACACACCACAAACCCATTCCAACTGACACACCACAAACCCATTCCAACTGACACACCACAAACCCATCTCAACCGACACACCACAAACCCATTCCAACTGACACACCACAAACCCTGTGGCGAGGGGATTTATCCCCGATGGGCTGCGGAGCAGCCCCAAAACCTACAATCCCGGTACATCAGACACACCGCATGCACTGGCTTCACGACTGCTGCGCAGCCGATCGGGGATAAATCCCCTCACCACAAGGAGAGCTGGGTTACCCAGAAAAATCTGCACTTCTGCTGACCCCAGCCAGCCATCAAATCCAACTCCACTGACACACCACAGGGAATGGGGAGCTTCAAGGTGGTGCGTAGTTAGCTCCGGGGAAATTCAGCCCGCCACCACAAAGATAATGATCGGCCCGCACACCGCCAGCAGCACATTGGAAATGGCATAACACACGGTGAAGCCAATCACCGGTGTATTGCTGCCGGACTGCTCAATGATCTTGTTCATCGAAGCCGCCTCTGTCTGTGCCCCAGCCAATGCGCCAAAAAGAATCATCGGGTGCAAGCGCAGCACGTAGCGACCGAAGTACAGTGCCACCAGCGGCGGCACAATCGTTACCACGGCGCCGGACAGCAACAACGCCAGCCCTTGCTCTTTCATCGCTGCAAACGCCGCTGGCCCGGCCAGCAGGCCGACCACCGCGCCAAACGCGGTCAAGCCGAACTCGGAAAACGCCCATTGTGCCGCCGGCGGCAAGGCGCCGATTTCCGGGTGGCGCGAGTTGTACCAGCCGATCACCAATGCCGCGACCAACACCCCGCCGCCAATACCCAGCTCCACCGGGATCATGCCGATATGCGTCGACAGCAAGCCGATCAACGAGCCCACGACCATCCCCAGCGTGTGCATGGCGATGTCACTTTTGTAATTGTTCTTGCGAATGCGCCCCAGCCGTTTGGCGATCATTTCGACGCTGGCAGTACGCCCGGTCAACGTAATCACATCCCCCCGGCGCAACACCGTGTTCGGCAACAGAGGCAAGTCATAGCCCTGACGTGTGATGTTGTTGACGAAGCAGCCCAGGCGTTTGTCGTTGGCTAAACGGCTTTTCGCCTGATGAATCGTCTTGCCGGCGAACTCCGCCGAGGTCAGCACAATGTCCACCTCACGGGTCGGAAACGACAGCGACTCAGGATGATCGATCTCCGGCCCGACCCAATGGCTCAGCGTGCCCACCGCGTCGCGCAAGGCATACACACCGACCACATCCCCAGCCATCAAGACAAAATTTTCATCACGCTCGATCACCTGACCGGCCCGCACCACCCGCTCGACCGTCAGCGATTCGTGCAGCTTTTCGATGTCGACAATCCGCTGCCCATCGGCCTGGCCGTTACTCGCCACCTGATGCGCACGCACAACGATCCTCGTGTACGGCACGGTGATCGCCTCCTCTTCCTTGGCGATCCCCAGTTCCAGCTCCAGTTCACGCGCGGACTCGCGCAGATTCACACCGAGCAACTTCGGCGCAATGCTGCCGACAAACACGATCAAACCAATGGTGCCGAACAGGTAGGTGATCGCGTAGGCAATCGCCATGTGGCTGTTGAGTTTCGCCACGGCTGCCGCGTCGAGATTCAACTGATTGATCGCGCTGGTCGCGGTGCCCATGATCGCCGTATCGGTGAGCGCACCGGCACCGAGTCCGGCGGTGAAACCGGCGTCGAAATCGAACAGCCAATACATCGCCAGAATCGCCACCAATGCCGTTGCACACAGCACCACCGACAACAACACCAGTTTCAGCGTGCCGCGATTGAGGCTGCCGAAAAACTCCGGCCCGCTCTTGAAGCCGACGGCGTAGATGAACATCACGAAGAACACCGACTTCAACCCCGTCGGCACTTCCAGCCCGATCTGGCCGATCAGCAACCCCATCAACAGCGCGCCGGCCACCGAGCCCAAATGAAAGCTGCCAATGTGAATGCGCCCGACAAACACGCCCAGCGCGATCGCCAGAAACACGGCGATTTCCGGATCAGCGCGTAATGCGTGGAGGACAAAATCGAGCATGGTGCGGACTCCCTTGCAGCGACGGTCACTGATCCTTCGGTTCTTGCGCCGGCGAGGTAAACCACTTCTCTCGCGGCACCCACTTCTCGGCCTGCGGATCGCCCAGATAATGCGGCGACATGATCTGCACGCCGTACTCGTTGAACACGTCCTGAATATTGGCGTGGAGCATGCTCAACAGCACCGCGCGTGGCCGTGGCTGACTCGGAATCGCCTGCGCCACCAATCGGTACTCGGGATAGAAATCCGACAGCGCGGTTTGAAACACCTGCGCCGCCGGGTCTTCGAGAATCCCCGGCGTGCGTTTGGCCGCTTCCAGCAGCATCGCTTCGACCTGCCGCCAAGGCGTGTCGTAGCCGATGGTCACCACCGTATCGACCACGTAACCCGGGCCTTGTACGGTGCGCGAGTAGTTCTTGGTCACGGTGCCGGTGATCAGCGAGTTGGGCAGTGTCAGCACTTCACCAAGCCCCGTGCGAATACGCGTGGTGAACATGCCCAACTCGGTGACCGTGCCTTCGTATTCGCCGATTTTGACGAACTCGCCCGGGCGCAATGTGCGGGTATACGTGAGGATTAACCCTGCCGCTGCCTGCCCCACCACGCTGGTCGCACCGAGGGAAATCATCAGACCGATCAACACCGACAAGCCCTTGAACGCATCGGTACCGGCGCCGGGCAGATACGGATAAGCCATCGCCAGCGCAAACAACCAGATCGCCAGCGACGTCAGCCGTTGGGTCGGTTGCAGGGTTTCGTGATTGAGCCAACTGAACGTGCCCGGCGTCGACATGCGCCGCAGCATGCGCCGGGTAAACGCAGTAGCGCCGCGCGCAATAAAGAAAATCGCCAACGCCACGCCCAATCCCGGGACGGCGCCAACGATGCCTTGCAGCAGATAGTCGGCGAGTTCGAACAGGTAGTTGTTGAGGCTTTCACCCCAAGGCCGGGTGTAGGGAAACCGCGACAGGACAAAGCCCAACCACTCATAGGTCAGCAGCAAAATCACCAGCCAGCGCAGCACCAACAGTAAACGGCTGACCAAGGGATAAAGGAAATTGGCGTCGATGACCTGCACCCGCCCGACCTTCAACGCCTTGGTGTGGCGATCCATCAGTTCGGGGAGTTTTCTCAGCAAGCGTCGGCGCATCCAGGCCAGCGCCCACAACAACGCGACATAGATGACGGTGGCCACCGCCGCCAAGGCCAGCGACCTGATGATCAGATCCATGCTGCGCGCTTCATGGGTCTCGGAGACCACCTGACGCAGTTTTTCAGCCGCACCTTCGGCGGCCTGCTGCACCGAGGAATATTGCAGGCTGTCGACATCGTTGGGTGAAACGATGAATGCCCGCTTGTTGCCGAGCAGCACCATGTAACTGTTCTGGATCGAGTCGATGCTGATGTTCAGTTCGGCGTCTTCATCGAGCGCTTCACTGATGACCATTTTCGCCCTTTTGACCCGCGAGGCCGGCGCCTCGCCCAGAATGGTTGCGCGAAACAGCATGATGCTGCGATTCGCGACCTTGAGCTCTACCGCATCATTTTCCGCTTTTGCCGCAGCGTCGAGCGCCCAGCCAGACCCCGTCCAGAGCATCGCGAAAACCACTATTAATACAGCCAGCAGCTTGCTTCGCATGCGCCTTTTTCCTTACGCCACAGTTGTTTGTGAGGGATACGTAAGGCAGCGTAGTTGAGCGATGAACGGTTGTCAGATTTCCTCTGCCAACAGTTGTTGTGCCCGCCAGTTGCGCGGAGAAACGCCCGTCCATTGTTTGAAATGACGGCTGAACACCGAGACGTCGGCGTAGCCCAGATTCAGCGCCAGGTCGGTGATGCTGGTCTTGTCGTGCAGCAGGTTCTGTTTGGCGATTTCCAGGCGTGTGTCCTGCAACAAACGACTGAAACTGCTGTTTTCTGCCTTCAGGCGTTTCTGCAATACCCGGGGCTGTAATCCCAACGAATTACTCACGGCGTCGATGTTGCATTCACCGGTATTGAGCAGGCTGCCGATCAGGTGACACACCTGCGCGCGGAGGTTGTCGGGGTATTGAGTCTTGAGCGACTGCATGCGGCTGATCCAGTGTTCACGCATCAAATTCTCATCGGCCAGCGGCGAGCGCTTGAGGTATTCAAAAGGAAAACTGACGCCGTCAAATGTGCTGTCGAAGCGGACTTTGCCGTAGACGTTGATGGACTGCCAACCGGGGCTTTTCAAGGTGCCTTGCTGCAGGTGCATACGAATTTGCGGGCTGTCGGCACCGCTGAGGATTTTCATTGCGTTGAACAATTGCGCGGCACTGAGCTGACTCAGTTGTTGCAAGCCCAACTCGTTGGTGAAGTCGAACCGAAGCTTGACCTCGGCGTGCTCTCCCCGACGACTCAGTTCAAGGTGCAAGCCGCTGGCATGTAGGTACAAATACTGCCGGGCGAAATTCAACGCTTCGCCGATAGTCGCCTGGCGACTGCCGGACAACGCCACGTCGCCGATGGCCAGCAGGTTTTGTCGCGATGCCAAGCGTAAACCGAACAACGGTTCATGGCATTGCCGCGCGGACGCGTCCAGCAAATCCGCAGTCTTTTCGTAAGACAGATAGCTGTTGGGTTCGCGCAATTGCGCAACTACCATGCCGCCATTACGCAGCAGAGTCATCGGGTTCTGCCCAAGCTCGGTCACAAGCGCGCTGTAGCCCTCGATGGCACCGCTGCGTAACAGAAACATTGCCTGCATCCTTAGTCGAAAAGTGGGTCATGAATCAGGTTTCAACCGCCCACTGTCAAGAGGAAGGCTCTTCAACTACTGGCATAACAGGCCCATCAGGATCGGCCGAGTGATACACCCAACCGATGAACAGCTCGTAACCAATCGCCAAAATGACCGGGCCGGTAAACAAACCGATGATGCCACTGGTAATCATCCCACCGAGCGCACCGATCAACACCACCGGCATCGGCACGGCCACACCGCGCCCCAACAGCATCGGCTTGAGCACGTTGTCGGAGAGCCCGGCGATGATCATCCAGACCGCAAAGATAACCGTGCTCGCGCTGACGCCACCTTGGGCAAATGCATAGATCACCACCGGCAGCGTAATCAGCAACACTGGCAGTTGCATGATGCCCAGCAGCAGCACCATCAATGCCAGCACACCCGCCGCCGGAATGCCCATGATCACCAGCGCCACACCAATCAGCAGCATTTGAATGAACGCGATGCCGACCACACCCTGCGCCACCGCACGAATCGTCGCGGTACACAGTTCGGCAATCTGCGGCCCGCGTACCGGACCGGAAACCCGTGAGGTAATCGCTACCGCTGTGCGGTGGCCCGCCTCGCCGTTCTTCATGATCAGCCCGGCGAAGATTAGCGCGAGGATGAACACGACAATCCCTGTACCGACGCCGGCCACTTGATGCAACGCCACTTTGCTCCAGTCTTTGAGGTGTGGCGCCACCTGATGAAACGCCCAGCTCAGATCCTGAGAGGCGTGCAGCCAGACGCCATACAGCGGCGCGCCGATCAGCGGCCAGCTCTCGACATTGGCCGGTGGTGGCGGAATTTCGAACTGACCATTCTCTACCGCGTGGATGCCGGTTTGCACCGAGTCCGCCACCGAGGCACCCAGCAGACTCAACGGCAGCATCAGGATCACCAGGCCCAGAATGACCAGAATCACCGAAGCCCAGCCATAACGACCACCGAGCTTTGCGCCAAGCATCTGGTTGAGCGGATAGAGGGTGACTGCAAGGATCAGCGACCACAACATCACGTTGAGAAACGGATGGAAGATGTCGTAGCAGAACAGCACCAGCACTGTGATCAGTCCGGCGCGGATGAGTACATCCAGTAATGCTCTGGAACTGTTAAAGGTCAAAAACGGTTTCTCTTCCATTGCTACTCTCCGAGGCTCATTCCTTCAGTGCGCTGAGACTAGAACACATCTGCGCAGTCGTCGTGCTTACGCGTAACAATCCCACAGTTCGGGCATCCACGCCGGCATGCATTCGCAAAACATCAACACTAATTCGCTAAACGCAAAGTCAGAAAACCCTCGGCTGCGTAGCCTTGCATAACTGGCTGAATGGTTTCACTTGTACCTTCATTACGTTTGTCCCGCTCGGCTGCGGCCGATCCTTCCGCCATTTACGCCAACCCACACTGAATCCGCCGCTGCACGTAGCCGCTGCCGCTCGTGTTCGCCTGCGTTGAATTTGGCAAAAGGACCCTTTGCATGAATCACCTCTACCGCGTGGTATGGAATCGCGCTGTACGCCGTTTTGTCGTTACGTCTGAACTGGCTTCTTCGCGCACCCGCAGCGGGTCAGCGAGTCTTGCCGCGACCCTGTTGGTGTCGCTGCTCGGCCCATTGAGCGCTCAAGCAACCGAGGTTGCCGACGGTACCCGCGTGACCCTGGCGCCCGGCGACTACAACACCACCGCCGATGGCGAGAGCGTCATCGAGGCGCGCAACGGCGGTGACTTGAGCGCCAGCGGCGTTGATCTGACGTCTTCGGGCAACGCTGCCACCGGCGTCAGCGCGATTTCCGGCGGCAACATCACCCTCGACAACAGCGATGTGACCACCCATGGCAACGGCGCCACGGGTGTGCTGTCCGCCGGTTTAAGCGGCGATGCCAGCCAAGTCACCGTCAACGATAGCAACGTCACCACCGATGGCAACAATGCCACTGGCATGGCGGCCATCCACTCGGGCGAGATCACTGGCAACAACGTCAACGTTTCGACCTCAGGCTCTGATTCGATCGGCGTAATCGCAGGAGAACCGGCGGCGGCTGGCAGCGATGTACCGATCATCAGCCTGACCAACAGCTCGATCACGACCTCTGGCGCCAATTCGGCGGGACTGGTCGGCCAAGGCCTTAGCGGGGTGTATCTGGGCGACAGCAGCGTGACCACTCACGGTGATGGCAGCACCGGCATCGTGACCAGTGATGACAGCATCATTACCACCGAAAACACCACCGTCACCACCACCGGCGATAACGCCAATGGCGTGAATGTCGTCAATGATGGTATGCACACACGCTTCGAAATGACCGGTGGCGGTATCAGTACGGCGGGCGATCAGAGCATCGGTCTGTACAACGATAATGGCCATTACGCCAGCGTGAGCAATGCGACAGTCAGTACTTCGGGAACCGACTCCGCAGCAATAGTTGCTTCGGGTACCAGCAGCACCGGGGTGCGCAGCACTGTGGTTGTCAGCGGCAGTCAAATCACCACCGGCGGCGAGCAATCTGCCGGTCTGGTCGCGCAGGATGGCGGGAGCATTTCCGCCAGCGACAGCGGCGTTACGACGACCGGCGATAACGCTGCCGGTGTTGTGGTGACGGGCGAAGGCAGCCGAGTCAACCTGACCGCGAGTAACGTCGATGCACAGGGCCAGGGCTCATCCGCCGCACAAATGAGTGGCGGCACACTGAGCCTCAATGGCGGTTCGTTGACCAGCGCCCAGGGCAGCGCGATCGAAATCAATGCCGGCGGCAGCGGCATGTCCCTGATCGATCTGAACCACGGCGCCCAGGCCAGCGGCGGCAACGGCGTGTTCGTGCAAAACAATGACGAGAGCCAGTCTGTCGGCATCAACCTTGATCAGCGCTCCCGCGTGCAGGGCGACATTATTGGCGTCGACTCCAACGGCGACGGGCAAATCACCGCCACCACTGACATGACGCTAAACGACATGTCGAGCTGGCAAGGCGCAACCAACGGCGCAGTGGATCAGCTGGCCCTCAGCGGCGGCAGTGAATGGACGATGACCGGCGATTCAACGGTCGGCCAAGTCGATCTGAACAACAGCACCATCGCCTTCGCACAGCCTACCAATGGCGACTTCAAAACCCTCACCGTCACAGGCGATTTCAACAGCGATGGCGGTGTGCTGTTGATGAACAGCGAACTGAATGGCGACGACTCTCCCTCCGACATGCTGCACGTCGAGGGCAGCACCTCCGGCCAGGCGTACGTGCACGTCAATAATGTCGGCGGCGTCGGCGATACCACCACCGATGGCATCGAATTGATTCAGGTCGATGGGCAGTCCAACGCGCAATTCGACCTCGCCGGTCGTGCGGTGGGCGGCAGTGAGGAATATTTTCTCTATCAGGGCAGCTACACCGATCCTAATGACGGTGACTGGTACCTGCGTTCGGAATTGCCGACTGATCCGACCGATCCGATCGTGCCGCCTCCAGTCGATCCCGGAGAGCCGGGAGATCCGACCGATCCAATCGTGCCTCCACCCGTCGATCCCGGAGATCCGACTGACCCGATCGTGCCGCCACCTCCAACCGCCCCGGCCGTGCCGGTATACCGCCCGGAAGTCGGCAGCTACCTGAGTAACCAGGCCGCAGCAGTGAACATGTTCCAGCTGTCGATGCACGACCGTCTGGGCACGCCGGAACTGGATCCACAAAAACTCAGCGATGATCGCCTCGGCAGCCTCTGGGTTCGGGTCAATCGCACCGACACCGATTACACCGGTGGCAAAGGCCAACTGGACGTGGACAGCGATACCTCAGTGCTGCAGATCGGTGCCGATCTGGCGCATTGGGGCGAGTACGGCCGTGGCATTTTCGGCGTCATGGCCGGTACCGGCAGTAATGAAAACACCACCCGCTCCGGCCTGACCGGCTACAGCTCCAAAGGTGAAGTCGACGGTACCGCCGTGGGTGTCTACGGAACCTGGTTCGCCAATCCGACCGGCGAAACCGGCTTGTACGTCGATAGCTGGCTGCAATACGGCCGCTACGACAACAGCGTGCAAGGCGAAGGTCTGGACGAAGAAAACTATGACTCGCGCACGCTGGCCGGCTCCATCGAAGCCGGGTACTCGTGGAATGTGTTCAGCAATGAAACCTCGCGGGTCTACGTGCAGCCACAACTGCAGATCACCGCGACGCATTACGACAGCGATGATCATCAGGAAACCAACGGCACCGAGATCAAATCCGACGAGGCCGGCGGTGTGACTACCCGCACAGGCATGCGGGTGTACAGCCAGATCAACCTCGACAGCGGCATGAAGGTTCAGCCCTATGCCGACGTCAATTGGTACCACAACAGCCGCGACAACGCCGTCGCCTTTAACGACAGCGTCATGCAGGGCGGCGATCCGAAAGACCGCTACGAATTCAAGACCGGTGCACAACTGGTGTTGGGCAAGCACTGGAGCACCTGGGGTCAGGTCGGTGTGCAAAGCGGTGAAGACGACTACGGCAACGTCAGTGGCCAGGTCGGTTTGAAATACAACTTCTAATCGCGGCGTTGACAACCGCCTCCCCTCACCCGGCCCCCTCTCCCGTAAAGGAAGAGGGGCCGCGCTGTACAGGAATCATTAAAACCGATGAACTTCTCAGAGATTTGGCTCAACGTTCAGCAGTTCTGGAGCTCGCTGGACAACCATCCCTACGTCAACGCCAGCCTGACGCTGTTGGCGCTGTTATTTGTCGCCCTGTTGCTCGGCCGTATCGGCCGCTTTGTGATCGCGCAAGGAGTCGGACTGCTGCGCCGTCAGGCGTCTATGCGCTGGATCGGCGATCTGAGTGACAACAAGGTTTTTCATCGTCTGGCGCAGATCATTCCGTCGCTGGTGGTGCAATTCGGCCTGGCGATCATTCCGGGCCTGAGTGACAGATTGCAAACCATTCTCGGCAACCTCGCGCTGTCCTTCACCCTGTTGTCGCTGGTGATGGCGATCAGCGCATCACTCGATACGATGCTGGTGATCTACGCGCGCACCGAGCATGCCCGTACTCGTTCGATCAAAGGCTACGTGCAACTGGCGAAAATGCTCCTGTATGTGCTCGGCGCCATCATCATTGTCGCCACGCTGATCAATCGCTCACCGCTGTTACTGCTGTCCGGGCTGGGTGCGATGTCGGCAGTGATTCTGTTGGTTTACAAGGACACGCTACTGTCGTTTGTTGCCAGTGTGCAGCTGACCAGCAATGACATGCTGCGGGTTGGCGACTGGATCGAAATGCCGCAATTGGGCGCGGATGGCGATGTGGTGGATATCACGCTGCACACGGTCAAGGTGCAGAATTTTGATAAAACCATCGTGTCGATCCCGACCTGGCGCCTGATGTCCGACTCGTTCAAGAACTGGCGCGGCATGCAGCAGGCGGGCGGTCGCCGGATCATGCGCGACGTGCACATCGATGCCGGCGGCGTACGCTTTTTGAGTGACGAGGAAGAGCGTCATCTGGGTCAGGTGCGCTTGCTCAATGAGTACCTGGCGCGCAAACAACCCGAGCTGCAACGCTGGAACGAAGCCCAAGGCAATGTCGCTGCGCTGTCGGCCAATCGCCGCCGCATGACCAACCTCGGCACCTTCCGCGCGTATGCCCAGGCCTACCTCGACAGCCACCCTTCGATTGCTCCGCACATGACCTGCATGGTGCGCCAGATGCAATCCACCGCTCAGGGCGTGCCGCTGCAAATCTACTGCTTCACGAAAACCACCGAATGGGGCGAATACGAACGCATTCAGGCGGACATCTTCGACTACCTGCTGGCCGTCCTCCCCGAATTCGGCCTCAGCCTCTACCAGCAACCGAGCGGCAACGACTGGCGCGGCGCATTACCCAACACCGCCATGCAACTGGCCGCCACCCGCCATCACGCCTGACAAAAACTGAAGGAGTGAGCCTACTCGCGATGGCGGTCAATCTGCCAATTCCCCATCGCCTGTCCCACCGCTTTCGCGGGCAAGCCCGGCTCCCACAGGGTTCTTCAGTGTCCACAAAAGCCGCGATCAAACGCCGATAAATGTAGGAGTGAGCCTGCTCGCGAAAGCGGTGGGTCAGACACCCCTCCTCGACTGACCGACCGCTTTCGCGGGCAAGCCCGGCTCCCACAGGGTTCTTCAGTGCCCACAAAAGCTGCGATCAAACGCCGATAAAGGTGGGAGTGAGCCTGCTCGCGAAGGCGTCAGACCTGCGCCCGCCATATTCGCAATCGATCAAATTACGTTCGTCAAACGCCAAGTGACCCAAGGCGCGAAAAGATAACTTTATGACAAACAAGAACCCGCCCGTGCCGATGTCTTTTTGCGGGCCAATAACACCCTCATCCAGCAGGTCATTTCATGTCGAAGTGGAAGCATCGTACCCCTCGCGCCGTTTACCTTTCCGGAGGCGGCAGCGGTATCGGTCTGGGCTTTGCCCATGCATTGATTGCAGAAGGTTGCAGCGTGGCCGTGTTCGATTTGCAAATGCCTGGCGACACCCTCGCGCGCTTGCAGCAGGCCTGCAAAGTCAAAGGCCAGTCAGTACGTTTCTATCCGGCTGACGTCACCGATCCGCAGGCGATGGATCTGGCCATGGCCAATGCCCACGCGCAGCAAGGTGCGGCCGATCTGGCATTCAACTGCGCCGGGATGATGCGTAATGCAGTGTTCACCGACCTGCCCTACGAGACTTTTGAGCGAGTCATTCGGGTCAACCTGCTCGGCAGCCGCAACTTCGCCGCTAGCGCTCTGAAGCATTTGGCCACGCAAGGGCATCTGGTGTTCATGGCGTCGCTGGCCGGCATCGTCGGCAGTTACACCCAATCGGCCTACGCCGCGTCCAAATTCGGCGTAGTCGGTCTGGCAGAAGTGTTGCGCGCCGAACAGAGACTCAGCGGCATTGATGTCTCGGTGGTCTGCCCCGGTGAGATCCAGACGCCGCTGCTCGACTACGAACGCCAGCACGGCAGTGACGTCACCCGCGAGCTCAATTCGGTGGCCGGTGTACTCACCGTCGATCAAGCGGTGGCCGGCATCCTGCGCGGCATCCAGCGTCGGCAGTTCATGATCACGCCAGGGTTCAAGGCCAAAGTCATCCGTGCCGTTGCGCGCAAATGCAGCTCGCTGCAGCGCTGGATCGTCGACCGCAACCTGGCCAAAAGCTTTCGCAGCAAACCCGCGCGAGCGTCGTTGCGCTGAACGATTGATCTCGCCACTTCTACCTAAAGGATGCTCTGCCATGCGTGCATTTGAACAAATTCATCACTTCCAGGATTCCCGCGCCGCTGCCGGTCAACAGGCGCGCGTAGAAGATACGCGGATCGCCGCACGACAGTTTCGTGAAGACATGCTTAACGGCCCCAAGGTTCGCTACTTCGAATCGTTCGACCTGATTACCGTGCCCTACCCCGTGCGTTACGGCTTGCGCAATGCGTTCTCGCGCGAACGCTTTGTCGAATACATGCACATCCAGAACCGTCTGTTCGTTGTGCAGTTCGACACCGCCGAAGGCCTCAAGACCCTGCTGGTGTCGCCATCGGATCACGAACGCAACATCGAAACGCCGTTCTTCCGCCGCTTGCAGGACCGCACCGCCGCGTGGCTGACCAAATTGATTATCAAACGCCAGAACAGCGTGCCCGAGATTCTCGCGCGCATCGGCCTGCGTCCTGAAGACATCGACTACATCACCTACGACCACCTGCACACGCAAGACGTGCGGCGCTGGCTCGGCACCGACAAGGCTCCCGGCCTGTTCCCCAATGCGCAATTACTGGTGCACTGGCGCGAGTGGGAATCGGCTAAAGACCTCAACCCCTATCAGGCCGACTGGTACTGCCCGAGCGGTATCGCCGGGATACCCGACAGCAAGGTCGTCTGCTTCGACGGCTCGATCATGCTCGGCGAAGGTGTTGCGCTGATGCACACCCCGGGTCATACCGAAGGCAACCATTCGATTGTCGTTCACACCGATGAAGGCTTGTGGGTCACCAGCGAGAACGGTGTCAGCGTCGATGCCTACGCGCCGCTGCTGTCCACAGCCAGCGGTGTCGCCGAATACGCACAGATGATCGGCACCGAAGTAATCATCAATGGCAACACGCTGGAAAACGCTGTTGATCAATACATCTCCATGGTTCAGGAAGCCACCGTCGCCGGCCCCTCGACGCGCGACCCACGCTTCCCGAACGTCTTCCCGTCCTCGGAAATGACGCCGTTCTGGATGTTCCCGGGGACGCGTCCGGCGTTCTATGTCGGGCATGCCAGACACGGCAATCTGAAACGGCCTTAACCCGTCACCCATTCTTTGCGCAACGGTAAAACCTGAACCAGACTGGCTCATGTTTTCCGATCACGCATGAACAGGAATCCACGATGCACATACTAAGAACTGCCCTTCTGGGATTTGGCCTGAGCCTTGCGGCCATGGGCGTCACCCAGGCTGCCGAGAAGCCGAACATCGTCGTGATCATGATCGACGACATGGCCCCCATGGACGTTTCGGCCTACAACCGCGGCCTCGGCGCCGTGACCACGCCAAACATCGACCGCATTGCCCAGGAGGGCATGATGGTCTCTGATTACTACGCGCAACCGAGTTGTACCGCGGGCCGCGCGGCGTTCATCACCGGCCAGTATCCGATCCGCACGGGCCTGACCGCTGTTGGCCAGCCCGGTGCGAAAGTCGGCATTCAGGACAGCGACGTCACCCTCGCCCAGTTGCTCAAGGCGCAGGGCTATGCCACCGGCATGTTCGGCAAATCGCACATCGGCGACCGCAACGAATACCTGCCGACCGCTCATGGCTTTGATGAGTTCTTCGGTTTTCTCTATCACCTGAACGTGATGGAGATCGCAGAAATGACCAATTTCCCCAAAGACCCGAATTTCCCCGGCATCCCGCGCAACATGATCCACTCAGTGGCGACCACCACCGACGATGCAACAGTTGATCCACGCTGGGGCCGTGTCGGTAAACAGAAGATCACCGACGAAGGTCCGCTGACCATCGAACGCATGAAGAGCGTCGATGACCAGATCACTGACTTGTCGATCGACTGGGTGAAAAAACAGAAAGCCGCCGACAAGCCATTCTTCCTTTGGTACAACCCGTCGCGCATGCACCAGAAGATCCACGTCAGTGATGAGTGGCTGGGCAAAAGCGGTCACACCGAGTACACCGACGCCATCCTGCAGCTCGATTCGCTGGTCGGCAAACTGCTCAAAACCCTCGATGACCAAGGCCTGGCGAAGAACACCATTGTGCTGTTCACCTCCGATAACGGCGTGAACCTGTCGCACTGGCCGGACTCGGGCGCGGCGTCTTTCCGTGGTGAAAAAGGCCTGACTTGGGACGGCGGGTTCCGGGTGCCGATGCTGGTGCGCTGTCCGGGCAACATCAAGCCCAACACCTGGACCGGCGAGTTCATGACCTCTGAAGACTGGGTACCGACGCTGATGGCTGCGGTAGGCCAGACCGACGTCAAAGAGAAACTGCTGACCGGTCTGGATGTCGACGGCAAAACCTTCAAGAACCATCTGGACGGCTACAACCAGATCGACATGCTGACCAAACCGGGCGGCAAATCCAATCGCCATGAGTTCTTCTTCTTTGGCGAAACCCACTTGAACGCCGTGCGCGTCGATCAGTGGAAAGTCCACACCGCGATCAAAGACAAGTGGATGGAGGCGGCCAAGGAAATTCCGGGCGGTCTGGTCATCGACATCAAAGTCGATCCGTACGAGCGCTCGCCTGAAGCCGGCGATCACTTCCGCTGGCAGCAACAGCGCAGCTGGATCATCCCGATCATCGCGCCGTACATGCAAGCGTTCGCCAAGAGCATGAAGGACTACCCGCCTTCGCAGAAAGGTGCCGGCGGTATCGGCATGGCCTCAATGGCCAACTGAGCCCAACCCCCTTCCTCAATTGAATGACCACATTCGACGACATGCGCCCCTGAACGGGTGTATGTCGAGCGAATGGGAGAAAACTTATGTCGAAAAAAACACCTTGGCTGCGCTGTGCCCTCGCTACAGCAGTCTTGAGCAGTGGTTTTGTCGCAATGCCAACGTTCGCTCAGACGCAGCCCGATGCACTGCTGAGCATGCCCACCAGCCAGGAAAACATCGCCGCCGGTCTTGAGGCCGACGCTTACGCCAACGGCATCAACGCGTTCACCTGGGGTTATCCGCTGGTACGCATGGAACGGGTGATTCGCGATTACACCGACGTGCCCACCCCCCGTCCCGACACCAGCTATCGCGCACCGTTGAATCAACTCGGCTGGGCCAAGACGCTGGCCACCCCGGCAGCGAAAGACATGCCGACCGCCAACAACGACACGCTGTACCTCAGCTCCGTTGTGCAACTGACTGAACCTTACGTGCTGCACGTTCCGGACACCGCCGATCGCTACTACGTGGTCGATGTGTTCAACATGTGGCAGGAGTTGCAGCACTACATCGGCCGTCGTACCACCGGCACCGCTGCCGGTGACTACGTGCTGGTGCCGCCGGGATGGAAAGGTACGCTGCCCAAGGATTTGAAACGTCTGGATGTCAGCACCAAAACTGTCTGGCTGTGGGGTCGTCTACGCGTCAATGACGGCGAAGACCTGAAGCCGCTGCACGCCTTGCAAGCGCAATTCACCTTGCGTCCGTTGTCGCAACGCAACAACCGCGATTACAAGCCCAAAGAGCAGACGTTGGCCGCACTGCCGACAGGCAATGACGATGGTTTGGACTTCTTCCGCGAACTCGCTGCTGGACTCAAGGATAACCCGGTGCCAGCGCGTGACGAGGCGCTGTTTGCACAGTTCGGCCGATTCGGCCTGACGGAAAAAGGTTTCGATCCTTCGCGCCTGTCCCCGCCACAAAAGGCCGGTTTGCTGAGAGCACTGGCCGACGGGCCGAAAGTCGCCGTATCGGCACTGGCCTCGGCCGCGACACAGCGTAATGGTTGGGCCTGGGCAACCGGTCTGGATCACTTCGGCGCCAACTATCCGTTGCGCGCACTGGTCAGCGGGCCGTATCTGGGTGGTCAGGGCGAGAAAGAAGCGATGTACCCACTTCGCTCGACCGACGCCAAAGGCCAACAACTCAGCGGTGACAAGCACTATGTATTGCGCTTCAAAAGCGCCCCGCCGGTCGATGGGTTCTGGTCGCTGACGGTCTACAACGCCGTCGACAAAATGCTCGTCGACAACCCGATTGCCCGCTACAAACTCGGCTCCGACACACAGGGTCTGAAAGTACTCGCCGATGGCTCTTTCGAAGTACCGCTACAAGCGGAGAAACCCGATGGCGAGTTCGCGGCCAACTGGTTGCCGGCGCCTACAGGCCCGTTCTACATGATCCTGCGTCTGTACCAGCCTAAAAGCGAAGTGCTGGCCGGCAAGTACGAACTGCCACAGGTGGAAGCCGTTGAATAAGTTCAGCACCCCGCAACGGCTGACCCTCACGGCAATGGCGATCAGCAGTTTGCTTATCGCCCTGCCCGGTGCCGCCAATGCCGTTGAAATTGCGCAACCCCAAGGCCCCGTCGCCAACACCGTGATGACACCAGGCTACGCCCGCGCCGTTGCGCAAATGGCTTACGTCTGGGGCTGGCCCATGGTCAACCTGCAAACCCGCCGGATGATGTACGAACAGGTACCGACGCCCGGCCTCCTCGGCCCGACCCCAGTGGCCCCGGTCAATCAGTTGGCCATGCTGTCGGATTACATCAACCCGGGCATTCGCATCGTTGCGCACCCGAATCAGGACGTGGTTTACGGTTTCGGCGCACTGGCGCTGGACAAAGGCCCGGTGATCCTGCAAGTGCCAGACTTCGGCGACCGCTTCTGGATGTATGAACTGGCCGATCAGCGCACCGATAGCTTCGCGCAAGTGGCGAAAATCTACGCGACCAAACCGGGCTTCTACCTGATTGTCGGCCCGGACTGGAAAGGCGAAAAACCTGAAGGTGTCGAAGCGGTGCTGCGTTCGCCAACCAACACCGGCGTGGTCATCCCGCGCGTGTTCATGGCCGACACCGCAGAGGATCGCGCGGCGATTCAACCGGTGCTCAATCAAATCGCCATGTACCCGTTGTCAGCGTTCGACGGCAAGGTCAAAACCATCGACTGGAAAAACCTGCCGAAACTGCCGCTGCCCAAAGCCATGGTGGATCAACCACCCGGCGAGACCAAATGGGTCACACCACAGCGCTTCTTCGCTCAGCTTAAAGGCGTATTGGCGCAGGTGCCGCCGTTGCCGGGTGAAGAGTCGCTCTACGCACAGTTTCGCGCACTCATAGCGGCTGGCGAGCATGATCCGGCGATCGCACGTGTGTTACAGGAAACTGCACAGCAAAGCGAAAAGGACGTGGTTGATCCGCTGTTCTATCTGAGCAGTAATGGCGTGCGCATCGCCAATGGCTGGAACCGGCCATTCAACAACGCGGCATTCGGCACCGACTACCTGACACGTCTGGCGATCGCCAAATCGAACATCTTCGAGAACAACGTCAAGGAAACCGCGTACATCTTCCGCGAAGAGGATGGCGACGGGCAGCGCCTCAGTGGCCAGCGCAGCTACACCCTGACCTTCCCTGCCGGGCAGACACCGCCGGTGTCGGGTTTCTGGTCACTGACCCTGTACGACAAGCTGCATTTCTTTGCCGACAATCCGATCAAGCGTTACTCCACGGGTACCAAAAACAAAGACCTGAAGTACAACGCCGACGGCTCGCTGACGATCTACATCCAGCATCAGCGCCCGACTGAAGACAAAGTCGGCAACTGGCTGCCGGCACCCGAGCAGGAGTTCGCCCTGACGATTCGCGCCTACGGTCCTTCCGAAGCGTTGATTAAAGGCGATTGGACACCTCCGCCGCTGGTGCCGGGGCCGATTCACGACTAAAACTGATGCACGTCCCAATTAATAAGGAAGTACCGGATGAGATCCACTCACTCACTGATGATTCTGGCGTTGGCCGGCACTGCCGGGCAGGCGATGGCAGGTGGTATTCAGTTGTATGAAGCGGGTCAGGAAGGCGCGGGGCTGGCCAATGCCGGCTCGGCGGCGCTGGCCACCGACCCGAGTGTATTGATGAGCAACCCGGCGGGGATTGCGGCGCTTAAAGGGACGCAAGTCACCATGACCGGTCAGGCGCTGTTCGGCGGTATCAAGTTTGATCGCGATGGCAACAATGACATCTCCGGCAACGAGGGCGGCAACCCGCTGCCGGTGTTGCCCGGGGCCAGTTTCTTCATCAGCCATGAAGTCAATGACCGTGCCAGTATCGGTTTCGGCATGTACGGCAACTTCGGCCTCAGCGTGAAGTACGACGATGATTGGGCCGGCCGTTATCAAACGCAGGAGTCGACACTGATCGGTATCTCGTTCCAGCCAACGTTCGCCTACAAAATCACTGACGACCTGTCGATGGGCATCGGCCCGCGCCTGGTCTACGGCTACTACTACACAAAAATGGCCATCGACAATAACGCCTTCCTGCCGGGTGATCCGTTTCAGCAGGATGGCAAGTTGCAGTACAAGGACACCGACACCGGCACCGGCATCAATCTGGGCCTGCGCTATCAACTCGACCCGCGCACCACGATCGGTCTGGCGTACACCAGCAAGGTCAAACTGGAGTTCAAGGATTCGCCATCGGTGCATGGTGTACGCAACCCACTGCTCAACCTGGCGTTGTCGAGGGCCGATGTCGATGACTTGGGCATCGACATGAACATCCCGCAGACAGTGACCCTGAGCGTCGCTCATCAGTTGAACGATCAATGGACATTGCTCGGTTCGGCCAACTGGCAGGACTGGAGCGATTTTGCCGATATCGGCGTGGAAGTAGATACCGGTGGCAACAACGTTTCGCGTTCCGTCGACCGCAAATATCAGGACACTTGGCACCTGTCGTTCGGTGCGCAAAATCAGCTCAGCCCGAAACTGCGCTGGAACATGGGTGTGGCGTATGACAGTTCGGCGGTAAAGGATAAGGATCGCACCGTCGACAACCCGATGAACGAAACCTGGCGGCTGGCCACGGGCGTCAGCTACAAGCTGACCGACGACATGGACGTCAACCTCAATTACACCCTGGTGTGGCTGGGCGACATGGACGTGCAGCAGAGCAAGCGCGACGGTCAGACGCTGTCGGGCAGTTATCCCAACAGCGCCCTTCATATCATTGGCGGCGGTGCGACCTGGCGTTTCTGATTCACATGTACCCGGGCCGTGCGTGCACGGCCCCTATCAAGGCAGCACAGTTCATATGGCTTACCTCACCCGTGCTTCGGCTCTCCATGGGTTCCACGAATTTGCCATCAGCCAGAAACTCAACCCGACCGATATTCTGCGCAAGGCCGGGCTACCCGGCGATGTACTGGAGAACCCGGATGCGCTGATCTCCTTGCAACGTTTTGCCATGGTGCTGGAACTGGGCAGCGAAACCAGCGGCAATCCCCTCTTCGGTCTGGAGTTCGGTCTGCATCAAGGCGTTGGCATTTTTGGTTCGTTGCTCTATTTGATGCGCAATTCCAACACCGTCGGCGACGCGCTACGCGATTTTGGTCGCTACTTCCACGTCCATGACAATTTCGGCGATGTGGTCATTCAACAAACAGACGGACACGCTTTGTTGTACTACGCCAGCGAATCGGAAAATCTACCAGGCCGACGTCATGTCAGCGAACTGGCCGTCGGCGTGGGGTATCAATTGATGCGCAGCTTGCTGGGTAACCGCTGGCAACCCGTCGCCGCGTTGCTGCAAAACGCACCGGTGGCGAGCAATGCACGCTATCGGCGTCTCCTCGGCGTAATCCCGAGATTTAACAGCACTTTCGACGCCTGGATGTTCGACGCCAATTTGCTGGATATAACGCTGAGTGACGCCGATCCGAAACTGCACCGTTTGATTTTGCAGCAACTGGACACCATCGACCGCATCGACAGCGACGAACTGCCGGCCCAGATCCAGCGTTTGCTGCGCAGTTTTCTGCCCAGCGGACGGGTGACCATCGACTACATCGCCGACTTTATGCGCGTCAGCCCACGCTCTTTGCAGCGCCACCTCGCCGGACATGGCACCTCGTTTCAGGCGCTGCTCGACGAAACCCGACAAGCCATGGCCGTGCGCTACCTCGAAGAATCGGACATGAGCCTGATGCAATTGACTGAAGTGCTTGGGTACGCCAATCAGAGTGCATTCAGCCGGGCATTCCAGCGCTGGTTTGGCGCCAGCCCGCGGCAATGGCTGAAGCAGCAGAAGGCTTGAGTTAATTGGCGTCTGGTCAGACGCCTTCGCGAGCAAGCTTTGCTCCTGTGGATCGCATTTCATACTGTTGGTGCAAAGCTTGCTCGCGATGCTTCTAGCGTTTGTTCATCCATCAACTAGCCTTGAGCGTGGCATCTCTTGTACGACTGCCCCCCACGAAAAACCTGATTCCATCAAGGAAAAATCCTGCATGAAACCACTTTTGAGTACGTTGACGCTCGCCGCCGCCCTCATCACCGTCGCCGGCTGCTCTACGACCTCACAACCCGGCAGAAGTACCAGTCTGGGTGAGGACAACCTGAACGGTTCGGGCTTTTTGGCTGACGTTTACCCGCAGATGAAAGAAGGCAAGGATGGCGAAGCATTGCGCCTTTACCGCAACCCGAAATACGCCTCCACCGCCAGTTTCACCCGCTACAAGAAAGTGTTGCTGGATCCGGTCAAACTGTATGCCGGCCCGAAATCCAAACTGCACGAGGCACCACAAGCCGATGCCAATGTAATTGCTCAAGGACTCTACAATCAGTTGCATGAGCAACTGGGCAAAGACTATCAAATGGTCGACACCCCAGGCCCCGACACTCTGCACATCGCTGTCGCCATCGTCGATGCAGAAGCCGCCAATACTTCGCTGAAAGCAGCGTCCTACATTCCGATTCCACTGGGCGTGCCCGGTGCCAAAGCCGCCGCCATGCAAGCCGTTTCGCACACCACAGGGCAACCGCCGTTTACCGGCCAAGTCACTGTTGAAGGAAAAATGGCTGACTCGCAGACGGGTGAAGTCATCGTCGCAGAGATCGATCGCCGCACGGGCTCGCGCCGTCCGATCATCGGTTTGTTCGAAAGCAGCACGTATGACTCCTGGAGCGACGTGACTGCGGCTGAAAAATACTGGGCAGAAAAAGTACGTTATCGCCTGTGCATGCGCCGAGAAGCGCCGAACTGCGTGGAAGCCGTCGAATAATGTTGCGGGGCTCTTGAGGCTAGAGACGAAATAATTCAGTGAACGCTGAATTATTTCGTATCGCCATGTATCTGAACCCAAAGCGCAATGCCATCAAACAGATAGCACCGATTCAGATCAGGTACAGGGAAACCGCCCATGAAATCCAATGAACAAAGCGTCAGTCCAATCAGACTGAAAGACATCACCATTGTCGACGACGCAAAAATGCGCAAAGCGATTACCGCCGCTGCGCTTGGCAACGCCATGGAATGGTTCGACTTTGGCGTGTACGGCTTCGTCGCCTACGTCCTCGGCAAAGTGTTCTTCCCCGGCGCCGACCCCGGCACACAGATGATCGCCGCGTTGGCGACGTTCTCCGTGCCCTTCCTCATCCGTCCGCTGGGCGGCCTGTTTTTCGGCAGGCTAGGCGATAAGTACGGGCGACAGAAAGTCCTCGCCGCGACCATCGTGATCATGTCGCTGAGCACCTTCGCCATTGGCTTGATTCCCTCTTATGCGTCGATCGGCATTTGGGCGCCGATCCTGCTGTTATTGGCGAAAATGGCCCAAGGCTTCTCGGTCGGCGGTGAATACACCGGCGCCTCGATCTTCGTCGCCGAATACGCGCCGGATCGCAAACGCGGCTTCCTCGGCAGTTGGCTGGACTTCGGCTCCATCGCCGGTTTTGTTCTCGGTGCCGGCGTCGTCGTGCTGATTTCCTCGACACTCGGCGAAGAGCAGTTTGAATCCTGGGGCTGGCGCCTGCCGTTCTTCCTCGCCCTGCCCCTGGGCATGATCGGCCTCTACCTGCGCCACGCACTGGAAGAAACACCGGCGTTCCAGCAGCACGTCGAGAAACTCGAACAAGGCGACCGCGAAGGCCTCGCCGATGGCCCGAAAGTCTCGTTCAAGGAGGTCGCCACCAAGTACTGGCGCAGCCTGATGACCTGCGTCGGCGTGGTGGTCGTGACCAACGTCACCTACTACATGTTGCTGACGTACATGCCGAGCTACCTGTCGCACAACCTGCACTACAGCGAAAACCGTGGCGTGCTGATCATCATCGCGATCATGGTCGGCATGCTGTTTGTGCAACCGGCGATTGGTTTTATCAGCGACAAGATTGGCCGCAAACCCTTCATCGTCGTCGGCAGTATCGGCCTGTTCATTCTGGCCATTCCGGCGTTCATGCTGATCAACAGCGGCAAGATCGGCCTGATCTTCTCCGGTTTGCTGATGCTCGCGGTGCTGCTCAACTTCTTCATCGGCGTCATGGCCTCGACCCTGCCGGCGATGTTCCCTACGCACATTCGCTATAGCGCTTTGGCCGCTGCTTTCAATATCTCCGTGCTGATCGCCGGTTTGACCCCGACCATCGTCGCCTGGCTGGTCGAAAGTACCAACGACTTGTACATGCCGGCTTACTACCTGATGGTCATCGCCGTGGTCGGCCTGTTCACCGGCGTCACCATGAAAGAAACCGCCAACCAGCCCCTGCGCGGCGCGGCCCCGGCGGCTTCGGATCTGGCGGAGGCGAAGGAGCTGTTGAAAGAGCATCACGACAACATTGAGCAGAAAATCGAAGACATCGATGCCGAGATTGCTGAGCTGGAGGCGAAGCGCAAGAACCTGGTGCAGCAGCATCCGCGGATTAATGAGTGAGGTTGGCAATCCATTCGTGCTGCGGATGCAATCGTTGTAGATGATCTACCAGCCATTGCCGATCCTCGCCAGAGAGATTCGGCAATGCGCGGGTGAAATCGCCCTGGTCTTTGGGGCGGGTATTCTTGGCTTTGAACAGCAGCGTGGCGGCGGGTCTCAGGTATGGGATGCCGCTTGCGCTGAGGGCGACCATTTCCGCGCGCGGATAGACAATTGACGTGTCGCGTTTATAGACCCACGACTGCGCACTCCCCGCCTCAAGCATCACATCCACTCGCCAGGCATTGGCCTCGGTATCAAAACCCCACACCTGAAAAATGTCGTCGCCGGGAAGAACATGCTCCGGCAGGCATTCGAACGCGCCGTTTTTGACGGTGTAGAACTTTAGCTCCGATAACGTCTGCCGGAACAATGGGAAATCCTCACGCCGAACTGTGAACTCCAGGTCACTGTGCTCGCGGGTTTGCTGCCCGTGCCACAGATCCAGTGCCCATCCGCCGACCACGCACCATGGGCGCGCGAGTTGTTGCAGGCGTTGCGACAAATGTTCAGGCGTCCACGCCAACCATGCGTATTCATCCATGATTCAATAACTTCCTCGTCCTTAGAATTTGAAATGCGATTCCCTTGTGGGAGCGGGCTTGCTCGCGAATGCGGTGTGTCATTTACCACATCGGTCTTAGTTTGGTTATTGGGGTTTGGGGTTTGGGGGCATATCCGTTGCTGCGGTGATGGCTGCTGGCGGTTTCGCTCTTACAGCGAGTCACCTTTTCCAGACGCCGAAAAGGTAACCGAAAAGGCTTGGCCCCGGCGTACGGCACTTCGCTGAGGCTCAGTGTTCCCTCGCTACGGTGTCCATCCGGGGGCATCGCCTACGGTTTGCTTCGCTGCACCTCCTCTCGATGTGTGCGGCTTCGCCGCACGGCGCTACGCGCCTGATCCCCGGATGGACACCTACGCTCGGCCTGCCGAAGGGGCTTGAGATCAAAAGCCAGATCAAGATCAAAGGCCCCTCACCCTAGCCCTCTCCCGGAGGGAGAGGGGACTGATTGCGTGGATTGGGAGAGATACGCCGACGTGAAAGACCGAGTCGAACGCATATCTTGAAAATCCCACCAATCGGCCCCCTCTCCCTCCCGGAGGGAGAGGGGACTGATTGCGTGGATTGGGAGAGGTACGCCGACGTGAAAGACCGAGTCGAACCCAAATTTTGAAAAGCCCACCAATCGGCTCCCTCTCCCTCGGGAGAGGGCTGGGGTGAGGGGCGAAAACACCACAAAAACCAAAGCCAAGCACGCCCGCCCTTCACCACTCAATAGGCCGAGTGCCAGCTCGCCTGCTCTTGATCTTGACTCACCGGCCCGTCGGCAGGCTGAGTGTAGGGATTGATCCGGGGTGGGAGCGCAGCGACCGTTTGGCGCAGCCAAACACAGCGAGAGGAGGTGCAGCGAAGCAAACCGTAGGCGCTGCCCCCCGGATAAATCCCGGAGCGAAGGAACCCGAGCCACAGCGAGGGCCGAACGTCAGGGCAAAGCCTTTTCGGTTACCTTTTCGGCGTTTGGAAAAGGTGACTCGCCGTAAGGGCGAAACCGCCAGCAGCCACCCCCGCAGCAACGGATATACACCCAAAACCCAAAACCCCAATCACCCAACCAACATCCCATGACACATCAACCCCAACACACTCCGCATATGCCGTGAATGCGCCTCCCGATCCGGCGTCACCTCAGTCGCCAACCGAATAAACGCCACATTCGCATACTGATTAAACACCGTCGCCGCCACATCAATATCAACCGAGTCTCGAATCCTGCCAACCCCCTGAAAATGCACGAGCAGCGCCTTGGTCTCCTCAATCACCGCCGCATTCCAAGGATCAAGCGCCCGAGCCAATTCCCCGGTAAACAAAAACGGCGCCAACTCCCGCCACAGTGAAGCCGGCATAGCCTCCAACTGGTAATGCGTCATCAACCCCTCAAACGCACACAACGCCTCCAGCGGATCACTATCATCATCAAGACGATCCCGCGAATCACGCATCGCCTTCTCATCCGGCTGCTTCAGCAACGCCAACAAAATCTCCTGCTTGCCGCCGAAATAATTCACCACCGTCGGCGCCGACACCCCGGCCTGCACCGCGATCTGATCCAGCGTCGTCGCCGCAAACCCGTTGGCCTTGAACAGCTCCAGCGCCGCCTCGGCAATCACCTGCCGGCGCTGTTCCTTTTGCCGCTCTCGAAGTCCGCTCATGTTGCCTCTGATGATGCTTGCCAATGACCCTCAGCCTACGGCGATATTTTTTCACCGACAATTATTTTCTTTACAAAAATATTTTTAGGTGACAAAACTTTACTCGTGCAGCGCGGCAACGAACGCACTCACCCGCCCTTTTCTCTGGAGATCAGCCATGTCCGCCGAATTCGATTCGACCCGCAGTACCAGCGATTACCAAGCCGCCGACGCCGCGCATCACATTCACGCGTTCGTCGACCAAAAGGCCCTCAACGAAGAAGGCCCACGGGTGATGGTCAGCGGTGATCGCCTGGCGCTGTGGGACAACGACGGCAATCGCTACCTCGACGGCATGTCTGGCCTGTGGTGCACCAACCTCGGCTACGGTCGCAAGGATCTGGCCGCCGCCGCGACCGCGCAACTGGAACAACTGCCCTACTACAACATGTTCTTCCACACGACCCACCCGGCGGTGATCGAACTGTCCGAGCTGCTCTTCAGCCTGCTACCCAAGCACTACAGCCACGCGATCTACACCAACTCCGGTTCCGAGGCCAACGAAGTGCTGATCCGCACCGTGCGTAAATTCTGGCAAGTGATGGGCAAGCCCGAGAAGAAAATCATGATCGGCCGCTGGAACGGCTACCACGGCTCGACCCTGGCGGCGACGGCGCTGGGCGGCATGAAGTTCATGCACGAAATGGGCGGCACCATTCCTGACGTCGCACACATCGACGAGCCGTACTGGTTTGCCCACGAAGGCAACCTCAGCCCGGAAGAGTTCGGCCTGCAAGCGGCGCGGCAACTGGAAGACAAGATTCTCGAACTGGGCGCCGACAAGGTCGCCGCTTTCGTCGCCGAACCGTTCCAGGGCGCGGGCGGCATGATCATTCCGCCGGCTACTTACTGGCCTGAAATCCAGCGCATCTGCCGCAAATACGACGTGTTGCTGTGCGCCGACGAAGTGATCGGCGGGTTCGGCCGCACCGGCGAATGGTTCGCGCATCAGACCTTCGGTTTCGAGCCCGACACCCTGTCGATCGCCAAGGGCCTGACCTCCGGTTACATCCCTATGGGCGGTCTGATTCTGTCGCGGCGTATGGCCGATGCACTGGTTGAGAAAGGTGGCGTGTTCGCCCACGGCCTGACTTATTCCGGGCACCCGGTCGCGGCTGCCGTGGCGATAGCCAATCTCAAGGCGTTGCGTGATGAAGGCGTGGTCGCTCAGGTAAAGGCTGATACCGGGCCGTATCTGCAAAATTGCTTGCGCGAGGTGTTTGGTAATCACCCGTTGATCGGCGAGATTCAGGGCGTCGGCCTGGTGGCGGCGTTGCAGTTTGCTGAGGACAAGGCCAGCCGCAAGCGCTTTGCCAACGAGAACGACATGGCCTGGCGTTGCCGCACGATTGGCTTCGAAGAAGGCTTGATCATCCGCTCGACACTGGGCCGGATGATCATGGCGCCGGCGCTGGTAGCGACCCGGGCGGAGCTGGATGAGTTGATCGACAAGACCCGGATTGCCGTGGATCGCACGGCGCGGGAGTACGGCGTCCTCTGATCTTCGTCACTGCACAATCCCCCTGTAGGAGCTGCGGCACGCTGCGATCTTTTGATCTTGATCTTGAAAAACAAAATCAAAAGATCGCAGCGTGCCGCAGCTCCTACACTTGCCTACCCAGTAGCCATTGGCGGACAAAGTTAGATCCCGCCGATTACTCCGTGCGCCGCTTGGTGTTAAATAGGCGCCAGTCTTCACCTTGTCGCTTAAAGCTGTGCAACGAGAACCGATATGAACACCCATTCCAAGAAAAACACCCACATTCAAACGGCGGTGACCGCATGATCGAAGTCACCGAAGTGTCCATTGCGCAACTGCGCGCTGCGCTGGAATCCGGCCAGACCACCTCGGTCGAGCTGGTGCAAGCCTACCTCGCGCGCATCGACGCCTACGACGGCGCCGATACGCCGACCGCGCTGAATGCGGTGGTGGTGCGCAATCCTGAAGCGCTGAACGAAGCGCAAGCCGCCGATGCCCGTCGCGCCAAAGGTGAAACCCTTGGCCCGCTCGACGGCATCCCCTACACCGCCAAAGACAGTTATCTGGTCAAAGGCCTGACCGCCGCGTCCGGCAGCCCGGCGTTTGCCGATCTGGTCGCCTATCGCGACGCATTCACCATCGAGCGCCTGCGCGCGGCCGGGGCAATTTGCCTGGGCAAAACCAACATGCCGCCGATGGCCAATGGCGGCATGCAGCGCGGCGTTTATGGCCGTGCCGAGAGCCCGTACAACGCTGATTACCTGACCGCACCCTTTGCTTCCGGCTCGTCCAACGGCGCCGGGACTGCCACCGCTGCCAGCTTCGCCGCGTTCGGTCTGGCCGAAGAAACCTGGTCGAGCGGTCGTGGCCCGGCCTCGAATAATGGCCTGTGCGCCTATACGCCGTCGCGCGGCGTAATTTCGGTGCGCGGCAACTGGCCGTTGACCCCGACCATGGACGTTGTGGTGCCGTACGCACGCACCATGGCTGACTTGCTCGAAGTCCTAGACATCGTCGTCGCCGAAGACCCGGACACCCGTGGTGACCTGTGGCGTCTGCAACCGTGGGTGCCGATCCCGAGCGTCAGCTCCGTGCGCCCTGCGGCTTATGCTGATCTGGCCGCCGACGCGAAAGCGCTGGCCGGCAAGCGTTTCGCCGTACCACGCATGTTCATCAACGCCGACCCTGAGGCTGGCACCAGCGAAGCACCGGGCATCGGTGGCCCGACCGGCCAGCGCATCAACACCCGCGAGTCGGTGATCGATCTATGGAAACAGGCACGTCAGGCACTCGAAGCGGCGGGCGCTGAAGTCATCGAAACCGACTTTCCGCTGGTCTCCAACTGCGAAGGCGATCGCCCCGGCGCGCCGACCGTGTTCACCCGTGGTCTGGTCTCGAAAGAGTTTCTTCACCATGAACTGTGGGATCTGACCGCTTGGGCGTTCGACGACTTCCTGCAAGCCAACGGTGACCCGAAGCTCAATCGTCTGGTTGACGTCGACGGGATGAAAATCTTCCCGCACGAGCCGGGCACCCTGCCCAACCGTGAAGGCGATCTGGTCGCCGGCATGGACGAATACGTGCGCATGGCTGAACGCGGGATCACGCCGTGGAATGAAATCAGCACCGTGCCCGATGGCTTGCGTGGGCTAGAAGAGACGCGTCGCATCGATCTGGAAGAGTGGATGGATAAGCTCGGTCTCGACGCCGTGCTGTTCCCGACGGTGGCCGATGTGGGCCCGGCGGATGCCGACGTTAACACGGCATCGGCGGACATCGCCTGGAGCAACGGCATCTGGGTGGCCAACGGCAACCTCGCGATCCGTCACCTCGGTGTACCGACCGTCACCGTGCCGATGGGCGTAATGGCAGACATCGGTATGCCGGTCGGCCTGACCTTCGCCGGTCGCGCTTACGACGATTCGAGCCTGCTGCGCCTGGCCGCCGCATTCGAATCGACCGGCAGCAAACGCCAGATCCCGCCACGCACGCCGCCACTGTCGTAACACCATCCCTGTAGGAGCTGCGGCACGCTGCGATCTTTTGATCCTTGGTTTTTTGCAATCAAGATCAAAAGATCGCAGCGTGCCGCAGCTCCTACAAGGGCCCATCAAGTCAGCACATTGGCTCAATCGCCTGCTCTGAAATCCCGCGATCATCGGTGCCACTTCAATTGCTGCTGGCCACCGACCATGATCCATCGCGCACCCTCGCGTCTCACCCTGTTTGCGCTGCTCTGCGGTCTGAGCGGAACTGCCTCAGCCAGCGATTTTTTCGACGACGCCAAAACCGAAGTCCTACTGCGCAACTTCTATTTGAGCAACGACTACCGATCCCCCTCGCCCAGCGGTAAAAACTATAAACAGGAATGGGCTCAAGGGTTTATCGGTACCTTCTCATCTGGTTTCACAGAAGGAACGCTTGGCTTCGGCATCGACGCCCACGCCTTTTCCGGGTTCAAACTCGATGGCGGCAAGGGCCATTCCGGCACAGGTTTGCTGCCGGTTGACAGTGACGGCCGCAGCGAAAGCAACTACTCCAGTGCCGGCGGTGCACTCAAGCTGAGAACCTCGCGCACCACTCTGGCGTTCGGCGAAATGACCGTAGAAACGCCGGTCTTCGACACCTCTGACAAACGGCTGCAACCGGAGTACGCCACGGGTTTGCTGCTCAACAGCCGAGAGATCGACCACCTCAATCTGGTCGCCGGTCATTTCACCGCATTCAAGAATCAGGACAGCTCATCGGGCAAAGGCGATTTTTACGGCTACGGCGTCAATACCGAAGCCGGCGGCATCAGTTTTATCGGCGCCGATCTGTTCGCAGACAGCCCTCTCGGCGGCGCGCTCTACGCCTCCGACCTGAGCGACACCTGGCGCCAGTACTACGGCAATCTGCACTTCAAGCAATCCGGCCTGCTGCTCGACGCCAACCTCTACCACACCCGCGATACCGGCCAGGCGCTGGCCGGCGCGATCGACAACACTGCGTTCAGCCTGTCCGGCAAATACGCCTTCGGCCCGCACGCGGTGATGCTCGGCTGGCAGCGAGTCAATGGCGACACGCCGTTCGATTTTGTCGGCGGTGACTCGATCTACCTCGCCAACTCGATCAAATACGCCGACTTCAACGGCGCCCACGAACGCTCCTGGCAAGCACGCTACGACCTCGATCTCGGCGCCTTCGGCATCCCCGGCCTGACCTTCATGACCCGCTATGTCTCGGGCGACCACATCGACGGCACCCACGCCCCGGTTGGCGGCGCGTATCAATTTCAGCAAGGCGATGGCGGCAAGCACTCGGAGCGCGACATCGACATGAAATACATCGTCCAGTCCGGCGCGGCAAAAGACCTCTCAGTACAACTCTCCCACGTCTCCCACCGCGCGAACGAAGCCCAGTCCGGCGACGACATCGACCGCCTCTACCTCGTCATCCAATACCCACTCGCCTTCTGACAGAACAAATCACCCTGCCCGAAACACAATCAAAACTGTGGGAGCGGGCTTGCTCGCGAAAGCGGCGCATCAGTCGCCCGCAATGTTGACTGACCCACCGCTTTCGCGAGCAAGCCCGCTCCCACAAGAGAGCACCTTAGCGCACCAATAGTATGATAAATTCCGCGCTATCGACCCTTTCACTGGAGGCCCGATCATGGGAACCGTTCGAAAAACCATCACCGTGACTGACCAACAAGATAACTGGATCAAAGCTCAAATCGACGCCGGCCATTACACCAACGACAGCGAATACATTCGCGATCTGATCCGACGTGAACAAGAACGCACTGCTGAACTTGAAACGATTCGTGCAGCGCTTCGCGAAGGTGAGTCCAGCGGCAAACCACGCCCCTTCGATCCAGAGGCGTTCAAACAGAGAATGCTGACTACGCATGGCTGAATATCGCCTGACACCTGCTGCCGAGGGCGACCTCGAGGCGATCTGGAGTTATACCGCGCAACAATGGGGCCTGGATCAGGCAAATCGTTACATCGATATTCTCACCACTGCATTTGCTCAATTGACTGAGCGTCCCAAAACAGCACCCGCCTGCGATGCCATCCGTGTTGGTTATCGGCGCTGCAGCGTAGAACGGCACATGATCTACTTTCGCATTACGGCCTATGGCATTGCGATCATTCGAATCCTGCATGATCGGATGGATGCGCAACGCAAACTTTGAACATCAAAAGATCGCAGGCTTTTGTAGGAGCTGCCGAAGGCTGCGATCTTTTGATTCTGATAATTGGCGGAAGGCAGCCGGAGTCGAACCTGCCCGGGAACGGATGCCGTCCCCAACCGGGTTTGAAGCCCGGCCGCGCCACCGGGCGCGATTGCCTTCCTTGAACTCAGTGCGCGCTGGTGTTGGCCAGTGCGTTGTCGTAGCGGATTTGCCGCGCTTCGCCGCTGCGCCGGGTCAGGCCGAGGCGGTCGAAGTATTCGAGGAACTGAATACAGCGTTTGCGTCCCAAGCCTAGCGCATCGCGGAAGGTTGTCACCTGGATCTGCGGATTTTCCTTGGCCAGTTGCAGGAGGATCGCCGCCATCCTGCGCAGTTGGCTGTCGCTGAGGAACAGGTCGCGCACCACTTGATGCATCAACCCCAGTCGCGCCAGTTTGCGCAACAGCAAACGCACCACGGCATCATCCTCGCCAAGCATCTTCGCCACGTCGCGCAGCCACGGCGGATCGAAGCCGCCGTTTTCAAACAGCGGTTGCAGTCGCTGCCAGAGGATTTCGTCTTCGGCATTCAGACGCACCTGGTGATCCGGCAGATGCAGCCACGGGCCGCTGGCGGTGATCGCGCCGGCGTCGCGCAATTCGTCGAGCAAACTGGCAAACGTCGAACGTTCCAGCGGCAGCGCACTGAAGCGTCTCAGGCGATCACGATCCGGGCCCATCTGATCGGGCTCCAGTTCATGAAACTTCGCCAATTGCTCCAGCAGGGTGAATTTCAGCTGCCCCCAGCGCTGCACGTTGAACAACACCGGGCCTTGGCGGGTGTCGATCAGACGCACATTCCCAGGCAAAGACCAGCTTGCGCGCGGACGATTGAATTGGCGTTCCAGCCGTTGCGGGCCGAGGCCGCCGGCGCTGTGATCAAGCAACGCTGGCAACACCTGCTCAAAACTCTCGCTGTCAGCCAACGCCTGCAACTGCGTCAAACGCTCAGGACTGCGGCGCTGTCGGGCCGGGGCAAACGGATCAAGCACACGCCCGCCACCAAGAGTGCGCTGAGCGCTGGAATCACGCAGGATCATCCGATCGCCCTTCACCGCATGCACCGGCGCGTTGATCAGCAGTTGCGCGAACATCCGCTCGCCAGCACTCAGGCGCGACCCTTCAAGCAGCGCCACCCGCGCGATCACGTCCTGCGTGCCGAGATGCACATGCACCGGATGAAAATGCTCGAAAGTCCGTTCGCCCGGCAGCAATTGAAATTCGATATCCACGCGCTGAGTCGGAGCATGCAACCACTCCGGCAGCAGCCATTGCCCGCGATGGATCTGCGCCAGTTCCAGGCGTTCGCCGCTCAGATTCAGCGCCACCCGTTGCCCGGCGAAGGCTTGCTCAGCCGCCTGATTCTGCGCGTGCAATCCGCGCACCTTCACCGATTTCCCGGACGGCCCGAGCGTGAGTTTATCGCCCACCGAGACCTCACCCGACAGCGCCGTGCCCGTCACCACAATCCCCGCACCGGCGACGCTGAACGCCCGATCAATGGCCAATCGAAAACCACCCTCACGACTGCGCTCCAGCACTTCACGTTGCGTTTGCAGCAACAGTTCGCGCAGTTCATCAACGCCCTGCCCGCTCACGCTCGAGACAATCACAACCGGCGCCTCGGCAAACGGCCCGGCCTCCAGCAGATCGAGCACCTGACGCTGCACTTCTTCCACCCTGCCCGCCTCGACCCGGTCGCACTTGGTGATCGCCACCAACGCGCGCGGAATGCCGAGCAGTTCGACGATCGCCAGATGTTCACGGGTTTGCGGCATCACGCCGTCATCCGCCGCAACCACCAGCAACACCCGATCAATGCCTTGCGCCCCGGCGAGCATGTTATGGGTGAATTTTTCGTGCCCCGGCACATCGATAAATCCAGTCAGGCCCGCGCCCGGTTCGAGTTCGGCATACAGATAACCAAGGTCAATGGTCATCCCGCGTTCGCGCTCTTGTGGACGCCGATCACCGCTTTGTCCGGTCAGCGCTTGCAGCAGCGATGTCTTGCCGTGGTCGATATGCCCCGCTGTGCCGACAATCACTGCTCAACCTGCAACTGCGGCAATTGCGCCAGCCACGCCGGTTCATCGTCGAGTTGGCGCAGATCCAGCCACAGCGCATCGTCGTCGATACGGCCGAGCACCGGGATCGGCAACGCGCGCAGTGCCGCTTCAAGATTCAACAAGCAACGCCCGCGCAGTCGCTTGGAGACCTGCGGGCGCAGACACAGCGCCGCACTCGGCAAACGCGCCACCGGTTGGCTGCCGCTGCCGATCATGCCCAAGGCCTCAACCGCACGTACCTGCCAACCCTCGCCCAGCACTTCAGCCAGCGCCGGTTGCAAGCGCGAGGCCTGCGCAAAGATGTCTGCCTGCGGTCGAGTCAGCAGCCGCAGACTCGGCAGACGCTCGGCCAGTCGATCCGGATCGCGATACAAACCCAGCACCGCTTCCAACGCGGCCAAGGTCAACTTGTCGACACGCAACGCGCGTTTCAGCGGGTTCTTCTTGATCTTCGCGATCAGTTCTTTGCGCCCGACGATCAATCCGGCCTGCGGCCCACCGAGCAACTTGTCGCCGCTGAAGGTGACGATGTCCGCGCCATCGAGCAGCGCCTGACGCACCGTCGGCTCGGCCGGCAAACCCCAGCGCGTCAAATCAAGCAAACTGCCGCTGCCCAGATCCTCGAGCAACGGCAAAGCATGCCGATGCGCCAATTCGGCCAGTTCAGCGGTGGGCACCCGCGCGGTGAAGCCTTCGATGGCGTAATTGCTCGCATGCACACGCATGATCAAACCGCTGCGTGGGCTGATCGCTGCTTCGTAGTCGCGCGCATGGGTGCGATTGGTAGTGCCGACTTCGTGCAGACGCACGCCGGCGCGGGCCATGATGTCGGGAATGCGAAAGGCGCCGCCGATCTCGATCAGCTCACCGCGCGAGATGATGCCTTCCTTGCGCGCGCCCAGGCTGTTGAGCGTCAGCAGCACCGCCGCCGCATTGTTATTGACCACGGTGACGGCTTCGGCGCCGGTCAGTTCGCGGATCAGGCCTTCGATCAAATCATCGCGATCACCGCGTTTGCCGCTGGCCAGATCGAATTCGAGATTGAGCGGATAACGCGCGGCCATTTGCACGGCTTCAATGGCTTCGTCCGGTAACAGCGCGCGGCCCAGATTGGTGTGCAACACCGTACCAGTGAGGTTGAACACCCGGCGCACGTTACTGCGTTGTTGCTGCGCCAAGCGTTCGCCGACGCGACCGGCGAGCACTTCGGGGCTGATTTCAACCGCCGACAATTGCCCGCTCAACACGGCGGGACGCAGTTCATCGAGCAATTGACGCAAGCTTGCCAACAACGATTCACGCCCATGACGCGCAAGCAAAGGCACACACGCCGCGTGACGCAACAAACCATCAATGGAAGGTAACCGCAGGGACATCAGCCACTCCTGGAGACAGATCACTGCGCCAGAGTGTAGACGCTCAGATCATTCGTCTCCCGGTGCCAGCAACAGATTCGGCGCCAGACGCTGATAACCGTCCTGCGCCAGTCGCATGTCCAGCAACAAACTGGAGAGATCCGCCGACAGCGCCTCGGCGTCAGCATCATTTTCCAGATAAACCAGTTTCAGATAACTGTTACACCCCGGACAGACTTCAGCCCGCAACGGCGCCTGATTCGCCGCGTGGCGATCATCCTCAAGGCTGAAATAATCGAGGCCCTTGCTCGATTCGCAATACACGCACTTGACCCGCACCACATGCCATTCGCAGGCACACAGCGAGCAGACCAGATAGCGCAAACCGTTGTGCTTGCCACGATGACGGATCACCCCCGCCATCGCCGGTGAACCACAAGCCGGACACTGGCTGAGGCTATCGCCAGGTTTCAATTTCAGATCCGGCGCAGTGAGCAACCAATGGCTCCACGCCGTTTGCAGCGCCGCGCCGAGAAACGGCACCAATTGCGCCGGCACCATCGAATACTGCCCGCTGACCAGCGCCACCGCCCACGCGCGCAACTGGCCGGAACTGGCGCCGCGCAAGGTGTCGACCGCCTCGACAACAGCAGGCTGTTCACCCGGCTGATAACGTTGCAACAAAGCCTCGAGATAAGCCTGCCAACCCTCCTCGCGCACCAACGTATCCGCCGCGAACGGCGGCAAACCATGCTGCTGACACGCCTCGATCCGTTGCTGATCAAACGGCGCTGTCAGCGGTGGATCGTCGAACACCTGTTGCTGAACCCGGCATAAACCGGCGATCAGGCGCAGATACTCGGCCAACGGATGCCCCTCGGCCAACTGCTCGAGGCGATCAGCGCGCAGGGAAAACAGATTGTGCGGCGGCAGGTGCAGAAACGGCGGCGAACTGGCCGCCGCTTCAATTTCCCCAGGTTCAAGAATGGTTGGCAAAAGTCAGCCCTTTTTGGTGATCGGTCGCTCCGGCACGTCCGGTTGACGTTCGTGGCGGGTGATGTCGCGATACCACAGTTCATGGTGTTTCTTCGCCCAGGCGCGGCTGACCCAACCGTGCATCATCGCGTCCACCGAACCCTTGATCCACAGCCCGGCGTAGATGTGAATGATGATGCTCAGTACCAGCACGAACCCGGCGAGCGCGTGCAGAAGCATCGCCCAGCGGATCACGGTGATGCCGAAAAACGCACTGAAATACGCGCGCCAGATCACCAGCCCGGTGAACAGCAACCCGAGCATGCACAGCAGTAAAGTCCAGAACAGCAGCTTTTGCCCGGCGTTGTATTTGCCCACCGGCGGTACGCTTTCTTCATCGTTGACCAGTACCCGATCAATGCGGCGCATCCACTTCCAGTCGTTGTCGATAAAGAAGTTCGCGCGCCAGAAACGGAACACCAGACCGAGGAACAGCACGAACATCGCCACACCCATGAACGGATGCAGAATCCGCGTCCATGGCCCGCCGCCAAACAGGTTGCTCAGCCAGAACAGCGACGGATGAAACAACGCCAGTCCGGACAGTCCGGCCATGAAAAACAGGATCGCCACCAGCCAGTGATTGGTGCGCTGGTTGGCGGTGTAACGCAGGATCGTCTTGTTGCTCATGGCCGCTCCTCCCCGCGTGGATTGAAGGTGTGCACCGCCGGATCGACGACGTGCACCGAGGTATCGGGTGGCGTTGGATGTTCATCTTCTTCGACGCGATTCGGGCCGATGCGCACGTAATGGAAGAACCCGGCCAACACCGCCGCGCCCATGGCCAGCAGCCCCAGAGGTTTGCTGATGCCTTTCCACAGACCCACCAACGGACTGATTGCCGGATCCTGCGGCAGGTTGGCGTAGATCGTTGGCGTGTCGGCGTGATGCAACACGTACATCACATGCGTGCCGCCAACGCCTGCCGGGTCATACAAACCGGCGTTTTCGAAGCCACGGCTTTTCAGGTCAACGATACGTTCGGCAGCGTGTTCCTTCATGTCCTCCTTGGTACCGAAAACAATGGCGCCGGTCGGGCAGGTTTTTACGCAGGCCGGTTCCAGCCCGACTGCGACCCGATCCGAACACAAGGTGCACTTGTAAGCCTTGTGATCTTTCTGCGAAATGCGCGGAATGTTGAACGGGCAACCAGTGATGCAATAACCGCAGCCGATGCAGTGATCCTGATCGAAATCGACGATACCGTTAGCGTGCTTGATGATCGCGCCGGGGCTCGGGCACGCCGCCAGACAACCGGGCTCGGCGCAGTGCATGCAGCCGTCCTTGCGGATCAGCCATTCGAGGTTGCCGGCGTCGGTTTCGTGTTCGGTGAAGCGCATCAACGTCCAGGTTTCCGCGCTCAGATCCTGCGGGTTGTCGTAGGTGCCGTGGTTGTGGCCGACCTCGTCGCGCAGCTCGTTCCATTCCGAGCAGGCAACCTGGCAGGCCTTGCAGCCGATGCATTTGGTGGTGTCGATCAGCTTGGCCACCGCCTCCTGATTCCGCACCGACGGCGGCACCGTCGTGGTGGCCGAGCGGGCAATGATGTCTTGGCTGGCCATTTAAAGATTCTCCATCAGAGCTTCTCCACGTTGACCAGGAATGACTTGGATTCCGGGGTCTGTGTGTTGCCATCGCCGAGGAACGGCACCAGGGTGTTGGTCAGGTAACCGTGACGCGTCAGGCCGGTGAAACCCCAGTGCAGCGGGATGCCGATCTGATGCACGACCTGGCCGTTGACCTGCAACGGCCGGATCCTCTTCGTCACCACCGCCACCGCTTCGATAAAGCCGCGTTTGCAACTGACCCGCACGCGATCGCCGGCAGCGATGCCCTTTTCTTTCGCCAACACTTCGCCGATTTCCACGAACTGCTCGGGTTGGGCAATCGCGTTCAACTTGCAGTGCTTGCTCCAAAAGTGGAAATGCTCGGTGAGCCGGTAACTGGTGCCGGCGTAGGGGAAGTCCTTGGCCTCGCCGAGGGTTTCCCAGACCGAATCGAAGATCCGCGCGGCCGGGTTGCTGGTGGCTTTCTTGTTTTGCGGATGCAGCGGGTTGATGCCGATTGGCGTTTCGAACGGCTCATAGTGCTCGGGGAATGGCCCTTCATTCATCTTGTCGACGGCGAAGAATCGCGCCACGCCTTCGGGGTTCATGATGAACGGGTTCATCCCGGCTTCTGGTGGCACGTCGGCCTTGTAGTCCGGCACGTCGGTGCCGCCCCAGGCTTTGCCGTTCCACCAGACCAGACGTTTTTTCGGATCCCACGGTTTGCCCGAGACATCTGCCGAAGCGCGGTTGTAGAGAATCCGCCGATTGGCCGGCCACGCCCACGCCCAGCCCAAATGCTGGTGCATGCCATACGGATCGGCGTTGTCGCGCCGCGCCATCTGATTGCCGGCCTCGGTCCAGCTACCGGCGAAAATCCAGCAGCCGGACGCGGTGCTGCCGTCATCCTTGAGCAAGCCGAACCCGGCCAGTTGCGAGCCAGCCTTGACCGCCACGCCTGTGGCATCGGTGAAGTCAGCCACGGCGCTGCCGTTGATTTCCTTGGCCAGTTCCTCCGGCGAAGGCTCGTCGGGGATCTTGTACGGCCACGTCAGTTTCAACAGCGGATCAGGGAATTTGCCACCCTCGGCCTGATAGCGCTTGCGCAGGCGCAGGAACAGTTCGGCCATGATGCGAATGTCGGTCTGCGCTTCGCCCGGGCCATCAGCGCCTTTCCAGTGCCATTGCAACCAGCGGCTGCTGTTGACCAGCGAGCCGTCCTCTTCGGCAAAACACGTGGTCGGCAGGCGAATGACTTCGGTCTGGATCTCCGCGCTTTTCACATCGTTGTACGGCCCGACGTTGTGCCAGAACTCCGAGGTCTCGGTGGCCAGCGGATCCATCACCACCAGCCATTTCAGTTTCGCCAATGCGCCCATCACGCGGTTTTTGTCCGGCAGCGCGGCGATCGGATTGAAGCCCTGGCAGAAGTAGCCGTTGACCTTGCCTTGGCTCATCAGGTCGAACATTTTCAAGACGTCGTAATTGGGAATGTCGAGTTTCGGCAAATGGTCGTAGCACCAATTGTTTTCGGCAGTGGCGTTGGCGCCGTACCACGACTTCATCAGGCTGACGTGGAATTTGCTGTAGTTCTGCCAATAAGACAGTTGCCCCGGGCGCAGCGGAACTTGCGTGCGTTTATGGATGAACTGACCGTAGTCCTGCTCGCTGTCGCTGGCCAATGTCAGATAGCCCGGCAGTGCATTAGAGAGCAAGCCAAGGTCGGTCAGGCCCTGGATGTTGGAGTGCCCGCGCAAGGCGTTGACGCCGCCGCCGGGCATGCCGACGTTGCCCAGCAGCAGTTGCACCATCGCCGCGCTGCGGATGATCTGCGCGCCGATCGAGTGCTGCGTCCAGCCGAGGGCATAGAGAATCGTCATGGTCTTGCCCGGAATCGAGCAAGTGGCGATTTCGTCCCAGATTTTCTGCATGGCGTCGACCGGCATGCCACAGATCTGGCTGGCGAGGTCGATGTTGTAGCGGCTGTAATGCACCTTCATCAATTGATAGACGCAGCGCGGGTGTTGCAGCGTCGGGTCGACTTTGGCAAAGCCGTCGTCGCCCATCTCGTAACCCCAACCGGACTTGTCGGTGTAGCTGCGTTTGGCGACGTCGTAGCCGCTGAAGATACCGTCTTCGAAGCCATAGCCTTCTTTGACGATGAACGAGACGTCGGTGTAATTGCGCACGTACTCGTGCTGGATTTTGTCCTCGGTCAGCAGGTAATTGATCAGCCCGCCCATGAAGGCGATGTCGGTGCCAGTGCGGATCGGCGCGTAATAGTCGGCCACCGAAGCGGTTCGGGTAAAACGCGGATCGACCACAATCAGCCGCGCAGCATTGTGCGCCTTGGCCTCGGTCACCCATTTGAAGCCGCACGGATGCGCTTCTGCTGCGTTGCCACCCATCACCAGGATCAGATTCGCGTTGGCGATATCAGTCCAGGTATTGGTCATGGCACCACGGCCGTACGTCGGGGCAAGACTTGCCACCGTCGGGCCGTGTCAGACACGCGCCTGGTTATCGAACCCCAGCATGCCGAGACTGCGAATCACCTTCTGGGTGATGTAACCGGCTTCGTTGGACGCCGCCGACGCCGCAAGAAAACCGGTGCTCAGCCAGCGATTCACCGTTTGCCCGTTGGCATTTTGTTCGATGAAGTTGGCGTCGCGGTCGGTCTTCATCAGGTCGACGATGCGATCGAGCGCTTCGTCCCAACTGATCCGCGTCCATTCACTGCTGCCCGGTTTGCGCGTTTGCGGGTAAAGCAACCGGCCGGGGCTGTGAATGAAGTCGAGCAGGCCTGCGCCTTTCGGGCAGAGCGTGCCGCGGTTGACCGGGTGGTCGGCGTCGCCCTCGATGTGAATGATGTTTTGCGCGACGTTCTTCGCAGCATCGCCCTGGCTGTACATGATCAAACCGCAGCCGACCGAGCAATACGGGCAGGTGTTGCGGGTTTCATGGGTGTGGGCAAGCTTGAAGTGGCGCACCTGCTCGGCGAAGGCGGCAGTCGGGGCCATGCCCAACGCGCCCAGGCTCGAGCCTGCAAGGCCGATACCGGCGACCTTGAAGAACTGACGACGGCTGAGATCCATCGTGCACTCCTGATCAGGTGGAACCCGGTACTTGTGCCGGGTTTTATCTGGACAAACACGGTTGCGGCAAACGTCTGCCGACCTTTTCACTGTAGACAAAGACCATACGTTCTGTGTGAAAACCGACCGTCGGAGGCTGCAGAGCCTTTGTAGGAGCTGCCGAAGGCTGCGATCTTTTGACTTTGCTTGTAAAAAACAAGATCAAAAGATCGCAGCCTTCGGCAGCTCCTACAGGGGTTGAGGGTTTATCATGGCGCCCATGAACAACCCGCCTTCACGAGACCGCGCATGACTTTCGATTTTGATCAGCTATTCGACCGCCACAACACCGGCAGCACCAAGTGGAGCCGCTACCCGGCCGACGTGTTGCCGATGTGGGTTGCTGACATGGATTTCGCCGCGCCGCCGGTAGTCATCGAGGCGCTGCAACAGCGCTTGCTGCACCCGCTGGTGGGTTACAGCGTCGCTCAGGACAGCCTGCGCGAAGCCATCGTTGCCGACCTCTGGATCAAGTTCGCCTGGAAGGTCAAACCGCAAGAGCTGATCTTCCTGCCGGGCGTTGAATCCGGTTTCAACATGGCGTTGAAAGCGCTGGTGCAGCCGCAGCAAAACGTTGTGGTGCAAGTGCCGAACTACCCGCCGCTGCGCCATGCGCCGGGGCATTGGGGTTTGAACAAGGTCGAGCTGGAATTCAATGCGCAGGCGGACGGCACCTACTTGACGCCGCTGGACGTATTGCGTGATTCGCTAAACGGTGGTGGCGCTCTATTGCTGAGCAACCCGCACAACCCACTGGGCAAAGTATTCGGTCGCGAAGAGCTGCAAGCCGTGGCCGATATTTGCGTGGTGCAGGACGCGTGGATCATCTCCGATGAGATTCACGCCGAACTGTGCTTCGACGGCCGCGTACACATTCCGACCGCCTCGCTGAGCCCGGAAATTGCCCAGCGCACCATCACCCTGATGTCGGCGAGCAAGGCTTACAACATCGCCGGCCTGAAGACCTCGTTCATGATCATTCAGGACGCCGCCCTGCGCGAACGCGTCAACCACGCCCGCTGCGGCATGGTCGACAGCGTCAACCCGCTGGGCATGGAAGCGACCCGCGTGGCGTATAGCGAAGGCGCGCCGTGGCTGGCCGAGCTGAAAATCTATCTGCAGGCCAACCGTGATTATCTGGTAGATGCGGTGCGCAGCCGTTTGCCGGGCGTGACGATTAATGTGCCGCAAGGGACTTATCTGGCGTGGCTGGATTGCTCGGCGCTGGATCTGGCCAACCCGCAGCAGTTCTTCCTTGAGCAAGGCAAGGTTGGCCTCAGTGCCGGTCTGGATTTCGGCGATCAGCACCAACAGTTCGTACGCCTGAACTTCGGCTGCCCACGCTCGATGCTGGAAGAAGGCATTGCGCGGATGGAGCGTGCTTTGGCTAACCGCAATACCTAAACCGGCAGCAGATCCCCTTGTAGGAGTGAGCCTGCTCGCGATAGCGGCCTGACATTCAACATCAATGTCAGCTGAAATACCGCTATCGCGAGCAGGCTCACTCCTACAGGGGTTTGTGTATTCATACAAAATCATCCTCGCAAATCCGATCGAACTCACGGCAAACACCCCGGGTCAACCACCCATACCTGCCATGAGACCTCGGAGACCCGCGATGACCGACTATCCAAAACCTCCCTTTGCCAAACAAGCCCAAGCCGTCCCCGGTTCGCAAAGCAAGATGCAGCCCTACCCCGATTGTGGCGAGCAAAGCTACGTCGGCTCTGGACGCCTGGCCGGCAAAATTGCCCTGATCACTGGCGCCGACAGCGGCATCGGTCGCGCCGTAGCGATTGCGTTTGCCCGTGAAGGCGCAGACGTTGCGGTCGCTTATCTGAACGAACACGAAGACGCCAAGGAAACCGCACGCTGGGTCGAACAGGCCGGGCGCCAGTGCCTCTTGCTGCCGGGCGATATCGCGCAGAAATCCCATTGCCAGGCCTTGGTCGATAAAACCGTCGAAAGCTTCGGCCGCATCGACGTGCTGGTCAACAACGCTGCGTTCCAGATGACCCACGAAACCTTCGAGGAAATCCCCGACGAAGAATGGGTGATGACCTTTGACGTGAATATCACGGCGATTTTCCGCCTGTGCCAAGCGGCGCTCAAACACATGCGCGCCGGCTCGTCGATCATCAATACCAGCTCGATCAACTCGGACATGCCCAAACCCAGCCTGCTCGCCTATGCCACCACCAAAGGCGCGATTGCCAATTTCACCGGCGGTCTGGCGCAGATGCTTGGGCCGCAGGAAATTCGCGTGAACTGCGTGGCGCCGGGGCCGATCTGGACGCCGCTGATTGTCTCGACCATGCCCGACGAAGAAGTGCAGAACTTTGGTGCGCAAACCCCGCTTGGTCGCCCAGGTCAACCGGTCGAAGTGGCGCCTATTTATGTGCTGCTGGCCTCGGATGAAGCCAGTTACATCACCGGTCAGCGCTACGGCGTCACCGGCGGCAAACCGATGCTCTGAAACCCTGTGGCCTTGCGTCACTGTAGGAGCTGCCGCAGGCTGCGATCTTTTGCCTGTATTTTTTCAAGATCAAAAGATCGCAGCCTGCGGCAGCTCCTACAGTGATATGGCAGCTACCCAAAAAATGCGGTGCGATTGCCGTCATATGGAACATTCGGAGGCGGCACAACATGAGTTTTATCGTGTGGGTCGCGGTGCTCGGCGCCGTGTTGTTGACCCTGGCACTGACCTCGTCGTACCTGCGCTGGATGCCGGTCACGACGTCAGCGGTTTGCCTGCTGCTGGGCATCGGCATCGGCCCTAGCGGCTTGGGCCTGCTGAAACTGCCTCTTGAAGAAACCTCGCTGTGGATGGAGCACCTGACGGAAGTTGCGGTGCTCTTTTCGCTGTTTGTCTGCGGGTTGAAATTGCGATTGCCGCTGCGTGACAAGCGTTGGCGAATCGCTTTTGGACTGGCCGGGCCGGTGATGGTGGTGACCATCATCGGGGTTTGTCTGCTGTTGCATTGGGCGCTGCAATTGCCGTGGGGGCCGTCGCTGCTGATTGGTGCGATCCTGGCGCCGACCGACCCGGTGCTGGCGGCGCTGGTGCAAGTCAACGATGCGCGGGACGTCGACAGCGTGCGCTACGGCCTGTCCGGTGAGGCGGGTTTGAATGACGGGATCGCGTTCCCGTTTGTGATTCTCGGACTGCTGTTGATCCATGGCGAAGGCACCTCCGCCGAGTGGCAGGGTTGGGTCTTGCGCAATGTGCTGTGGGCCGTGCCCGCGGGACTCTTGACCGGTTATTGGATGGGGCGCGGTATCGGACGCGTCACGTTGTCGCTGCGCATCCGTAATGACGACAGCACCTTGAGCCCCAACGATTACCTCGCGCTAGCGCTGATCGCCCTCGCCTACGTGGTGGCGGAAGCCATCGGCGGCTACGGCTTTCTGTCGGTGTTCGCAGCGGGCCTGGGCCTGCGCCAGATCGAAGTGAAATCCACCGGTGCCGGTCAGCCGCCCGCCGAGCATCTGGTGCAACCGGTGGTGGGCCACCAGAACATCGAGCCGCAGTACGCGGTGCATGGCGATACTGAGCGGCTGGAAAGCAGCCAGGTGGCTGCCGGCATCATGATGGGCGACATGCTTTCGTTTGGCGGTCTGGTCGAACGGGCCATGGAAGTGTTTTTGGTGACTCTGCTCGGCGTCGTGTTGATCGCCCATTGGGACTGGCGGGCATTACTGGTCGGTGCCGTGTTGTTTTGTGTGATCCGTCCGGCCTGTGTGGCTTTGATGCCCTGGGGATCGTTGCTTGAAGGCAGGCAACGATTGTTGATCGGCTGGTTTGGCATCCGCGGGATCGGCAGTCTGTTTTATCTGTTTTATGCGCTGAACCATGGGCTGACGGATTCGGTGGCGACGCTGTGCACGGATCTCACGCTGTCGGTGGTTGCGCTGAGCATTCTGCTACACGGCATCAGTACGCAACCGATCCTGGCGCGCTACGAACAGCGGAAAAAACAAAAAAGCTGATTTTTCCTTACAGGTTTTCCATGAAGATCCATCGAATATTCTTTTGAAAAAAAATGGATCCCTGCCCGATTTTCGACAGTCACAAGCATAACCCCCCGCCGGATGAGTCCGACGGGGCCCGGCAGGTTCGGTTCCCCTGCGGCTTGAGGGCCTGAGAAAAGGAACCCCGAAGAATAAGGTTACGGTCATGAAAGAATGCTCGACTCCTGCGCAAATCAAGGCTTGCAGAGCACTGGCTCTGGAACGCAATCGTCAACTCTTCGAAAACGCCCACGCGCTCAATCGAGCGGCGAATGCGTTGCTGGAAGTGGAAAATCTGGATTTCGAACAGTTTGAGCACTATCGAGCCTTGCGCAAGAAAGCCGATTTTATGTTTGAAGACGCGATTGATCATCTGTGCGTGCTGAACGAGGATTTCCCGCCGATTCCGATGTCTTCGCAGAATTCGGCGGGGTTGCGTCGGGAGCTTGAGACGGTGGCTTGAGGCTGTAGGTCAAAAGCCCCTCACCCTAGCCCTCTCCCGGAGGGAGAGGGGACTGACCGTAGTGTTTGTTCGAGATACGCCGACCTGAAATATCCGGTCGAACTCAGGTTTGAACACAGCAAAAGATCTGCTCCCTTCCCCCTCTACCCCTTGGGGGTGAGGGCTGGGGTGAGGGGGATCGATTTAGAGCACACCGCAGATTGATTGCGAAATATGAAAAGCCCGGCCATTTCAGTCGGGCTTTTTGCTATGCATCATCCCCCAGGATTAGTCACCTGGATAAACACCGCATAACTCCCCAACACTATCCAGAACACCGCAAAAATCCACGGCGTACGCACCGAAAACAGCAGCGACTTTCGGTACCCCTTGTGAGTCGACTCCATCTCACTGAACAGCGGCGACTCGTCATACGCCAAACCCATCACCGGTTCACTGTGCAGCAAGTGACTCTGCTTGAAGTGCCAGTGATCAATAATGTCGTACGCCGCCCGAATCCCTGGCCAGGCGTTGAGCGAGCTAAGCAGCCCGAGCAATGCCAGAAACGGTGGCACCACCAAGGTGAACAACTTGCCCCACTCAGGGTTGAGATTGGCCATGCACGAAGCAAAAGCGATCACCAGAAACGATTGCGCCGCCAGATAAGCGTCAGTACGGTTGGCCAGAATGCTGGTTTCGTACTGTATTTCCCGACGGTAAAAATCCAGCCGCTCCTTGGGCGAGCCAAACATTTTTGCGTCGTGTTCGGTCAGGGTTTCTTCAGCAGTTGGATGAGTCAGTATGCGAGACAAGGACGCACGCTCCGGAGGGGAAAACAGTTAGAAGAACTCCACAGCGGACAAGTTCAGGCGAATCTCCCGACGGGTCATTTCATTGATTGAGCAATGACCTCCAGCAGATTGAGTTGCGTGAACGGTTTCGGCAAACGCGGCAGTTGTGCCGCAAAACCCTCCAGACGCTCGGCGTAACCGGTGGCGAGGATGATCGGCAGATCCGGTTTCAACAACCTTACGGCGTGTGCCAGTTGCGCGCCGCTCATGTGCGGCATGGCCATGTCGGTGATCATCAGATCGATCACTTCACCCTGATCGAACAGGTTCAACGCCTGAGCACCGGAGGTGACGCTCAGCACCCGGTGGCCAAGGTCTTCGAGCAGCAACACCGTGCTGGTCAGTACCAGACTGTCGTCGTCCACCACCAATACGCTCAAGCGTGGCACTGAACTGACGGGTTCAATGACCGGCAACGGACTGGCAATGTCCGCATGGGTCGCCACTGGCAACCAGAGTTCAGCCGTGGTGCCCTGCCCCGGTTCGCTTTTGAGAACGAACCGCCCACCCAGTTGCTCAATAAAGCCATGCACCATCGACAAGCCCAGCCCCGTGCCCTTGCCCAAGCCTTTGGTGGTGAAGAACGGATCCTTGGCCGATGCCAGGGTGTTGGCATCCATGCCGGCGCCCGTGTCGGTGAGGCTCAGGCACACGTAGTGACCGGCCGCCAGCGCATGCTGAGCTTGTTCCAGCACCACTTCGTGTTCAGCTTTGATAATGACGCTACCGCCGTCGGGCATGGCATCACGGGCATTGGTCGCCAGATTGAGGATCGCCAGTTCCAGCTGATTGGTGTCAGCCAATACGCGATCAAGTTCGAGGGGGAAGCGTGTCTCGATTTTGATGTTCGGCCCCAAGGAACTGCGCAGCAGCCCGGTGATGCCTTGCACCAGTTGCGGAATATCGACCGCCTCGGTCTTGAGTTCCTGACGACGAGCGAACGCCAGCATGCGCTGGGTCAGCGACACGCCGCGCAGTGCGCCCTGGGTGGCGTTTTCCAGCAACCGGGTGAGTTTCGGATCATCGCCAATGCGCTTCTGGACAATCTCGAGGTTGCCGAGAATCACCGTCAGCAGGTTGTTGAAGTCATGAGCGATGCCGCCACTGAGTTGGCCGATAGCCTGCATCTTCTGCGCCTGGAACAAGGCTTCGCGGGTTTTTTCCAGATCTTGTTGGGCTTTATGGGCTTCGGTGACATCACGGGTGATCTTGGCAAAGCCGAGCAGCGTGCCGGTTTCACCGCGAATGGCATCGACCACCACGTGCGCGAGAAACCGCGTGCCGTCCTTGCGTACCCGCCAGCTACGGTTTTCGAAGCGACCTTCATGGGTGGCAATCGCCAACGCCCGTTGTGGTTCGCCGGCCGCACGGTCTTCTGGCGTATAAAAAACCGAAAAATGCTGACCGATGATTTCTTCAGGCAGATAGCCTTTGATCCGCTGTGCACCCTGGTTCCAGTTGCTGACCCGACCTTCGGGGCTGAGCATGTAGATTGCGTAATCGGTCACGCCCTGCACCAGCATGCGGAACTGCTGTTCGCTGCGTCTGAGGGTTTCCTCGGCCATCTTGCGGTCGGTCAGGTCGCGGGTGATTTTGGCGAACCCCAGCAGTTGGCCATTGGGGTCGATGATCGGATCGATCACCACGTGCGACCAGAAATTGGTGCCATCTTTGCGTACCCGCCAACCTTCGCCCTCGAAGCGCCCTTCACGACTCGCCGTGTCGAGCGCCCGCTGCGGCAACCCGGCGGCGCGGTCGTCGGCGGTATAGAAGCGGGAAAAGTGCTCACCGAGAATCTCGGCTTCTTCGTAGCCCTTGAAACGTTTGGCGCCGGAGTTCCAGCTGGTGATGATGCCGTCCGGGTCGATCATGTAGATCGCGTAGTCGACCACTGCATCGATCAAAAGCCTGAAACGCATTTCTTCGATCGCAGCGGTCTTGGTGTTTTTGATCATCAGGTACGACTCAAGCACATTTGGTATTGGAGGAGTATGCGTCAAACCGGCGGTTTGGGAAGCGCATGTCGGTTAAACCTCGCAAGGATTTGGTCATTCAACGCTGCACGTACTTGAGAATGCGTGAATAGAGCGCGTCGTACACATAGTCAGGGATCTGCTCGGCGTATTGCCGGGTCTGCAGCAGCATCCGGTGGCACGCCTTTATAAATTCGTCGCGTTCCATATTGCCACTGATTGAAGCACTGCTGATGCGCTGGTACTCCGCATAGCTATAAGGCTCATTCGGCGTGGTCACGTTCAGTACGCCCTGCTCGTCCCTGCTGTAAAGGCTGCGTGCACGCAACACGCGATCTTGCAGAGCCCCCATTCCACGTTCGTATAAAAGGATTTGCGAGCCATCCGACAGCTTTGCCGCTGCCTCAAGTGCAAACACTACTGCATGCGCCGTTGCCAGACTGGCTTTGAGTTCCGAGGGCCGGACAAATCGTTCGACTTCCTGCGTTTCCAGACTTTTGAAGGCCCGTTTGAAGCCGGACAGAAATGCAAAGGGCTGATTGCACGCGACGATGTGCACCTCCAGTTGATATCCCGCGTTGACGGCGATGGCAGGCAGCGCTGCAAAGTCGATCGAGTCGAACGCGCATTCCATGATGATGTTGAGTTTCTCAGTGAAGGCTTTTTCGAAGATCTTGCCGCACAGCTCGCGAATGAACGTTTCGCTGTGCTCATAGGCGTGCAGTACGCCGTGCTTGAGCATTTCTTGATACTGCGGGTGTTTGCTGCGGTATTCCGGCAAATACAGGCGCACGTGGTTTTTGTAGTTGCCGGATGGCAACAAGGTTTTTTCCAGCAGCCAGGTCTTGCCCGAGCTTTGTACGCCGGCGGTGATCAATAGTTTTGGTCGGGTGTCAGGCGTGATTCCGGCGAACAACGTTGCGGTGATATCGCTGAGAGCGGCACTGAGTTGTTCCGGGGTGTAGCGGTAGATGGCGTTAACGGTCATGGGTCGATGTCCTTATCGATAATGGGCTGAACCGCTTGAGCGGTCTTATCAATAAAGTCTGCTTTTGCGAAACCATCAAACACGGCTTCAATACGGGATATGTCACTGCTTTTAAAAGGAAAAACTTCCTACAGCGCTATCAGAAACGGCCTCCAAAAAAATCAGCCAGGCGAATGCTGCAGTGCCCACCATTTCGGCAGTAGCTGCTTGATCCGGCTCTCGGCAAAGCGGTCATCGATCAACATCACCACACCGCGATCCTGGCGAGTGCGGATCACCCGGCCCGCCGCCTGCACCACCTTCTGCACACCCGGGAACAGATAGGTGTAGTCGTAACCGGCGCCGAAAATCGCTGCCATGCGCAGTTTCAATTGTTCGTTGACCGGGTTGAGCTGCGCTAGCCCGAGCGTAGCGATAAACGCGCCGATCAACCGCGCGCCGGGCAGGTCGATGCCCTCGCCAAATGCTCCACCCAACACCGCAAAACCAACGCCTTGGCTGTCAGCGGTGAACTGATCAAGAAACGCCTGCCGCTGCCCTTCGGCCATGCCCCGCGATTGCTGCCACAGGGTGATCTGCGGGTGCCGTTCGGCGAGCAAGGTTGCCACTTGTTGCAGATAATCGAAGCTACTGAAAAATGCCAGATAGTTACCCGGGCGCTCACTGAACTGCCGCGCGATCAGTTCGACGATGGGTTCCAGCGACGCCTGCCGGTGATTGAAACGGGTCGAGATGCGGCTGACGATCTGCACCTGCAATTGCTCGGCGCTGAACGGTGATTCAACGTCGATCCACACCGTATCGGCCGGCGTGCCGAGCAGGTCGGCGTAATAACGCCGTGGGCTGAGGGTCGCGGAGAACAACACGCTGCTGCGCGCAGACTTCAGGCGCGGGCCAATGAACGCAGCAGGCACCACGTTACGCAAACACAGCTGTGACAGCGGCCGTTTGCGGTCGAGGTCGCGCTTGCTGATGTCGAACAGGTAATGCTCGTCGTATAGCTCCGCGACCCGGCCAAACTGCAGTAAATCGAAATAGAAGTTCTGCAACGCGCTGTCGAGCCCTTGCGGGTGATCGTTGAGGTAATCACCGATCGCCGCGCAACACAGGGAGATCGCTTGCAGCAATTTTTCCGGGGCTTTGTCGTAGGCCTGATACGCCGCCAGTTGCGGCGCATGCAGCGCGTTCCATTCACGGTTGACCCTTTGCAGCGATTTTTTCAGCGCTTCGGGGGCGGTTTTGCGCACGCTGCCCAAAACGAATTGATCGAGACTGGCGCTGTACATCTGCCGGCCACGCTCGACCAGGTTGTGCGCCTCATCGGCCAATACCGCGACTTTCCATTGATTGAGCTGGGCGAGACCGAACAGCAGCGCGCTGAAGTCGAAGTAATAGTTGTAGTCGGCGACGACCACGTCCACCCAGCGGGCCATTTCCTGGCTCAAGTAATACGGGCATACCGAATGTTGCGCGGCAACTTCACGCATGGCGGCTTGATCAAGCAGATTGATGCGGCTGGCGGCCTCACGGGCGGCGGGCAGACGATCATAAAAGCCTTGCGCCAACGGGCAGGATTCGCCGTGACAGGCTTTGTCCGGGTGTTCGCAAGCCTTGTCCCGGGCAACCATTTCCAGCACACGCAACGGCAACGTCGGCGATTGATCGAACAACACCTGACTGGCGTCCAGCGCCAGTTTGCGCCCGGGGGTTTTAGCGGTGAGGAAGAACACTTTGTCCAGTTGCTGCGGCGCCAGCGCCTTGAGCATCGGGAACAACGTACCGAGGGTTTTGCCAATGCCGGTGGGGGCTTGGGCCATCAGGCAACGACCAGTGCTGATAGCCTTGAACACCGATTCGGCCAGATGCCGCTGACCGGGACGAAAATCCGCATGGGGAAAGCGCAACTGCTGCGCCGCCAGATTGCGCGCCTCGCGGTGCGCCATTTCCTGCTCAGCCCAGTACAGAAACAAGCGGCATTGCTGCTCAAAGAACTCGCGCAAAGTGTCGACGCTGAACGCCTCGACCAGACAGGTTTCCTTTTCGCTGACGATGTCGAAATACACCAGCGCCAGATTGATCTGCTGCAAATCCAGTTTGCGGCACATCAACCAGCCGTAGATTTTCGCCTGCGCCCAGTGCAACTGGCGGTGATTGGCCGGTTGTTTACTCAGGTCGCCACGGTAAGTTTTGACTTCTTCGAGGCAGTTCTGCGCCGGGTCGTAGCCGTCCGCCCTGCCCTTGACCTTCAACTGCAGGAATTCGCCTTCCAGCGCCACTTCACTTTGGTAATTGTCGCTGCGCCGCGAGGCTACGGTGCGGTGGCCGGCGATGCCTTCCAGCGCGGTGGGTGACGGCGTGAAGCGCAAGTCGAGGTCGCCGGTCTTGGCGGTGAACTCGCACAGTGCCCGCACGGCAATGCTGTAGCTCAAGCGCTCTGCTCCGCCCATTGCACGTAACACACGGCAACCGGCATCTGGTGCTGGTGGCAGAACTCCAGCCAGCGCAACTGGTTGTCCTGCAAGCGGTCGCCGGGGCCTTTGACTTCGATCATTCGGTAGGTTTTGTGCTGCGGCCAAAACTGGATCAGGTCGGGCATGCCGGCGCGATTGGCCTTGATGTCGAGCAGCAAACGATTGAACCAGTGTTTGAGGTGCTCCGCGGGCAAGCAGGCCAGCGCCTGTTCCAGCAAGTCCTCGTTCAGCGCACCCCAGAACACGAACGGCGACTGCACGCCCCATTTATCCACGAACCGTTGACGAATGGTGTCGGCATAACGGCCATCATCAAGTTCGGCGAAGCAGGCCTGGAACAGTTCGGTGCGACGTTGCTGGAAATCTTCATTGAGCAGATCGACCGGGCCGCGCTGGAACGGGTGAAAAAACGCCCCGGGCAACGGCGCGAAAATCGCCGGCCAGCAGAGCAAGCCGAACAGCGAGTTGATCAGACTGTTCTCGACGTAATGCACCGGGCCCTCGTCGTCGTGCAGATGCGCCTGCACGTAAAACTCCACCGACAGCGCCGGATCGTTGCGTGGCAGGTGCAAATCCAGACGTTCCACGGGTTTTGCCGTTGCGCGCTTGAGCGGCGGGCCGCCGAGTTTGCGTCGCAACCTCGGCATGATGCGTTGCAGACCTTGCTGCTCAGCGGCGCTTTCCGGGGCTTGTTCGGCCAATAACGCCAACTCCAGCGCCAGCGCGTATTCGGCGCTGCGCTCCAGCACGCGGATCATCCGCAGCCGCGCACCGGGATAGGCGCAGTCTCGGTAGATACTCAGGGCCAAGGCAAACTCGGTGATGCGCTCACAGTACTGACCTATCTGAAACAGCACTTTGCCGCGCCGACGTTGCAGCCACGGGTTGTCGAAGTGCAGCGCGCTGACCTGTTCAAAGATAGTTTCCAGCGGTTCACCGGCTTCGAAACGCAACTGGCAATTGTGCAGGAACAGGCAGGCGTCGACGTCCGCGCGGCTGCGCAGGCCTCGGGAATCGGCGCAGAATTCGACTTTTTCGTAAGTAAAGATACCGAGATCAGCCAGGACGAATTCCGACCAATCCTGATAAAGGTTGCCGAAGAACATCAGGCGCAGGCGATCGCACAGATCCATGATGGTCAGGCTGAACAGGCGATCATTCAGAGACGGCGCCCAGTCGCGCAGGGTTCGCGGCGTATCGAACTGTTCTGCCAGCAAAGGCAGCCATTCATCCTTGCGGCCCTTGGGTCGATCAATACAGTCACCGAAAGCCTGCAGGATTTCAGCCTTGAGCAACACATCAAAGAGCTCTGCGATCGCCAACGGTGCCTGCTCGTCGAGCCAGCCGCGCGCCAATAACGGCTGTGCGGCTGTAGCGATGTCGCCGATTTCGGCGTAAGTCAGTTTTCCCGCGCGAAAATGAATGCCCTTGCGCATCACCATCCGCACCAGCAGACCCTGCGACGCTCGCGGCAGCGCATTGAAGTCGCGGATAAAGGCGTGCTCCGCTTCGCTCATCACATCGGCATAGCGAAGCTCAAGCCAATCAAGCACTTGCCGGAAGTTGTTGAGGTAATAAAACGGATCGTCGAGGGGATTGGCAGTCACGGGAATTCAGGGCCATGGCGAGCGAGTACTGGTTATGCGTACAGATACCAGCTCAGCCCTACCCCGTGCAAACGGAAAAAGATCAATGGCATTTTTTATCGGTGAACATCGAACTTTTCACGGTGCCATGACACCAACCGCGTTAGAACACCGACAATGATCGGTAATACATCGCATGAGGAGTTTGAGGTGGCTATGAACATCAAGACGCTGGGCCTTCCATTGGCGGTTGCCGCCCTGTTGGCATTGGGCGGTTGCTCAACCCAGACCGTGGTCACGTTGCAGAACGGCACCCAGTATTTGACCAAGGACATGCCGAAGACCGAAACCAAGGATGGCTTCTACGAGTTCGAGGATATTTCCGGGGCGAAGGTGAAAGTGCGCGCCGATGAAGTGGCGACCGTGCGCAAGGAGGACTAACACTCTCGTTCCCACGCTCGGCGTGGGAATGCCGCAACGGACGCTCCGCGTTCGGCTCTGGAAGGGACGCGGAGCGTCCCGGGATGCATTCCCACGCAGAGCGTGGGAACGATCATTACTCGGGAGTTGCCATGCCGGGGATGCTGTTGTCGCAACTCATGTACGTCCCGCCGCGCTTGACCACTTCGCCCTGCAAACGCTGGCAACGCTGCAGATCCTGCTGCGTCATGCGGTCGATGCTCAGATTTCCGGTGGTTGGCGGCTGCTTGCCGTCACCCAGGCGGATGGTTACGAACGGTTGTTCGGGCTGGATCTGAAAGCGGCTTTTTTCTTCGACCGGTTTGTCCTCGGCAGTCTTTACCGGGTTCGGCAGTTGGTCGGTGGTGATGCCGTAGCGGCTCAAAATCGAGCTTTGAGGCAGATCGGCGCAGACGTTGGCCGAACACAGCGCCAGCCCGACGAAACCGATATACCCCTTGAAACCTTTCACGTTTGAATCTCCTGTACTCAATGGCGGCTAGCTAAGAAACGTGTGTGCACGTGCTGGCTTTAGGCCGCATTTCCTGTTTTTGCAGGGGTTTGAGTCAGAAACAGGCTGATCAGTCACATGCACCATTCATTGTGGCGAGGGGATTTATCCCCGATGGGTCGCGCAGCGACCCCAAACCCTTAAGCAGAAGTGTGTCTGACACAGCGCATGCTCAGAATTTGGGGCTGCTGCGCAACCCATCGGGGATAAATCCCCTCGCCACAGGTTTTGGGATTGCCCTAACGAATCAGGCGATCACGATACCGTCGGCACTCAGGCTATTCATCGCCACGCCCACCAACGTTACCGAGTCGTTGCCAAACGTCAGCACCGTGTCCTGCCCGACACTGGACGCATGCGCACGGAAGTCATCCGCCGGCAAAACACCCTGCACACCGAGGAATACCATTTTGTCGTTGGAGGTAAACCCCACCACCCGATCCTGCCCGAACGCGCCGTTGAACAGGAACGTATCCGCCCCGCCCCCCGATTCCATCAGGTCATCACCGGCGCCGCCGACAAATACATCGTTGCCCGTACCGCCAATCAGATGATCGTTGCCATCCAGCCCAAACAACCAGTCACCACTGGCGTGCGCCTTGAGCGTGTCGACGCCACTGCTGCCTTTCACGCTCGACTCGTATGCCGTGACATTACTGCCCGCTTTCAAGCCATTGGCCGTGACGCTGTGGCTCACATCATCCTTGAACACGCCCCAGAGAAACCCCGGTTCCTTGGTCAGAATCGTGCTGATGTCGCGAGTGATGCTGATCCCGCCCTGTGCATCGCAAACGTACAGATTGCCCACGCCGTCGTTGGCGAAGTCGAAGTTCTTCACCGAGTTCTGCAGATCCAGTGAATTGTTGCCCTGCCCGCCGAGGATGACGTTGTAACCACCGCTGTCACGGAACGTGTCGTTGCCTGCGCGTCCCTCCAGGTAGTCGTTGCCGCTGCCGCCCTGGATCAGGTCATTACCGTCACTGCCGATGATGAAGGTGCTGCCCTTGTGGGTTTCGGCGTTGCGATTAAGATCCTGCACCCAGGTGTTGGCGCGAGCCGGGTCGGACAGGTTGGCGACGATGATCGTCGAGTCGCGGCTGGTCAGGTCGTAGAACTTCGACTCGATGACCCGGTTCATGCCATCGCCATACGCCGTCGGCAGGTGTGAGATCCACGTCGGAATATTCAGGATCGAGAATGGCAGCAGATTCCACGCGGTCGAGGCGTAGTGATCGTTGAAGCTGACGATGTTGTCGGTGGTCGATGCGTGCGGCGCGTCATGCACGCCGACCGAGGCGCCGGTGAAGGTCGAGCCGTCGAGGGCGCGGAATACCGGGTCGTTTTCGTAGCCGACATTGAGCACTTTGTCGGTGCTGCTCTGGGTCGGCGAGGCGTAAGCGATGTAGTTGGAATCGGCGAAGAAACGGCCCCACTTGTTGGCGCTCAAATCGGCCATGCTGTTGACCGCGAGGCCGCCGAGGCTGTGGCCGCTGACCAGTACGTCGTTGCCGCTGAGACCGTTGGCCTTGGCGAACGCCACGACGTTATTGAGCAGATTGCCGAAGGCTTCGCCGACGTAATTCTTCGCGTAATCCTTGGGGCCGAATGCCGCGAGCAGATCGTTGATCGCGTCGCCGATAGAATCGCCAATGAGGATTTCCCGTGGCCCGCTGGTGCCGCGAAAGGCAATGCCCAGTTCGGTGAGATGGCCTTGGGCGTCGTATTTGCCGAGAATTTCTACCTGAGCGCTGGTGTAGCCGGCCTTCTCGCCGAAGAAGGTGCCACGCGCATCGGTCTTGCCGTCGTAGCCCAATTGCGAGGCGGTGATCGGTGTCCAACCGGCCTGTTTGACCGCGTCGAGGGCGGCTTTTTCCGAGTCGGGGTTCCACGGAATGCCGGGGATGACGCCTTGTGAATCGGTGCCGCCAATCAGCGCCGTGACTAATGTGGCTGGCAGGCCGAGGCCGAAGCCGTTGTGCTGATAACCGGCGGCGAAACCGTTATCGAGGTTGTGATAGGAATACAGCGTGATCGCCATGGCGTCGCTGAACAGCGCCTTGGAATCGGCTGTGCCGAAGTTTTTGTAGTCATACACACCCATTGCCATTGCCTCTCTTTTTGTTGGAATTGTTCAGAGATAGCTCACAGCCAGAGCGCCCCTCGCAGGCCGCCCCGGAGCATTTCGATACAGCACTTCTTAATACATGCGCACACACTCCCCCTGTAGGAGCTGCCGAAGGCTGCGATCTTTTGATCTTAAAAACAAAATCAAAAGATCGCAGCCTTCGGCAGCTCCTACAGGGATTGATCAGGGTCTAGGCGAAGACGAACGCCGAGTCCGACAGGTTAGCCACTCCCACCCCAACCAACGTCACGGCAAAGTCGCCAACCTTCAGCACGGTATCGCCGCCGCTCTGCGACGCGTGCTGTTTGTAGTCATAACCTCGCCCCGCGCCCTCGACGCCCATGAAAACCAGTTTGTCGCTGCCCTGATAGCCATTGATCGCATCAAAACCAAACGCACCGCTGAACAGGAAGGTGTTGTTGCCACCTATCGCATTCATCACGTCGTTGCCGGCGCCACCGACGAAGGTCACGTGGCCCTTGTCGCTGATCAGCGTGTCATCACCGCCCAAGCCAAACAGCCAATCGCCGTCCGCCGTGGCGTGCAACCCATTGCCGTAGCCATCGCCGCTCAGGGAATGGTTGTACTGGGTCAGTTCGTTGCCATTACTCAAACCCTTGGCCGTTACGCCCCAAGTGATTTCCTTGCTGCCCCACCACGAACCCGACTCTTTACTTACCAGCGCACCAATGTCGCGGGTCATGCTGATGCCGCCGTAGGCGTCGTGCACGTACAGCGTGCCGTCGCCATCATTGGCGAAGCTGAAGTTTTGCAATGGTTTCTGCAGCTCGAACGTGTTGTGGCCCTGACCACCAAGCAGAATGTTGAAGCCGCCGTCATCGCGGAAACGATCGTCACCGCCCAGGCCTTCAAGGAAGTCGTTGCCCGCGCCGCCCTTTAACCAGTCATTGCTTTGCGTGCCGATGATGAAAGTGCTGCCAGTGTGCGGTTCACCGCTGCGGCCCAAGTCCTCAACCCAGGTTTTGCCCCGCGAAGATTCCTCCAGATTGGAAATGATGATCGTCGAGTCTTTATGCGTCAGGTTGTAGAACGTCGAGTCGATCAGCCGATTCAAGCCATCGGCATAACCCAACGAACCATGCGCCGACCAACTGAGCGGATTGATGATGCTGAACGGCACCAGGTTCTGCGCGGTGGACGCGTAGTTGTCATTGAAGTTGACGATGTTGTCGGTGGTCGAATCGTGCGGTTTGTCGTGTTTGCCCATCGAGGCCGTGCTGAACGTCGTGCCGTCGAGCACGCGGAACACCGGATCATTCTCGTAACCGATGTTCAGCACGTTGTTGCCGGTGCTGCTCTGCGTCGGCGAGGCAAACGCGATGTAGTTGGCGTCCTTGAAGAACCCACCCCAATTGTTCGCGCTTAACTCGGCGACGCTGTTGACCCCGAGGCCGCCGAGGCTGTGACCGCTGAACAGCACGTCCTTGGCAGCGATGCCGTTGGCAATCGCAAACGTCGCGACAGCCTTGAGCAGGTTATCGAAAGCGTTTTTCGCGTAGTTGCTCGCATAATCCGACGGCCCGACAGCGGCGAGCAGATTGTTTTTCATGTCGCCGAAGGTGTCGCTGTAACCCAGCCCGCCGGTGCCACGAAAGGCAATGCCGAGGCCGATCAATTTGCCGGCCGCGTCGTACTTGCCGAGCACCTCCGCCTCGGCGCTGGTGAAGCCATCCTGCTCACCGAAGAACGTGCCTTGCGACCCGACCTTGCCCTGATAACCCAGCGCCGTCGCGGTGACCGGCGCCCACGCGGTTGCCGGCAAAGGCTTGCCGGTCGGGGTGTAGGCGTACAACGTCAGGGCGATGGCGTCGCTGTACAACGCTTTGCCATCGGCTTTTTTGTAATCGAACAATCCCATGTTGTGCTCTCTCTTCCTTTAAACCGGCAGCCTTTTGCAAGGCTGCCGGTACGCTTTAGAACTGCCAGTCGAGCGTGAGGCCGACACCGTGGTCTTTCTCGTTCGAACCGATCAGCCCGTTGTAATCCAGATTCACCCGCACATCGCGATTGAGCGCCAGACCTGCACGCACGCCGACCACCGCTGCATCACGATCCATCGACACGCTCTGCACGTTGAACGCGCTGTTGCCGTTGGCGAACGCCAGATGGCTGTCAGCGTCAACGCTGCTCAGGTTGTGCTGCCAGCCGAGGCTCGCGCCCAGTTCCAGTTGATGCTGATCCGACAGGGCGAAGCTGCGCTTGGCGCGCACGCCGAGGGTCGACAGCACCACGTCGCGATTGTCTTCACCGCCCTTCAACGCCGCCGCGTCACCCTTCTCGGTGAAGCTGTCGGTGTTGAGATGCACGTAGGACAGATTGGCGAACGGTTCCAGGTTCATCGGCTGCAAGCCCAGGTCGTAAGCGGCTTCTGTGAACAATTGCGCAGTGGTCGCATCGCGTTTGGTTTTCTGCTTGCCGCTGACATCGCCGATTTGCAGATCACGCTTCGCATCGATGCGGTGCCAGCTGTAGGCGCCGCCAACGGTCAGGCGCAGGGCATCGATTTCATGCCCCAGATACGCACCCAAGTGGTAGCTGTCGACCGAGGCCGACGAATGCGTGCCGCTGCCCATGCTCAAAGAGCTGTCGCTATAACCGGTAACGAAACCGAGACGGGTATCTTCAGCAATCAAGCCATCGACACCGGCGAGCAAGCCACCGATCGAGCTGGTGGAATCGGCGTACTTGTTGCCGCCATCACTGGTGCCCCACGAGCCCAACACCTTGACCCAGGCGTTGCTGCCCTCGCTTTTCGGTGCATCGGCGTTGAACAGATCGCGTTCACGCAGTCGCTCGCCAACCGCTTCGCGCAGATAACGGCTGTCGTTGATCAGCAAGGTGCCAATGGCCGGGTGGATCTCGCCGGACAACTGTTGGAAAGCCTGTTGCGCCGACGCCGTGTTAGGCGACAGCAGCAGGGTTTCGAACAGCGCATTGCCGGCACCGAGACGATCCGCCGCCGCCGCGACTGAACGCTGATTCGGCGTCAGACCGACGCTGGCGAACGACGCGCCATTGCGGCCAACCTCCAGCTGTACGCCGTTTGCCGAATAGTCCAGCGTACCGCCGAGGAACGCATAGTTCGGCAACACCTGGCCGAACTGACCGGACACGCCGCCCGCTGCCTGGAGGATGTTGTATTGCGTGCCGAGCAGGCTTTTCACTTCGCTGGTAGTCAGCAATGTCGGGCTGTTTTCCAGCGACAGTGCGACGGTCGCGCCGTCGATCTGCGCGGTGCCGCCGGCAACGATGCGGTCGCTGCTGGTCGGCGAGACTTCCACCGCGTAGGTCGAACCGCGTTCGAAGGTCACGTCGCCCGCCACGTTCAGCGTGCCGATGGAATTGCCCGGCGCCACGGTGCCGCCGCTTTTCGCGGTCAGGGCGCCGATGCGACCGTTGCCGCCGAGGATGCCGCTGTCGTTCACGGTCACTTCAGAAGCCAGCGAGCCGTTGATCGCCAGTCGGCCCTGATTGACCAGCGTTGGGCCGCTGTAGCTATTGTTGCCGGTCAGCACCAGGGTGCCGATGCCTTGCTTGGTCAGGCCGCCGTGACCGGAGATGTCGTTGCGCCAAGTGTCGAGGCCGCAGGTGATGTCGTTGCACACGCGCTCGGTCGGTTTGCCCTGGTCGATGATCGCGCCGATGCCCGGCAAATCCGCGACAAACTGACCGGAACCGTAGGCGCCGTTGACGCGGAATTCCTCGGGAATGTCCTGCTCGGTGACGAACATCGACGGGCCGTCGATGCCCTTGCGCAGGTTGATCATGCCCCAGCCGTACAAGGCGTCGATGCCCGGTGCGCCGAGGTCGGTGGCGGTGGTGCGCAACACAGTAGCGACCTGATCACCGGTCATATACGGGAAGCGCTCCATCAGCACCGCCATGGAACCGGCGACGTGCGGCGCGGCCATCGAGGTGCCGTTGTAGTTTTTGTAGCTGGTGGTGAGGTTATCGGCGTTGGTGCCTTCGATGATCGAGCTGAAGATTTTCGTGCCCGGTGCCGACACGCAGAAACTCGCGGTGTAGCCGCAACGCGACGAGAACGTACTGATGACGTACGGATTGGCACTGGCCAGATCCGGGTTCTGTTGCAGCGCGGCGACGGTGATCCAGTTCGGCGCGATCTCAGGCACGAAGTAGCCGAGGCCGGCGATGGCGTCGGGGTTGTTGAGGTTGTAGTCGTTGCCGGCAGCGAAGATCGTCACGATGCCACTGCGCGCTGCGGCGATGGCGCCGTCATAGGCGCCGCCGGGTTTGGTGCCGAGCAATGTGCGGATTTCGTTGAACTGCACTTGCGCGTCGTTGACGGTGAAATGCGGGTACGCCGGGTCGCGGCCGCCGAGGTCGAAACGGTCGGTGATGCCGATGCCCCAGCTGTTGTTGATGATCCGCGCGCCGCTGGCGATCAGTGCATCCCAACCGGCCTTGTACACCGCGCCGTCATTGCCGCGAACGATGCCGTCTTCAGGGCCCGGATCACCGTTGTCGGCGCTGATGATTTGCGCGGCGAACGCCACACCGTGCATTGGCCCGCCGTCACGACTGCCCGCCGCAATACCGCCGACGTGGGTGCCGTGGGCACCGAGTTTGCCGTCGGAACCGACCGAGGGCGAACCGTCATAACGGAACGCATCGCCGGCCTTCACCGGGATGTACGGGTCGGTGTATTCGCGGATGCCGCTGGTGACCAGCGTCACGACTTTGTTGCTGCCGGAAAACTCCGGGTGCGCGGCGTACACCGGCTGGTCGAAGATCCCCAGTTTCACGCCTTTGCCGGTGTAGCCAGCAGCGTAAGCGTGATCGGCACCGATCGCGCCCAGGCCCCAATCGGCCTTGAATTCAGCGCTGCGCCAACCGGAAGGATCGCCCGTGCGACCACTCTCGACGTAAGGCGCGGCGTGTGCGCTGCCCCAGGTGATGAGTGCGCAGAGCACCGCGAGATTCAGGGTTTTCAAGGCAAAACGGCCACCCGATTGCGCGGGTGTATTGTTGTTATTCATCCAGCGACCTTCCTTAGTGATGTTGCGAAAAAATCCGTATCGTTGTGATCGTTCCCACGCTCCGCGTGGGGATGCAGCCCGTGACGCTCCGCGTCACTGGACGCGGAGCGTCCCTAGAGGCATTCCCACGCAGAGCGTGGGAACGATCAGGTGTGCGTCGATCTTTTAGAACTGCCAGTTCAGGCTCAGCCCGACGCCATGGCTTTTCTCGCGACTGGCCAGTTGTCCGTTGTAGTCGAGGTTCACCCGCACATCGCGGCTAAGTGCCAGGCTCGCCTGCACGCCGACCGGTGCGGCATCACGCACCAGCGCCGAACTCTCCACCGAATACGGCGTGCCACCGCTGGCAAAACGCAGGTGCTGCTCAGCATCGATGTCACTCAAGCTGTGCTGCCAGCCAAGATGTCCGCTGACGTCGAGGGTCTGTTGCGCCGGCAGGTTGAACGTCTTGATCGCGCGCACACCGAGCGTGCTCAACACCGCATCACGCTGATCGCCAGAGCTTTTCAGCGCCGCCGCATCGCCCTTCTCTTTGAAGCCTTCGGTGTCCAGATGCACGTAAGCCAGATTGGCGAACGGCTCCAACGCCAACGGTTGCAGGTGCAGTCGATACGCCGCCTCGCCGAACACCTGGATGGTGGCCGCGTCGACTTTGGCTTTCTGTTTAGCGCTGACGTCGCCGTATTGCAGATCGCGTTTCACATCGGCGCGATGCCAGCCGTAGGCCGCGCCGGTGCTCAAGCGCCAGGCGCCGATTTCGTGGCCGGCGTAGGCGCCGAGGTGGTAGCTGTCGACCTTGGCCGACGAGTGCGTGCCCGAGCCCATGCTCAGCGAACTGTCGCTGTAACCGGTGACCAGACCGATGCGCGTCTGCTCGTCCAGTGCGCCATCGACACCGGCGAGTAAGCCGCCAATCGAGGTGCTGTAACCCGCCGTGTCGTGGCTGGAATCGGTTGTGCCCCAAGCGCCGAGGGCTTTGATCCAGCCGTTGTTTTGCGTGGCCGACGCATCGTGCAGACGTTCGCCGACCGCGTTGCGCAATTGGCGGCTGTCGTTGATCAACACCGAACCGAGAGCCGGATAGATTTCACCGCTCAATTGTTGGAACGCTTGTTGCGCCGATGCGGCCGATGGCGACAGCAGCAGGCTTTCATACACCGAACTGCCGGCATCGAGACTTTCAACCGCCGCCGCGACGGAACGCTGATTCGGCGTTTGGCCGACACTGGCGAACGTCGTCGCGTTGCGTTCGATATTCAGTTGAATCGCGTTGGCGGCGTAGTTGAGATTGCCACCGATAAACAGGTAGTTCGGCACGACTGCCGCGAATTGGCCTTGAACGCCGCCGGCCGCTTGCAAGATGTCGTATTGGCGACCGAGCAGGCTGCGGGTTTCTGTGGCGCTGAGCAGCGTTGGACTGTTTTCCAGTGCGAGGCTGACGGTGGCGCCGCTGACCGTGGCCGTGCCGCCGGCGACGATGCGGTCGCTGCTGGTGGGTGACAATTCCACCGAGTAGGTCGAACCTGGCGCGAGCGTGACGTCCCCCGCTACGCTCAAGGTACCGATGGAGTTGCCCGGTGCGACGCGGGCGCCGCTGTTGGCGGTCAAGGCATTGATCCGCCCGGAACCGCCGAGGGTGCCGCTGTCGTTGACGGTCACCGCCGAGGTCAGCGAACCGTTGACCGTCAGCAAGCCGCCATTAACCGTGGTCGCGCCGCGATAGGTATTGTCGCCGCTGAGGATTAATTGGCCGCCGCCGGATTTGATCAAACTGCCCTGATAAATGCGGCTCGCCGCTGCAGCATCACGCGCCATGCCCACGGCGTAATCGGTCTGATCCTGCTGACTGGCGCCCGCCGCCACGCCGTTCTGCCAGCCTTTGTCCTGCAGGGTTTGCTGCCAGGCGTTGTGCTCGGCGAGGTCTTCACTCTGACGCTGGATCAGCGCTTTATCGGAGATGTCATTGCTCCAGACATCGCGCTGCCCTGCCCCCAGATTCGCATCGAACGCACCGAGCAATTGCCCCGGCCCGCGCATCGCCCGCTCAAGGTTGGCCACGCCCCAGCCGACTCGCTCGGTCGGCGCGTCGGTGACGGAGCCATCCAGTTGCGTGGCGGTGGTCAGCAGCGTTTCCAGCGCTTGCTGGTTGTTCATGTACGGGTAACGTTCCATCACCAGCGCCAATGCACCGGTCGCGTGCGGCGCCGACATCGAGGTGCCGGACTTGATCGCATAACCGCCGCCGGGAATGGTGCTGTCGATCTTCGCCCCCGGCGTGGTGATGCACCAGTATTTGGCCAGGCCGCACTGGTTGTACTTCTGCTGATTGCTTTGATCGAGCCCGGAAACCGCCAGCCAGTGGCCTTCAAGATCCGGCTGAAAGTACGGCAGCGCCGAACGCACGCTGGCATTCGGGTAGCCGCTGTTGCCGGCGCTGAACACGTTGATCACTCCGCGCCGAGAGACGTCGGCAGCGGCATCGAGCCAGGTGCCCTGATTCCAGTGCTGGGCGTATGCGGCGTGCAGATCGGCCAGCGTGCGGTAGCTGACGTCAGGCGGCTGACTGCCCCAGCTGTTGTTGATCGCGCGCACACCGGCGTCGGCCAAAGAGTCGTAAACAGCTTTGAAATAACGCGGATCCGGTTTCGGGCCGAAGAGGAAACTGTCGTTGGCGTTGGTGTTGCCGACATAGATTTGCGCGTTGTACGCGACGCCGTGCATGCCAGTGCCGTCGCGCGAGGCGCCCATGGTGCCGACGACGTGGGTGCCGTGGGAATCGTTGTTCGGGTTAAGTGTGCCGTCGACGTTAAACGGGGCGCCGTTCAGGTAGCTGCCGTTGGCTTGTACCGGGTGATAGCGGTCAGTGGCGAACTCGGGATGGCTCGCGTCGAAACCGGAATCGAGGGCGCCAATTTTTACGCCTTGCCCGGTGATACCGGCGGCGTAGGCTTGATCGGCCTGCATGCGCGCAAGGCCCCAGTCGCGCTGGAATTCGGCGCTGCGCCAACTGGCGGCGTCGCCGGGTTGGCCTGTTTCCAGGTATTGGGCCTGGGCTTGCGTGGTAGAAATCACCAGCAACAGGGTGCCGACTGATGCCGGTTTGATACGTACGTCCATGTTCACTCCTCACTTTTTTTGTTGTTATGTAGGAGCTGCCGCAGGCTGCGATCATTTGATCTTGTGGCCTAAAAGATCGCAGCCTTCGGCAGCTCCTACAGAGAATTGCGGTGTAGCTGCCCCTCACCCCAGCCCTCTCCCGAGGGAGAGGGAGCCGATTTGTGTTGCTTTCAAATCTCGAGTTCGGCTCGAACATTCAGGTCGATGCATCTCCCGCAAACAACCCGGTCAGTCCCCTCACCCCAGCCCTCTCCCGAGGGAGAGGGAGCTGATTTGTGGTGCTTTCAAATCTCGAGTTCGACTCGAACATTCAGGTCTATGCATCGCCCGCAAACAACCCGGTCAGTCCCCTCTCCCTCCGGGAGAGGGCTAGGGTGAGGGCTGTGGCGCGACCACAAAAGCCTCGTCCACCCGCGCCAGATCCTGTTCGTTCAGCGTACCCGCGTAGTAATGCAATTTCGTCCACGCCATCAGATAGTCGTAGCGCGCCTGCGCCAGGTCGCGGCGGGTGGTGAACAGTTGTTGCTCGGCGTTCAGTGCGTCGAGGTTGGTGCGTTCTCCGCCGAGAATGCTCTGCTTGGTCGAAACCACCAGCGCTTCCGCCGAGGACAATGCCTTCGAATACGCACGCAACTTGCTCACCCCCGACAAGCACGCACTGAACTGCCGGCGCAGCTCGATCAACGTCTCGCGGGTTTTGCCATCCAGCTCATACTCAGCCTGTTCCATCGTGCGACTGGCCTGCCGCGTCGAGGCCGACACCCCGCCACCTGCATACAACGGCACGCTCACCTCAAAACCAATCGTGTTGGTCTCGTAGCGCTGGTTGTAGGTGTTGCCGCTTTCCGATTCGTTCTGGCGCATCGAGGCGTACGCGTTGACCTTCGGTAGATGGCCGGCGCGGTTACGTTCCACTTCATAACGCGCGACTTCCACGGCCTGACGCTGCGACGCCAGATTCGGGTTATTGCTGATCGCCATTTCATGCCAAGTGTCATAGTTGGCCGGCATCAGCGCGAAGGTCTGAAAGTTCTGATCCAGCGGCGCCAGCTCATCAATATTCACCGCCGGCACGCCGACCAGCGCACCGAGTTCACGCAGTGCAGCATCCTGTTCGTTGCGCGCTTCGATCTCTTCGGCGGTCGCCAGCTCGTAGCGCGACTCCGCTTCAAGAATGTCGGTGCGCGTGCCTTCGCCTTGGCGGAACATGTGTTCGTTCTGCTGGAACTGCTGCTCGTAAGCTTTTTTCTTCGCCTGCGCGATGTCGATCTGATCCTGAGCGAACAAGGCTTTGGTGTAGTTATCCAGCACCCGCACCAACAGTTCCTGACTCTTGCCGCGGAAGTTTTCATCGGCAAACAACGATTGCGCGACGCCCTTGCGATACGCTGCGTAGGCCTCGTAATCGAGTAACGGTTGTTGCACGGTCAGGGTCGAGCCGTAACTGCTGTAATTGCGGTCATCGGTGCGGTTGAGCGCGCGTTCGTCGAGCGAGGTAGCCTTCGACGAATTGCGGCCCTTGTTGTAGTTGTAACCGACGCGAGGCAACAGGCCGGCGCGGCCAATCACACGGTTTTCCAGGCCGGCGTCGCGCTCCTTGATCGCGCCGAGGAACACCGGATCATTGCGCAACGCCTGTTCGTAGATCTCGAACGGCCCCATCGCCGCCACTGCACTGTTGCCGGCCAACAGCGCGAACGCTGCCGCCAGCATCGAAAGCTTATTCATACAGCCGAACATCCTTATTCTTCGGTCAACGCGGAGTTGGCCCGGTCGAGCAACGGTTTGAACAGGTAGTTGAGCAGCGAACGTTCGCCGGTGCGCACGAACATTTCTGCGGGCATGCCGGGCTTGATCACCAGACCGTTGAGTTTCTCCATCGCCTGATCGCTGACACGGGTGCGCAGCACGTAATACGGCGCGCCGGTTTTCTCGTCGATCATTTGGTCAGCGGAAATCAGGCTGACTTCGCCAGGAACGCGTGGCGTTTTACTCTGGCTGAACGCGGTAAACATGATGTCCACCGGCAGATGCGTGCCGACCTTGTCGATCAGGTTGATCGGCAAGTGCCCTTCCACTTCCAGCGTGGTGCCTTGCGGGACGATTTCCAGCAGGGTTTCGCCTTGGCGTACAACGGCGCCTTCGGTGTGCACGCCGAGGTTGACCGCCACGCCGTCTGCCGTCGCGACAATTTCGCTGTGTTGCAGGTCGAAACCGGCGGAAGTGAGTTGCTCGGAGAGGGTGACGCTTTTCAGCTGCGCGTCGGCCAGTTGCGTGCGCACTTCTTTTTGATATTCTTCGCCGTGCTGCTGCAATTTCAGGCGCGATTCAAGGATGCCCTGCTCGACGCGGCCGCTTTCGCCGGTGTTCTCGGCCAGTTGCTGCTGCACTTGCGAGAGTTGACGCTGATATTCCATCAAGCGGTTGCGCGGAATGTAGCCGTTGTCGGCCAGTGGCTGCAGGTTGCTCAATTGCTGTTGCAGCGACGCGGCTTGCGCATTGAGGTCGGTGCGTGCGCGACGCATTCCGGCCAGTTGCGCGGTGGCGCCTTCGATGCTTGCGCGCAGTCCGGCCTGCTCACGGTAGAACGCTTCGCGGCGGCTGCTGAACAGTTGACGTTGGCCCTCAAGCACCAGCGCCAGACGCGGATCCGGGTCGTTGCTCAGTTCAGCCGGAAAGGTCACTTGCTTGAGGTTGTCGCGCTCGGCCTGCCAGCGCGCCAGGCTCGCCCACGCCATGCGGTACTGCGCTTGCAGCGATTGCACGTCTGCCGCCACTTGCGTCTGATCGAGACGAAACAGCGGCTGCCCGTGCTTCACGATCTCGCCTTCGCGCACCAGAATCCGGCTGACCACGCCGCTGCTCATCGACTGCACGGCTTTGCGTTTGCCCGAGACGACCACCGTGCCCTGCACCGGAATGCCTTGATCCAGCGGCGCCAACGCCGCCCAGGTAAAGAAGCTGCCTGCGCCGACAATCGCCAGAATCCAGCCCATGCGCGCGAAGAACTTCGCATCGCGTTCCGGACGCTCGTTGAGGTAGGCGTGTTCCATGTTCGCTTCGTTTTCAGTGTTCATGCTGGCGCTGCTCATACACCCGAATTCCTTGTCGTGGGCTGATACTGCCGGCTCATGCTGAGCCCGCCCGGTGCCTGTGCAGCTTTTCCCCGTTGTTGTTCTTGCTGGCCGGACAGTGCCTTGAGCACATCCTGACTTGGGCCGAAGGCCTGTAAACGACCGTCATTGAGCACCAATAACTTGTCCGCCTGAGCCAGCACCGAAGAACGATGCGTCACCAACACCACGGTGGTGCCTTGGGACTTGAGCTGCGCGATGGCGCTGGCCAACGCGGCTTCGCCGACGGTGTCGAGGTTGGAATTGGGTTCATCCAGCACTACCAGGCTCGGGTTGCCGTACATCGCCCGCGCCAGTGCCACACGTTGTTTCTGACCGCCAGACAGACCGCTGCCGTCCTCGCCCAACTGCGTGTCGTAACCTTGTGGCAGGCGCAGGATCATTTCGTGCACGCCCGCCTGTTGCGCGGCGGCCACCACTTTCTGCGGATCGGCCTCGCTAAAGCGCGCAATGTTTTCGGCGATGCTGCCGCTGAACAGCTCGATGTCCTGCGGCAGGTAACCGATGTAAGGGCCGAGTTGATCGCGGTTCCAGCGATGAATATCCGCGCCGTCCAGCCGCACGGTGCCGCCAAGGGTCGGCCAGACACCGACCAACACGCGGGCCAATGTCGACTTGCCCGAACCGGAAGCACCGAGCACGCCCAACACTTCACCGGCCGCCAGATTGAAATTGACCATGTGCAGCGTCGCCGCGCGTTGACCCGGCGGGCCAGCGCTGACCTGCTCGAAGGTGATCTGGCCTTTCGGTGCCGGCAGCGCCATCGCGTCGTCACTCGGCGGGAACGCTTGCAACAAGGCATCGAGACGACGGTAAGCCAGCTTCGCCCCGCTCCACTGTTTCCACACGGCGATCAACTGGTCGATCGGGCTCAGCACGCGGCCCATCAGAATCGAACCGGCGATCATCATCCCCGCAGTCATGTCGCCCTTGATCACCAGCAATGCGCCAAGGCCGAGCACCAGCGATTGCAGGCACAGGCGCAGGGTTTTGCTCAGCGAGCTGATCACCGCACCGGTGTCGCTGGCCTGATTCTGCAAACCGAGGAACCGCGAGTGCACGCCAAACCAGCGCTTGCGCAACGCCCCGAGCATGCCCATGGCTTGAATGGTTTCGGCGTTGTGCAGGTGGCTGGTCGCCAATTGGCTGGATTTCTGCGAGAAGCCGGCCGCTTCGCCCAACGGCGTTTTGGTCATGTATTCGTTGAGGCAGGCCAATGCGATCAACAGCAATGCCCCGGCGGTGGCGAGTACGCCGAGCCAGACGTTGAACAGGTAAATCACCAACAGATAGACCGGGAACCACGGCGCATCGAAAAACGCGAACAGCGCAGGCCCGGTGACAAATTGGCGAATGTGCGCCAGATCGCCCAGCGACTGCCCGGCGTTGCCCTCGCCCTTGAACAGGTTGCGCTCGAACGCGGCTTGATAGACACGCAGGTTGAAACGGCGCTCCAACTGGCTGCCGATGCGGATCACGATAAAGCTGCGGATGACTTCCAGCAGACCGATAAAGGCAAAGAAGCCGACGACCATCAGCGACAACATCGCGAGTGTGGTTTCGTTCTGCGACGACAGCACCCGATCATAGACCTGGAGCATGTAGATGGAGGGCACCAGCATCAGCACGTTAATCAGCGCGGTAAAGCAGCCAACACTGATCAGAATGCTTTTATAGTCAGCCAATGCCTTGAATAAGGGAGCGGTGGCTGGGGCCTTCGCCATCTTCATTGATTCTTCCTGGAAAATTTACCCGCCACTCGTTGGCGAGACTTTTATTAATTATCGGCACTTCACCGAGGCGCGCTGTTTAAGTGACCGCTTACACTTTCATAACAACTACCGCTGTTTATTGCGGTGCAGTTGTCCAGCAGGACGCGGCTGATAGCCCGCCCGGGGTGCTTTATATAAAAACGCTGTCGTAAATTTGATAGTTACGGCTGTTGCGCCGCACGTTCCAGCGTAATGATCAGGCCCGACTTTAAAGTCGTCTGATATTGCCCATTACGTTGTCTGCTGAAAAACTGAATCCTTGAACCTTCTTTGCCGGTGATCGACAAGCCATCGGGATCGGGAAACCAGCCCACCGGAGTTTCTTCCAGCCATGCGCCCAGACACGTGGAACTCAGGGTTTTGTTCGCTGCCAGTTCAACACCACAGGTGTTTGACGGTTTGTCCTGGAGCTTTTGCGCATCCGCTGCATCTTCGCGAGCCGATAATGTTGCCTGCCAATGGCCGGCAAATGCCGAGGGTTCTTCGAGTCTGAGGCTGCTTGCCATGCTTGTTTCTCCAGAAATCATGAAGAGCGATGCCGTAAACCACGCCACTGCCTTGTAGGTAAAAGCCTTACTGACCATGGGAATATTCGCTCCGGCACGTAGCCTTGCCCACTGAATCATTCGATGCAAGTAAAGAAAGCGACGCTTGCACGCCGCTTTCCCCGGCTACATCACGCCACGATGTCGCTGGTCGCTGCCTGGCCAACCGTGCTGACGATGAAGTCAGCCACGCCGTGCCCGGAGAAATCCACCGACAGCAAGCTGTTGCCGCCCGACGAGGTCAGCACTGCGTCGCCCACCGCACCGGTGAAGCTGCTGACGAAATGCAGGCCTGCTCCGTTGGTGATACCGGTCAGGTCGATTTTGTCGAGACCGCTGACAAAATCGAGGATCTGATCCACCGCACCCGGTTTGGAATCCGAGCTGGCAGCGAACACAAAGGTGTCCGAACCGGCGCCGCCCCACAGCTTGTCGGCACCTCCGGCGCCCCAGATGATGTCGTTGCCGGCACCGCCCTTCAACTCGTTGGCCACGCTGTTGCCGATCAGCAGATCGTTGCCCGAACCGCCAATGGCGTTCTCGATGATCGCGCCTTTGGCAATGGACACGTTACCGACCATGCCGCCAACGTCAGAGAACGAGGCGTCATTGAGGTTGATCTTCTGGTTCTGGGTAAAACCAGAGAAGTCCAGGGTGTCCTTGCCGCCCGCATCCCACACCGAGAACACCAGCTTGTCACTCGACGACGAGGCGCTGAGGAAATCGCGACCGGCGTTGGAGTTAAAGCCGTAGGTGGTATCACCGGTACGGATATTGGTGTTGGCACCGTAGAGTTTCTGGATGGCCGCGATATCGTCCATCAGCGGGCCAGACGCATAGGCTTCGACGCCGCCCTTGCTGAAGTTCTGGCTGGTGTTGCTCTCGCTCCAGTAACTCATGAGGCTGTAGCCGCGGGTGTCTTGCCCGTAGGAAGCGTCGTTGTAAGTCGGGTTGCCATTGCCGGCGTTGTAGTCGCCCGGGTGAGCCAGGCCAAGGCTGTGGCCGATCTCGTGGGTCAGGGTCTGACGGCCGTAGTTGTTCAGATCCGGGTTCTTGTTTTGCGTGTAGCCACTGTTGATCAGGTACCACGATGTGCCGTCGTAACCGGCACCGGTGCCTGGCAGATAGGCAAACGCTGCCGCGCCGTCCTGGCCACCGCTGTAGTTACCGAAGGTCATGTGGCCGTCACCGCCCGAGGCTTTCTCGGTGAAGGTCACGTTGGCCACGTCAGCCCAGGATTGCATGGCGAGCGCTGCCTGGGCTTTTTGTTGGGTGCTGAACTGGCTGAACCCGCTGATCCCGTGCTTGTTCATCGTGCTCGACGATGCAGAAGTCAGGAACGTGTAGGTGAGTTCGATCTTGCCGCTGCCGTCCTTGTCCTGGTAGGCAGCACCGTCGCGCAGCAACTGGGTGGCGGCCTGGTCGACGGAGAAGGAGGGTTTGCCATTGACCGTGAGGTTGCCGCCACGATCGTATTGATGGCTGAAACTATTGATCTGATTCCAGGCCGAACTGGCGGCTGCCAGTGGCTGAACGGCACCAACCGGCTGGAAAGCTTGTTCGGCAGCATCAATAGCATTGGTTTTAACTTTCGACATAAACACACTTCCTTGTTTAGCAATGGAACAGTTTTTGTCCGATAGCGGCGATCCCTGGCGAGATCGTCCTATCACTCGCCCCATTGAGGGCGAAAGAAAACTGACACAATTTGAAATCTGCCGTAAAGGATTTTTTTGGAATGAAATCTGAGTGTTTCTGAAAACTGCCGTAAACAAAGCGCGCGAGGTCTAAAGATTGTTTAAAGTTGCGGGCTTTCGCCTAATTGTCTGACGATTTTATATTTAATTATTAAATATCGGTAAGTTGTGTTTTGTTAGGTGCGTCTCACTTTTCCGCACTTTAACAGCGCAGTGCCAGTGTATTGATATCAACGAAACTGTCGACGATTTAACTGTAGGAGCTGACGAGTGAAACGAGGCTGCGATCTGTTGATCTTGTCTTTAACAACAAAATCAAAAGATCGCAGCCTCGTTTCACTCGACAGCTCCTACAGGCGGTTGTGCACGTCGGGAATCAGCTACCCGTGCGAATCTTGTTCCAGACCCGCGTCCGAATCCGGTCGATATTCAGCGGCATCGCCTCCAGTGCGAACAACTTGCCCATCATCTCCGGGCTCGGATACACCTTGGTGTCGTTTTTGATCGCCGGGTCGATCAGGCTGTCGGCCTGTTCGTTGCCGTTGGCGTAGTGCACGTAATTACTGATGCCGGCCATGACGTCCGGGCGCAGCAGGTAGTTCATGAATGCGTACCCGGCCTTCTCGTCCGGTGCATCGACCGGCATGGCGACCATGTCGAACCAGATCGCCGCGCCTTCCTTGGGAATGTTGTAACCGATGTCGACACCGTTCTTGGCTTCCTTGGCGCGGTTTTCCGCTTGCAGAATGTCGCCAGAGAAACCGACTGCCACGCAGATATCGCCGTTGGCCAGGTCGCTGGTGTATTTCGAGGAATGGAAGTAGCTGACGTACGGCCGCACTTTCATCAGCAGTGCTTCAGCCTTTTTGTAGTCTTCGGGATTTTTGCTGTGGTGCGGCAAGCCCAAATAATTGAGCGCTGCCGGGAGCAATTCCGGGCCGTTGTCGAGGATGGCCACGCCGCACTTCTGCAGTTTTTCCATGTTCTCGGGTTTGAAGATCAGATCCCAGGAATCCACCGGTGCATCGTCGCCCAGCACGGCTTTGACCTTGGCGATGTTGTAGCCGATGCCGGTGCTGCCCCACAAATACGGGAAGCCGTGTTCGTTGTTCGGGTCGTTGACCTGCAACGCCTTGAGCAGTACCGGGTTGAGGTTTTTCCAGTTCGGCAACTGGCTCTTGTCGAGTTTCTTCAGCGCCCCGCCCTGAATCTGCCGCGCCATGAAGTGGTTGGACGGAAACACCACGTCGTAGCCGGATTTGCCGGTCATCAACTTGCCGTCGAGGGTTTCGTTACTGTCGTAGACGTCATAGGTAACGCCAACGCCGGTTTCTTTTTGGAAATTCTTGGTGGTGTCTGGCGCGATGTAGTCGGACCAGTTGTACACCTTGACCGTGTCCGCCGCCTGAGCGAGGGAAACGGCCAGCATCAGCGGTGCCAGAGCGAGGGTCTTGCGGATCATGGGTCGATTCCTGTGTAGGTTTTTTTGTTGGCAGGCAATCAAAGGGATCAAACGATCAGAAAATCAGTACATAGGTCTTGCGCACGGTCTCTTCGATGTCCCAGATACCGAGCGTGTTGGCCGGCAACATCAGTGCGTCGCCACCTTGTATGTGCAGGGTTTCGCCGCCACCGTCCGGGGTGAACGTGCAACGCCCGGAGATGAAATGGCAGAACTCTTGCGCGGTGATCTGCCGACGCCAGCGGCCCGGGGTGCATTCCCAGACGCCGGTTTCGACGCCGTCGTCGCGCTCGACGCTGGTGGTTGAGGCGATGGCGATCGGTTCGCCGAGAGGAACGGCCACCGGGTTGGATTCGTCGAGGTGCAATGTCGCGGTGTTTTTGAACTGGGTAATGCTCATGGTCTGACCTGTCTTTTGGGCGTTCTTAAAATCAATCGACGTTTAGTGCATGAAACCTTCCATGAAACCGGCCACCTGGCTGGCGAGTTTGCGCCGCCATGGCGCGGTCGCAGGATTGGCCAGGGTCTGGTCTTCATGGACGAAGCTTTTGATGATCGCGTTGTAACCGAGCCAGCGGCACGGCTCCGGTTCCCAGGCGCGCAGCGCATGAATGCCGCCGTCCGGCAGTACCCACGGCTGATGCACCAGTTCGCTGTCGCGTTCAAGAATCAGGTCCGCCAGGGTGCGGCCGCCGAGGTTGCTCGCACCGACGCCCTCACCGCCATAACCGCCGGACAGCGCGATGCCGTTGGCGCGATCGCAGAGCATGTGCGGCTTGAAGTGTCGCGACATGCCGAGGTTGCCGCCCCAGGCGTGAGTGATTTGCACGTTTTTCAGTTGCGGGAACAGTTCGCCGAACAGATAACGGCGCAGTTCGACCTCATCGCGGGTCAGATCGAAGTTGTGGCGCAGCTTGCCGGCGAACTGATAACCGCCACGGGCACCGAAGATCAGGCGGTTGTCGGCACTGCGCTGGCCGTAAGTGACCTGACGGCTGAATTCGCTGAAAGCCTGGCCGCGATTGAGGCCAATCTCATCCCACGTGGCGGCGGACAACGGTTCGGTGGCGACAATCAGGCTTTGCACCGGCAATTGATAACGGCCGAGCGGCGGCAAGGTCACCGAATAACCTTCAACGGCCGGGACGATCCAGCGACTGCGCACGCTGGCCTTGGCGGTGCGCAAGCTGCCGGACTGCCAATGCGTGACCGGACTGTTTTCGTAGATCTTCACGCCCATGCTTTGCACGGTTCGCGCGAGACCACGCACCAGTTTCGCCGGGTGAATGGTCGCCACGTGCGGCGCGTAAATGCCGCCGTAAGGCTTGGCCACGCGAATCTGCTGCGCCAATTGCTCGGGGCTGAGCCAGCGGTAGTCGTTGTCGTTCAGGCCTTGGGCGTGCAGTTTCGCCAGGTATTCACGCAGCGTGGCTTCCTGCTCCGGGTAACGTGCAGCGCAATACAACACGCCGCCCTTGCGATAATCGCAGTCGATGCCTTCACGTTCGAGGACGACTTCAACTTCATCGGGAATGCTGTGCAGCAGATCAAACGAAGCGCGGCGCTGTTCCGGTGACAGTCCGGCGAGCAAGCGATCTTCACCGAGCAGATTGCCCATCAGCCAACCGCCGTTGCGACCCGACGCGCCAAACCCGGCGGTTTGCGCCTCAACGATGGCAATGTCCAGACCGGGGGCGAGTTTCTTCAGGTAGTACGCCGTCCACAGCCCGGTGTACCCCGCGCCGATAATCGCCACGTCAACGTCGAGATCCTGCGTCAACTCGGGCCGCGCGGTCAGCGGCTCGTCGAGTTGATCCATCCACAAACTGATAGTGCGCCACGCCGGCATGCAAGACTCCGCCACTGAAAACCTTCGATGACGTCGATCCTAGTGCGTGGGCTTAAGCGTTGTCTTGCGCGCGTGTCCGCAAAGAAATTTGTTTAACGTAGGCCTTCGGTGACTGGCCAGTGTGCTGACGGAAACAGCTGTAAAACGCCGACACCGAGTTGAAGCCGGCGGCGAAGGCCAGCTCATCAATGCGCACCGGGGGCGTGGCGCCATCCAGCGAGCGCAACAAATGCTGCAACCGCGCCTGGTTTACGTAGCGATAGAAGCTTTGCCCCAACACCTGATTGAGCAGGTAAGAAATCTGATTGCGGCTGTACCCGCACTCCTTCGCCACTCGCTGCAGGTCGAGTGCGGGATCGAGATACGGTTGCTGCTTTTCGAAGTATTGCTGGAGGTCTTCGGCCATAAAGCTCAGTTGCCGTGGCGACAAGCCCAGACGACTGACCGCCGGGCGCTGATTCGACGCCGAAGTCCCGCCTGCCTGCGCACGCACCAGTGAGGCGTATTCGTTGACGCGCCAGATCAGTCCGTCCTTGACCGTGATCGCTTCACTGGAGCGGAACAACACCAAACCGTCGCCGCCGCGCAACGTCACTTCGTATTGAATGAACGCGGTGTTGCCGTCGACGCGGATGCGGTCGCAATGCTCGAGCGCTTCGTCGGATTCTCGCGGCATGCTGACACGAACGTACTCGCGCAGGTCGTCGAGGCCGAGCACGCGATTCTGAAAGAAGTCGTTGTATTCGATGTCCGGGTGATACAGCGCCATGACGGCGTCCAGATCGCGGTGTTTCCAGCTCAGGTGATAGCGCATGACCGTGGCGGCCGTGGCCTCGGTCTGTTGTGGGCCGTCGTCGTCGGCGTGCATAAAAGGCTCGGCGAAAAGAAACCGAGCTTGCCCAACTTCGCCTCGGGCAGCAATGGCCAATCGATAGTGGCCATTTAGCGATAAGTGCATTTGGCGTGACGCACATCAAAAAACCGGTCGCAATCGCCAAATGAACTGAAAAATCTCACAGAAAATTCACATCCGGATGCTACTTTTAAGTCCTGACACTGGTTGAGCCAATGAAGGCTCTTCCCACCTACCATGAGCAAAAGGAAACGCTCGATGATGAAGGCGGGCAACAACATGAATAAAGGGTCAAGCAAAGTCACGTTCCCCAACGCTTGCCAGCTGATGCGCTGGCATTTTCATCCCATGGGTTTCGAGGCCACGATGGACGCGCCGGGCAGCATGGTCGCGCGTCTGTTTGATCGCGCAAGCGGCGAAACCCTGATCGCCATCGCCGGCATCCCGTGTGCAACGGTGATGAATGCGGCTGATGTCGAGCGGATGATTGAAGCGGTGGAGGATGAGCTGGAAGCTTTCATACCGCCTGAATCTCTCAGGAGTTACGCATAAGCTTTTGATTAACAGAGAAAAGCCCGCCGTTAAGCGGGCTTTTTTGTGGGCGAAGGTTTCAGGCCGTTTGGCTTTCTGCGCGGTGATCGACAAAGAACGCCTTGCCTTTGGCCACACGCTCGGACGCTCGCGGCATATTCACCGCTTGGCTTTCCTGTGGTTCGACGTACCAATAGCAATGGCTGACGGCGCGGGTGATGCCGACGTAAGCCAGGCGCAGGATTTCATCTTTTTGCGCGCTGTCGTAAGGCTCGCTGTCGCCGCTTTTGCCTAGACCGGCCATGCGGTAAACCTGATTTTTGTACGGCGAACTGGTCAAGTGCTGACAATCGCCGAGCAAAAACACCGCATCGGCCTGCAAGCCTTTGGCGCTGTGATAGGTCAGTTGTTTCAGGCGCCGAGCTTCGTATGGCAAGCTCGAATCCACATTAACTACAGACTGAATGTGCTGCTCTATCAATAACTTATCGCTGCTTTTTCGATAGAGCATCAAGATCGAATCGCCCTGACGGTAGTGTTCGGCGAGGCGCTGACCAAGACCTTGGTCATCTCGCTCCAGCACATTAACCGGTTGTAGTGGTTTGGGCTCGCCGCTGGACTTGGCTTTCTTGCCGGGGATCGCCGGCGCTGCGCGAACGATGTGCTCGGCGGCGTCGATGATGTGCTGGTGGCTGCGATAGTTGTCGCTGAGCATGACCCGCGTGGTGCTCGGCGACGGGAATTCCTTGTTGAACTCCATGAAATAACTCGGCGAACTGCCCCGCCAGCCATAGATCGACTGCCAGTCATCACCCACACACAGCAACGACGAGCGTTGCGCACCCCGCCCGACGTGCATGGCCGGGCCTCGGCTGCGAATCTCCGTGAGGCTCGCGCGAATCCACGAGACGATCTGCGGCGATACGTCCTGAAACTCGTCGATCATCAGGTGCGACATCGGTCGCAGCAGCTCATCGCTGAGCAACTTGAGGTTCTCCGGCGAGTGTTCGCTGAACAGCGCAAACATACGGTTGTAGGTCATCACCGGCGGCTTCTGATCCAGCAGATGATCTTCCAGCGCACGCCAGAACAGGCTCAAGGCCTCGAAAAAGAACCGATCCGGGTCTTCCTTGGCGAAACTCATGCGGCCTACGGCGTCCGGCACGTCCAGTCCCAGGTTCTCGATAAAGCCGGCGGCGGCGACGAAACAATCGAGTAGCGGCGCGGAAGCGAGTTCGCCTTTGACCTTGTAATCAAAGCCCGGACCCGCGCTGGCATCACCGGCCAACGTGGCCAATACGCGCTTCGATGATTCGTAGGAATCTATCCATATCAATGGTTTACGACAGAAAGCTTGAAACAGGGTTCGCTTAACCGCCCATTCTGCGCGGATAGAGAGTTTGGCGTTTGGCCGACAGATCTGGGCGTTTTCGCGCGGATCAAAGCCCAGTACCACCCACGCGTCGATGCTTGGAATATAGCCATGGGCATGGAATTTAGCGCCATTGATGTCGAAGGTCTGGCGGTTCGGTTCGATGCCTTTGATCGGCCAGGCGCCCGCGCGAAACCATAGATCCTCAATGGCGTCGCAGAGTTCTTCGTCGCGCTTGGCCGCCAGCTCGGTTACCGCCGCGCGCTTCTGCACATCTGGGTGATCGCGTTCCAGCTCTTTAAGCTGCAACGCCGCGCGAGACAGCGGCTGTATCAATTCGCGGAAACGTTCATCGCGAGTAAACAGGCGGTGATAACAGGCATTGAGCTGCTGACGCTGGGCGTCGTTGATGCGCAGGTCGAAAGGGTTGCTGTCGACCTCTTCATCGCTGCCCTGCGGGCGAGTGCTGAGGTTTTCGAAGGCTTGCAGGCGTTCGAACCCCGGCAGGCTGCGCACCATCGGCAAAATGCGCGAGTGAAAGGTGCGCACCAGTTCGCGCGCCTGTTTCGGGCTCAATGCCTTCCCCCAGAGCGCGAACATTTCCATCAGCTTATTGATGAAGTCTTTGCGCGACTCTCGGGTGAAGGTCACCACGGTCATCGAATCCAGCTCAAAACCCAGATAGTGCGTGAGCAGCAGAATGCGCAGCACCAGCGTGGTCGACTTGCCTGCCCCGGCGCCGGCAACCACTGAAGTGGACGGCGTTTCGCTGAAGATCATCTTCCATTGCGCGGCACTCGGTTGCGCCTTTTCGGGAAGCAACCGAGCGACATCGGCTTTGATGCGTTTCTTCAGCTCGGCGGTCAGTGGCAAACGCCAATCATCGAACAAGTGGTTGTCGATGCTCGGCGGTCGATGCTCGGTGTTGCGGCTGTCGCGAATCAGCAGAACCTGACGGCCTTCCTCCAACCCTTCAAGCTTGCCTTCGTTAAAACCGTATTCGACGCCAGCGGTGTGCCCGCTGCGAAAGCCGTCGGCCTGGCCATGCAGCCACGACGCGCGGTGTTGAGCGCGTAAACGGGTCAGGCCGTGGCCGAAGAAACGCGCGGCTAAACGCTTGAACCAAGGCATCTCGGCCAGAGGACGAAGTTCGGGAGGTAGATCGGGGGTTTGTTGCGCCACGCTGACGACTCCAGGGTGTGAGGCTGTTGGCTCTATGGTGTCTGCATTTGCCGTCGAGTTCTAGCGAAATGCTTGCAGGTCATTGGTTTAGGCGATGAATTGAAGGTTGTGCTTAATCATTTTTACGCAGTTTTCTATCGATTGATTCGATGGTAATGCCGCAGTTTTTACGCTTTTTATCGATGTTTGGCTGATGGATGATGGCCGTCATAAACCACGTTTTCAGGAGACGATCATGCTCGAACTCAGACCCTTCAGCTCGCTGGGCGGCGCCCATCACGGCTGGTTGGATGCCCATCACCATTTTTCGTTTGCCGAATACTACGATCCGCAACGCATGAACTGGGGCAACCTGCGGGTGTGGAACGACGACGTGATCGCCGCTGGCACAGGCTTCCCGCAGCACCCGCATCGCGACATGGAAATCATCACCTATGTGCGTGAAGGTGCAATTACCCACCAGGACAATCTGGGCAACAAGGGCCGCACCGAGGCTGGCGACGTGCAGGTCATGAGCGCTGGCACCGGTATTGCGCACAGCGAGTACAACCTGGAGGCGCGTGACACCAAGATCTTTCAGATCTGGATTTTGCCGACCGAGACTGGCGCACCGCCGTCGTGGGGTGCCAAGCCGTTCCCGAAAGGTCAGCGCGAAGGTTTTGTGACGCTGGCGAGCGGTAAGGACGGCGATGATCAGAGCCTGCGGATTCGCGCCGATGCGCGTTTGGTAGCAGCGAATATCAAGGCTGGGGAAACGGCGGAGTATCGTCTGGATGAAGGGCGCCGGGCGTATCTGGTACCCGCGACTGGCGTGATTGAGGTCAATGGTTTGCGGGCAGAAGCGCGGGACGGTGTGGCGGTTGCGCAAGAGCGAGTGTTGACGGTCACGGCGATTGAAGACAGCGAGATTGTGCTGGTTGATCTGGCTTAAGTGGCAGGCATGAAAAAGGGGTGACCATTTTGGTCACCCCTTTTTTTTACATGCGCTCTCCGCTTGAAATACTTTGTGGCAAGGGATTCATCTGTGGCGAGGGGATTTATCCCCGTTGGGCTGCGCAGCAGCCCCCAGCAATTTAAAAAGCGAGGGTCGCTTCGCAACCCAACGGGGATAAATCCCCTCGCCACATTTAAATCGCTACACCCAGTTAAATCACTACACCACAGTTAAAACACCACAACAGGCGTTGTGGTGATTGCCACTATTTCGTGGAAATCGCCCCATCCACCAACGTCTGCGCCTCTGCCACCAGTTGCTTGAGGTGTTCGTCGCCAATAAAGCTTTCAGCGTAGATCTTGTAGATGTCCTCAGTGCCCGACGGACGCGCCGCGAACCAGCCGTTCTCGGTCATCACTTTCAAACCACCGATCGCCTGATCATTGCCCGGCGCATGACTCAGAATGCTCTGAATCTTCTCGCCCGCCAGTTCAGTCGAGGTCACTTGCGTCGGCGACAACTTGCTCAGCAAAGCCTTTTGTTCCGGATTTGCCTTGGCGTCTACGCGCACCGAGAACGGTTCGCCCAGTTCATCGGTCAATGCACGGTAAGCCTGACTCGGGTCGCGACCGGTACGAGCAGTCATTTCCGCTGCCAACAGGGCCGGGATCAGACCGTCCTTGTCAGTGCTCCAAACGCCGCCATCCTTACGCAGGAACGATGCACCGGCGCTCTCTTCACCGCCAAAACCCAGCGAGCCGTCGAACAGACCGTCGGCGAACCATTTGAAGCCGACTGGCACTTCGTACAGACGACGACCCAGACGCTTGGCCACGCGATCGATCAAGCCACTGCTGACCACGGTTTTACCCACGCCAGCATCGGCGCGCCATTGCGGACGGTTCTGGAACAGGTAATCGATGGACACGGCGAGGTAACTGTTCGGCGCCAGCAAACCACCGGACGGCGTGACGATGCCGTGGCGGTCGTGATCCGGATCGCAGGCGAAAGCCACGTCGAAACGCTCTTTCAGACCGATCAGACCTTGCATCGCATGGCTGGACGATGGGTCCATGCGAATCTGACCATCCCAGTCGACGGTCATGAAACGGAAGGTCGCATCGACTTCTTTGTTGACCACTTCCAGATCCAGACGATAGTGCTCGGCAATCGCCGACCAGTAGCGCACCCCTGCTCCGCCCAACGGATCCACGCCCAGACGCAGTTTGGCGTCACGAATGGCGTCGAAGTCGATCACGTTGATCAGGTCGGCGACGTAGGTGTTGAGGTAATCATGGCGGTGCGTGGTGCTGGCCTTGAGCGCTTGCTCGTAGCTGATGCGCTTTACGCCCGCCAGTTTGTTCGCCAGCAACTCGTTGGCCTTGGCTTCGATCCACTTGGTGATGTGGGTATCGGCCGGGCCGCCGTTGGTTGGGTTGTATTTGTAGCCGCCGCTTTGTGGCGGGTTGTGCGACGGCGTAATAACCACGCCGTCCGCCAGGCCAGTAGTACGGCCACGGTTGTAGCAAAGAATCGCGTGGGAGATCGCCGGCGTTGGTGTGTATTCATCACCTTCGGCGATCATGACGGTCACGCCGTTGGCGGCCAGTACTTCCAGCGCGCTCGCCCCGGCCGGGGTCGACAATGCGTGAGTGTCGATGCCGACAAACAGCGGGCCGGTGATGCCCTGGGCTTCGCGGTACAGGCAGATTGCCTGGCTGATGGCCAGAACGTGCCATTCATTGAAACTCAAATCAAAGGAACTGCCCCGGTGTCCGGACGTGCCGAACGCCACGCGCTGGGTCGAAATCGATGCATCAGGCTGGCCGGTGTAATAGGCCGTTACCAGTCGCGGGATATCGACCAACAATTCTGCCGGTGCCGGTTTGCCCGCAAAAGGACTGAGTGTCATGCAAAACCTCTGAGATCGAGTGGTTCAGGAAATACAGCGCAGTTTACTGGCAGTATGACCACAGCGCGATGGGATCTATCCGGCACATCGCAGAAGTTTTCTAACGTCACTCGGCGGGCGCAAGGCGCAAGGCGTCACCGACAAGCCCGACCACGCTGGCCAGATCATGATCGCTGTGACTGATCGCGCTCAAGCGCAGGTGCTGCGCGTGCTGTCGATGCAGGCTGAACAACTCGCCGGGGGCAATCACAACCTGTTGCCTGAGCAAGTCATGAAACACCTCGCTCATGTTCACCGTCCGCAGCGACCGAACCCACACCGTCGCCCCGCCCTGCGGCTCGACTATCTGCAAGGCATCGCCCAAACGCTCGCGCAACAGCTGAATCAGGTGGGTTCGGCGTTCCTTGAGTAACCGCCGCAACACGAGCAAATGCTGATCGATGCGCCCACTCGCATACAACCGCGCGATCGCTTTTTGCCGAGTGACCGACAAGCGGAACGAGCGCAGCAGAAAATGCCGCTGCAATTCGCTTCGCCACTGACGCGACAGGACGAAACCGTACGGGGCTTCGGCGCCGATGATCTTGTCGAAAGCAGAAAACACCAGCAAACGCTCGGGATCCAACCAGTCGCGTAACCGCTGGCCATCGTGCTCGTCTGCCAGCTCACTGCAACAGTCATTTTCCAGCACCCAGGTGCCCTGCTCCGCGAGTAATTTTGCAATCAATTGCCGATTGGCCGTCGGCGCGGCGCTGCCATGCGGCAGATTCAATGCCGAAGACAATAAAATCAGTCGCACAGGTTCAGTCTTGAGCAACGACGCCAGCCATTGAGCATCCAGTGCGCCATCGATCTGTAACGGCAACTCGATGACGCGTACCTCGGCCGCCTCGAAAAGACGAAGGATCACCCAGTCACAGGGTGACTCGACCAGAACCGTGGCCTGGCGCAATTCCAGCACGGCGATGAGTATTTCCAGCACGGCGCGTAGATCAGCGCCGATGTAGACGTCATCGGCGTTCCAGCAATGAGTCGATGAAGTGGTGTAGCGCGCCGCCAGAACCGTGCGCAATTCCAGTTCACCACAAGGTTGCAGCAACAATTGTGGCTGGCGCGGGTATTGCCGCAGCAACTCCCTTTCCAGCATCAGCAAAGGACTGTCCAGCGGCTGCAGTGACGCCGGATCGTCGGTGCTCAACACGCACATGCCCGGGCGCCGGGCGTTGACATAGACAGCCTCTAGCAGATCGCTGCCATTGGCCGGCGGCACCAGGAGCGAGCGGGCTTTTGCGTAATAACCAGACTTGGCTATCGAGTAAACCCGTCCTTCCTTCTCCAACAGCGAATACGCGTATTGAATGGTCGAGATCGACACCTTCAAGCGATCCGCCAATTGGCGCAACGACGGCAATCGCATGGCGCCAGCGGCGTCGGACTCGTTAATCACCGACGTCAGGTAGCGGTAAACCGCTTGGTAAGCAAAATCGTTTTCACGCAAGACCTTCATGAGCCCTCATCCATAGGCATTGGCGCAATATGTGCCAAAAGGCTCAAGTTCAACCTTCCGCCGACCGGTCACCCGCAACGACATCCGCCTCGCTGGCATCGGCGCGAGAGCCTGATGCTTCAGTCGATTGCGGCATGTGAATCGGCCCCATAGCGTACAAACGGCTGATCAGTTTGACCGGCAATCCGCTGACGTCGGTCATCCACTTCATGACCTGTTCCGGCGCACTCGAGCCCTGCATGGCGCGGTGCAGGTCAGGCAATGCCACCAGCATGCCGGGGTGGCACTTGCGCAGAAACCGCTCGAGCCCGGCGCCATGATCGATGAACGGCGCAAACAACAGGCACGTGAGTTGGGTTTCACTGATTGCGAACGTCGCTTGCAGGTGATTGGCCGCTTGAATGCGCCGCTGCTCGAGGTCGAGCAAGTTGCCGAAATTGGCCAGCAACTGCTCGCACACCGGTTCTGGCACCTGTTTGAGGCGCATCGTCAACAGGCTTTCCTGCAAATATTCGCTGATGCCGGCCTCGTACGTCCGCCCCTCGATCACGCACGCCTGCAAACCTTGAAGATGCGCGGCAAGCAGCGGCTCAACGTAGTCGTTGTCGCTGTGATACAGCGCCAGATCGTCGGCCTGGAACCCGAGAAAATCACTGAGCAAAGGCCAGCGCTCTTCAAGTTTTCCGACAATCATGTCGTTGATAGCGATAAAACTGGTGCGGCGACAGGCCTCAAACTTGCCCTCCGGGCGCCATGGCAGGTGCTCCCCGTCCGCATGAAAATGGCGGTAGAAATCTGGGCCAAGGCCGTCGAGCAACGGGAATAAAGCGTCAAATCCACCGTGTTCAGCAGGCAAACCACCGATCTCGGCCTTCAGCGCAGCGCGATTCAGCCCCTCGAGAAACTGCTGTTGTCGGCGCGGTGTTTCAGCACCAATCATCGCATCGACGCCATTGTTCCAGCGGGCGATCTGGCTGTAGAACTCCGCCGTAGCCAGGTAGGCGTCGTCCCACAGTTCAAGGGGCTCATCCCATGTGCGGCGATGGCCGACCATCAACAGATTGACGCGATTGGCTTCACGACTGTCCTCGCTGGCGGGCGTCTGATAATCGAACGGCAGCACCTCGCGATGATCCACCATCAACAGTTCAACCCGAGGATCGTCATACAGAAACAGTGCGCTGTAGCTGCGGTGCATGTTCTGCAAGGCGAAAGGACTTGTGCCGTTCCAGCGCAGGTTGGCCACGCGCAACTGGAATGTCGCCGGTGAACGACTGGCCAGGCTCAACTGCGCGGCCCGCAGCAGGGCCAGCGTGTAACAGCTGTCCCGGGAGCCCGACTGGACGACCAGCACCTTGAAATGACCGATGTTTTCCATGCCGCCAGCGGCCACCAGCAGTCGCTGCATCAATAGCTGCAACGCCGTACGTTCTGCGCGTGAGAAGAAGCTCAGCAAACGCTGCAGGACTTGCTGGTAGACATAATTCATTGCCTGATCATGGATCGTGCTCATCGGTATTTACCCGGTATCAATAGTTTCATGCTGCGCAGAGTGAATGCTCGGTCGCACAACAATTCATCAATAAGTAATAGACGCTCAAATGCTAACACTTACGCAATCGTAGTTATTTGAAACACTTGAACAGTTAAGACCCCACCAACGCCCACACCACGGGCTTCAACCGATTGTTAAATAACGGTATTTTTTTTTGGAAAATATTCCTAGGAAACTTCCAACAACAGCCCACGACAATTGAGTACAAGAAAAAAGGACGCAACTTCGGAATAGCCCTACAACAATTAAACAGAAATTGACACGACCAGCAGAAGTAGCCGTTTGATATTGCACAGGGCAAATAGAATGCACAGCCATGGCTCATTCCTTGAGATGAAAGTAATCATTCAATTATCAGGGCTTATATAGCGATTAGAAGATACAGATCGAGAGCAAAAACCAGTTCAGTTGCTGAATGGCCCTACACGCATCACGCGCAGGCAGTCTCTTTTTGGGGGATAAACGCAAAGAGTCCGTGGGGCCACGGACTCTGTTCAGCAGTGTCAGGCCGGTTCGACCTGCAGGGCGACCCGTTCGCGACACGGGCATTCATCCATGTAGCGGTGTGCTTCGACAAACTCATCGAACGGGAACACCCGGGTCTTGAGCGGTAGCAGCACACGATCAGCGGTCAGCTGGTTGATGTCACGCAAGGCACGTTGCAGCGCCACGGAATCCTGCGTGATGCCCAGCTCCGGTTTGCCAGTGAAGTTGCCGATGCAGTGCACAAAGAACTGAATGTTCTTCTGGAACGCTGCACACGCCGGGAATGGCGTCTGGTTGCCACCTTGCAGACCGTACAACACCAGGCTGCCACGCGGGGCGAGAACGTCACCGAGCAACGACATCTGTGGGCCACCCAGGCCATCGAACACTACGTCAACGCCACGATTGTCGGTGATCTTGTTGATCCGCATCAGCAGATCTTCTTCCTCGGTGACGATGACTTTCTCGGCACCCAGCGACAGCAGGTATTCACGCTCTTCCGCGGTTTTGGTCGCGGCAATCACGCGTACACCCAAGGCTTTGCCCAGTTGTACAAAGGATGGCCCGGCACAGTGGCTGGCGTCAGTGACCAAGGCGAATTGCCCCGGCTTGACCCGCGCCAGATCGGCGTAGGCAAAATAGGCAATCAGTAGCGGCGTGTAATGCACGCTGGCTTCGATCGGGCTGAGGACGTCCGGATAACGGGTCAGCGCAGTACGCGGTAGCAGGATCTGCTCGCCGTAAACCGGATAATCGTTGGCGCTCTCGGCCGGGAAACTGGCCACCTTGTCGCCTACCGACAGATCATCGACACCGTCACCGACGGCGGTGACCACACCGGCCATCTCGTGACCGAGGCCTGCAGGCAAACGTGCCTGAGACGAGGCCAGGTTCTGACGCCAGAGCGTGTCATACCAGCTGATGCCGATCGCTTCGACACGTACCTGCACTTCGCCAGGACCTGGCTGAGCGGCCGCATGCTCTTCGCATTTGAGCACCTCGGCGGGAC